>Ga0209309_10002690_pt1 | contig 15920 bp, 7 predicted proteins | sample COGITO_mtgs_1204_2_FD_184807 | JGI IMG/M metagenome (GOLD analysis project Ga0209309, IMG submission 184807) | Pelagic marine microbial communities from North Sea - COGITO_mtgs_120412 (SPAdes) (version 2) | ecosystem: Environmental > Aquatic > Marine > Epipelagic ... | reverse complement strand
ACTCTACTTTCCCGAGACCAAATGTTGCGCGTGTCGTCGTTCGGTGGAGGAGCACAGTTCGCGGCGCCTTCGTCCTCGGTTTCGACGAGAACGAGGAGGACTTTGAAAACGACGACGACGACGACGACTCAAAGTTCTTCTTCTTCTTCTTCTTTCTCGAAGCAGCAGCAGGAGCGAAGAAGGCGTAATAAAAAATCATCGTCTGAAATTTCTTCCGTGTTGCGTTTATCCAAAACCGAAGGGAAAAGCGTCTTAAAATTGAAAAGGCGTTCTTTTGTCGTCATGGCGAGTTCGGAGGAGGACGTCGTTTCTTCGAGCGAGGAGGAAAAAGAACTCATCAGGAAGCGTTTATCTATCGCGACAAAACTGGTGCACCCGAAAACGTCCGTCGAGGACCCGTATTCCGCGTCGGCGCCACCGCTGTACCAAACCGCCACGTTCGCGCAACCGAACGCGACAGAAAACGGGAGGTACGATTACACGAGAAGTGGGAACCCGACGAGAGACCAGTTGGAGGAGCAATTCGCGGACATTGAAGGCGCGACGAGAGCGTTCGCGTTCAGCTCGGGGATGAGCGCGTTAGCGACGGTGACGAGATTGGTGAAGAATGGCGAGCGCATCGTCACCGGCGACGATATTTACGGCGGGACGAGTCGGTTGTTAGCGCAAGTCGTTCCGGAAGTTGGGATTGAAGTCGTGAACGTGGACTGCACGGATTTGAAAGCAGTGGAAGAAGCCATAAACGGTGGACCGACGACGATGGTTATGCTCGAGTCGCCGACCAATCCGAGATTGCAATGCATCGACGTGCGCAAAATTTGCGAGATGGCCAAGAAGAAAGGCGCTTTGGTGTGCGTGGATAACTCCATCATGACCGCGACGTTTCAAAACCCGTTAGAGTTAGGAGCAGATATTAGCATGGTTTCCGCGACAAAGTTCATCGCCGGGCATTCGGATGTTACCGGAGGTTTACTCGCAGTCAAAGGTGAAGAGTTGGCAAAACGCGTGTACTTTTTCCAAAACGCCTGCGGCACGCTTTTAGGCCCGTTCGATTGTTGGTTAGCTTTGAGAGGCATCAAAACCATGGACTTGCGAATGAAAAGACAGCAAGAAAACGCGATGAAATTAGCCGAATGGATCGACAATCACCCGAAGGTCCAAAAAGTAAACTACCCGGGATTAAAATCCAACCCGTTCCACGACGTGCACTTCTCCCAAGCCACCGGCGCGGGAAGCATTCTCTCCTTCACCACGGGAGACGTCAACTTTTCCAAAACTATAGTCGAAGAAACGAAACTGTTTAAAATTACCGTCTCTTTCGGTGGCGTGACGAGTTTAATTTCCTTGCCGTGTTTCATGTCGCACGCGAGTATTCCAGCAGAAGTCAGAGCCGCTCGAGGCTTGCCGGACGATTTGGTTCGCATCAGTTGCGGCATCGAAGACGCCGAGGATTTGTTAAACGACTTGAAAAGAGCGTTCGAGAAAGCCGAAAAGAATAAAGCCACGTGATAATAACTAAACTACATCAGGCACAAAAGAATGCGCAAATGATACTAAACGCGTAAAAATGTGTGCGTATAGAAGACCAAACCGTTGAAATTTTACTATTAAAAGTACATGTCATAAAACCACACTTTTGTAACTGTTTCTTTGCTTGGAAAAGAGAAGCACATCCATATGCGCGTCGTCGCTTCCTCTCTCTTCGCTTTTCGGCAGCAAGAGTTGCGGAGAAAACAGCATCATCGTCGTCATCAACAACAACACCACGCGCGCGAGAGGAAGAGGAGACGAAATCGATGCGCCATCGCCAGCACTCTCGCGACAAAAACGACAGAATCACCCCCCTTAGAGTATTACGAACACACGAAAATCCCGAGCACAGAGTTCACGGAAACGTGCCACGGACCGGAGGAGTACACCTCTGTGCTTCTCCACGCGATGCGAATGCAGTGGAAGCACGGATTTACGCACGTTCCGAATGGTTTTCGCAGAGTTACGCACGGGTTTGGGGAAATCTTAGCCGGCATGCAACCAGCGGCGGCCGAGAGGTGCGTGGAGCTTTTGTTGAGGAGGGGAGAGGCGGAGGACGACGATCACGATACTAGTAAAACAGAGAACAAAGAAAGCGTTTTGGACCCGTTTTGTGGCGGCGGAACAGTACCGGTCGTGGCGATGACGAACGGTTTAATCGCGTACGGGACGGATGTCAGTCCGTTGGCGCTACACGTTTGCGGCCACCGCGTTTGGGTGCCGGAAAACGTGGACGAGGAAGAGACGTGGTTGAGAGAACGGATGAAGAAGATTGAGGCGATTGTTGCGGATGAAAAAGACGCAGACGAAAACGTCAATCCGCTGGGGAGCTTTGCGAGCATTGCCGTAGCGGTGGAGAAGGCGATTTCAGTAGAGAGCGAGGACGACGAGAGTAATAGTAGTAGTAGCGGTAACGAGAGTAATAGCAATAGCATAGACTCGACGACGAGGAAAACGGCGCTTTTCTTCTGTTTAGCCGAAGCAGAACGAAGACATTTCGTGCGACAGAAAAGAAATAAGAGGAAAAAACGGTTCGGGAAGCGACGCGCGACGAGCAATGGTAGCAAAAGCGATCGAGACGACTCGTATTACTCGCCGTTGAGCTTTTACCAAAGGTGCGTCGACGAGTACATATTTCGCGTGAAGGATTTACACGACGCGGTAGGTGGAACAGCAGACGTGGTCATCCGTAAAGGCGACGCCCGGTTTGATGATTTAGTTCCTAAAGATAAAATTGGAACAGTTTCGGGAATACTGACGAGTCCGCCGTACCCGGGAGTGTACGACTACGTCTCGTTCGCGAGAAAACAAAGGTCGAGATTTCGTGTCGGGAGTACTGCCGGTAACGGTAGCGCGATAACGACGACAATTGAAGAAACTGAATCCGAGAAACCACCGACGTCGTACTACGTCGACGCAAAAGTCCCCGACTCGAACGAATTGGACGAAAACGGCAACCGCGCGCCGTGGAGCGACGATTTCAGCTCCGCCAACGAATTCGGCGCCAAGCGAGAGTTACGGAAAGACCCGTCCGCGTTCAACGACAAATGGACCCGATCCCAAACGCAATGGCTTAAGAACGCCTATAAAACGTTAAAACCGTCCGGTCGAATGCTCGTCATGATTGGCGACGGCGCCAACGTGGACGCTTTAAAAAGCACCGTCGTTTGCGCCGAGCAACTCGGTTTTACGCTTCTCGCCAGTTGTTCGCTCGCTTTGTTACGAACCATGGAAAGTACCGGAACCGTCTATAACGGGGCCAGGAAAGAGCACTTGATTTTGTTCGAGAAGAAGCTTTTAAGTAAAAGTGAATAGACTCGACGACGAGAGAGAGATGAGATGTAATAGTCTTCTTCAATACAACAAAGCTCTATCATCTGTATTTTACTTGTATTTATAAGAAGAAAAATACTACACACGCTTTAAGTAAGAGCGCAAAGGCGAATGGTATGGGAATGAAAAAATGCAGAAATTTTTATGTTCAAACCCTAAACGTACCTAGAGAGGGAAAGTCTCTGCATTCGAGACGAGATGTACACGACAGAAAAGAACGCGCTAAGCTGAGAAGAAGAAGAGGAAGAGTTTGTCCCGAAACACGACGTGTTGACATCCAAACAACGCTTCTGCTTGGTTACCTTTTTTGAGCGCTACTACTGGAGAGAGAGTGAGTTACTTTTTATACACACATCATCACACAAAATGGCCGAGCACCAATCGTTGCTGAGGCCGCGTGAAGCGAACGATGATGCATTTTCGTCGCATCGCTTCGCGTTTACGTCGTCTTCTAAGACGTGGACGAAAGTCCTCGCCGGTTCTGGCGTTATGGTCTTGGCCACCACCCTCGCTCTGAGCGGGAACAAAGGCAACTTTAGTTCTACTTCTTTGACGACGACGAGCGGAACTCGATCGCAACTCGGGGAAGGAGAAGCCGCGTCGGTCCAATCGCACGCGTCCAAAACCATCAAACTGCACACGGCGTGCGCGCCATTACACGTTCTCGATTTCCACCCAGACCCGACGTCGTGGAAGAAAAACATGGGCGCGCGAGTGATTGTTCGATCGCAACAAAATCCAGAGTTGGCGTTCGATCGCGGGATTGAGATGACGGCGACGCACTGCGGCGCGTTTGAAGTCGACGCGAACGTGTTAGCGCCCGGGGACGAGTTTACGTTCGCGCTGTACGAAAAGAACGGGCCGAACGGACCGGCGTTTCGAAAAGATGCCGGGTGCATATCGACTGCGAGTAATCCGGATTCGTGCATGCCGGAGAATAACTTGGGGAGAAGCCCGAACAACATGTTTAACATGAACGAGTGCACGGCGTCGACGTTTTCGGATTCGACCAAGACGTTTTACGATCGCGTGTATAAAGAGAGCGACGGGAGGTCGTTCGTTTGGGGGAGTTGCCACTCGGATTGCGCGTTTTCCGTGCAGTCAGAGCTGGCGTTGTGCGAATTGGACGCGCAACAGCAAACGGACGATGGACAGCCGCAGCAAGCCGAAGTCGGCGGCGCCTCGGAGGACGACGACGAACCGTCGGACGGGAGCATGAGCGGTCTTTTGAACACGGCCATGTCCGCGCAAAAAGTGTTCGTTCCGGCGATTACAAACTCGGAACACACGAAAGCGTCAGTTGCATCCGCGCAGGCGTCAAATGAGATGACGCCAGAGGAAATTTTGGCCATGGATAAAGCCGATTTGAAGGGCGCCGCGGACCAGGAGGAAGAAAAAGTTGAAGAAGTCGTTCCGGAACCGGCGGAAAGTACGGCCTCTGAAGCTATTCCGGAAAACGAAACTCCGGCGCAAAAGATTGAAAGATTGCAAAAAGAACTCAAGGCGGCGAGCGAAAAAGCGCAAAGAGACGCCGAAAATGCAGCGGAGGAGGAGAAGGAGGCCAACGATGAAGTTTCGATCCAGGAAGCGCAAGAGGAACAACCGGCGGCTTCGGCGGCGGCGACGACTGATGCCGCAGCGCAAGCGCAAGCTGAGCAAACGCAAGCAGTTGCTACCCCGACCGTGGATCAGTTGAATGATTTGCAATCGCAATCTCAAGAAACACAACAACCAACGGACTTGGCGGCGCAGATGAGAGCTGACGCCGCCGCGATTGCAACTCCGGAAGCGACGACTGGTTCTGCGGAAGAAGCATCTGCTACCACCACCACTACCACTGCAGGCGGTGGATGGACGAACGATGCCGCCGTAACGCTTCAAGCGGAAAAGGAAGGCCGAACGGACGGACCGTGCAACTACGACGGGTGCCCGCTCGAAGAAATCATCGCCGCGCAACAAGCCGCCATAAGAGAGCAAGAGGAGGCAACGCGCAAAGCTAAAGAAGCGGAGGAGCAAACCGCCAACGCTGTAAAGCAGGCTAAGATTGATGCCGTGAACGCGAAGATTCAAGAAGAAACAGACCGCAAGGCGGAAATTGCGAGAATCCAAGCAGAAAGTCAAACGCAAATCGATCGCCAAACGCGTCTCGAGAAAGGTGAAATCAGGGCGGCGAAGAACGCGTTGCACCCGACCGGTAAAAAATCCTCACACAAGAGCAAGGCGCGAAAGTTTATCGCTGACGCCGACGGCGAGGAGCACAACGTGGTCGTAGAGTTGGAAGTGCCGCCGCAACAAGACGAGGAAGTTGTTGTTGAAGAGTCGGAAGAGCGCGAAAACATCCCGGACCAACCGGAACCGTTGACCGAGGAAGAAGAAGCCTCGGCCAACGCGCAACGCGACGAGATTGATGAGATCTTGGCGCACGCGGACGACGCAAATGTTTTTGAGGAAGAGCAAAAAGAAGCCGCGAAGAAGAAATCTTCTTCCTCCTCTTCTTCGGAGGAAGGCGAAGAGATTGACTTCAAGGCGGCGAAGAAGGAATTGGCCAAGGCGGCAAAGATTGAAGAGCACAAGAGAGCCGTGCAGCGACAGCTCGAAGAAGAAAAGGAAGCTTTCGAAGCCGCTAAAGCTAAAAAGGAGCAAGAAGCTCGGGAAAGGAGAGCTGCCAGAGCAAAGGCGAAGGCTGACGCCATTCGATTCGCGGGTAAAACTCCGGAGGAGATTGAGTTGATGAAACGCATGGACGCTTTGGATGAGATGAGCGCGCAGATTGGCGAAGAGGAAGCCAAGTCTAAACGAAAGGCGGGAAAAGCAAACAAGAACACGGGGGCCATTGGCGTCTCGCCGGAAGAGCAGATCATGTTGGACCAATTGAACGGATCCATGGACGACGAAAGCGCGAAGGAAGCTGCGGATGCCTTGGCGTCCGTTGACTTTGACGACTCCGTCTTTGCCTCCAATGACGACGACGAAGAACAAGAACAAGAACAAGAACAAGAACAAGAACAAGGAGCCGATGAACCCGCCGTCGACGAGTCTGAAAATGCCTCTTCCGACGGTACTCTCGAAGGCTCGCTCGAAAGTTCGTACGAAGTTCCTGCATCGAACATGGACCCGATGAGCTTGAAGCCGCGCAAGTGGAAGAAAGTTGCAACGACGGTGCCTTTATCCGAAGGCACGGACACGGGCGCCATGAAGGCCAAGTTAGCCAAGCAGAAACACCAAGAAAAGCTCAGAAACAAGGTTGACCCGGAAACTGGTTTAACAAAGGAAGAGCAAAAGTTGATCGATTCTTTAAACTTTAATTCCCCGGCGGAGGATGACTCCTTCGCGAACGGTAGTGATGAAGCCGGAGAGGCTGCGCTTGGGGAACGCAAGACTTTTGATGCGCCAATTGAGGAAGAAGAAGTAGCTATGCTCGGTGTGAGCCCACGAGCTTTGGCGCAGATAAACAGAAATAGAATGTACAACGAAGCAATGGCGAATTTAGGCGAGGCGACGGTCGCGAGCAAGTTTGAAATGGCTGCGCAACAAGCGAGAGCTTTGACCAAACTCGGATCGAGTGAAGACGATGACGCGAAAGCGAGTCTGGAAGAACGAATGCGACAATTAGAATCTGGAGAACTTCCGGAGCAAACTGTGATGGCTACTGCCGCGGCGACGCCTGAAGTTGCAACGGAAGTAGGAGAGGAGACGTCATCGTCAATTGATCCCATCACCGCGCAGTACATGCCAAAAGGCATCGAAACGAACGGTATGACGAAGGAAGAGATGGAGCTCATCGCGAATATCAACGTTGACGAAAAGGAAGTGAAGCGAAAGAAAGCGGAAGCGAAAGCTGCCGCGATCGCCGCGGCAAAGGCTGAGGCAGAAGCGAAAGCCAACGCGCCAAAACCGTATCACGAGAAAGGCATGATTGTCATCCAAAACGTCAAAGTTCCGCACACGTTTAAGTTGGATCCGTACAAAAACGTCGCGTGTAATCCATCGCCGACGTGTATCGCTGGTGTGCCGATTCCAGGTGTCGGGTGCTGCCCGGAGGAACTCGTCGATAAAGTAGAAGCACCGAAAGTTGGCGATGAGGAGGAGGAGGAAGAAAAAGAAAAAGAAAAAGCTTCCTCCGACGAACCCTCTCGTAAGCACCGCTACGAGCGATACGACGACGACGACGAAGACGGAGACGAGAAAGAGGACAGCTCTGGAGATCATCGATCGTACGATTATCCTTTGGCCTCTAAAAAACGCCCCGCGCAAGATTCATCGGATCTGTACTTTTCGCAAAAAGACGTCGACGAACGCGAGGCGCCGAAAGAAGAAGTCGAGGAAGAATTGGCGACGACGTCGTATGACTTCGTGGCGGAGAAGAAAGATCACAAAAGCAAACATCACGCTGAGGATGTCGTCGATTCTGCCTCTTCTTCGAAAAAATCGTCTTCTTCGAAAAAATCGACGGAGAAGGAGGATATCGAAACGCCTTCCAGTCCTTCTTCCACGAAGGAATACGCAACGGCGATGAGCAAGAAGCAAAAAGCAGTAGCTGCAGCTGAGAAAGCTAAGAAAAGTCGCATTGAAGCCGAAAAAGTCGCCGAGGCTTTGAAGAAAGCGTACGAAGACGCCATGAAAGCGGTCAAGACTTCGGAAAAGAAGGAGGAGAAGAAAGCCGCGCAAGCGTACATCGCGCGGCAAAAAGTGAACCATTTAAACGATGAGTCCCGGTTTGGTGAATCACGCCTCGCCAAGGCCCCGGGTAAACAAGCGCGAAAGGTATGTCAAGCCTCGAAATGGAAAGACCTCGAATGGCCTTTTTTTGTCGGGAACATGACGCACCCTTCGTGTCAGTCGCAAAATGGAGGCGTGAATGATATGGGAACCGAACCGGAGATGTGTGAAGACGATTTAGCTTCGGTGAGATTTGGCGTCTCTCAAGGGAAAGCCGAGTGCATGCTAGCGCACGCGAAAGAGTGCAAAATCCCCATGCACGATTTCAAATCGTTAAATTACGATTGGACGACCTCTCGATGCCAAGGCGTCTGGGCGGCGCCTTTGTGGATGAGTCCGGACACCTGGCAGTGGGGCCCCGGCTCTGGGGAAATCGACGGCTCTGAATTTTGTATGCGCAAAAAAATGCAAATGAACTTCGCCGGCGGAGGCCACGAAGTCGAACTCGATCCGTACAACATCGACGAAGCCTGGGGACACACGACTATTCGTAAAGACGACGCCGGAATCATCACGGTGACCACTTGCAAAGCGTCCGAGGCGGAAGCCAACGGCGGCGAATGTTTCAAACCGAAATATAAAGACTGCAAAGATTGCGAATTTGGCGAACGCGGGCCGGACAAAGAGTACGCCTGCTGGTGCAACGAAGACCCGAACCAAACGCAATTGAACATTTACGGTTCCGGTGGCTGCGCCGAAGGCGCCAACTGCGAGTGGACTTTACTCTCCGACGTTTGGAACGGCGTCGGCGGCGACCAGAGTTACCACGGGTGCATGGGCGAAGTTCCCACCTTGGGCGTGGACGAAAACGAACCAAACTTTAACTCGCACTGCGAGTTTAGCGTCGAGAACATCCTCGTCAAAGGTCACGGGTTGAACGGTGCCATGCAATGGGGGGAAGGAAGTCCAAACTATTGCCGACATTTGACGGTTCAAAACGTGCGCTCCGCCATCGGCGTCGACATAGCTTAAACGTAACAACAACAGAAGAAGAACAAGACAACAAGACAACAAGAACAAGAACAAAACTGAACACAGAACACATCATATATTATATATTATTATTATTATTATTATTATTACGTCGGGAGAAAGAAGGAATACAGAGAGAAGGATACGAGCGTTATTTATATTTACAACGGAAGAGTTTTAATTTTTACAAGAGCAACTAAGAAAAATATTTAGGGTATCAATGTAAAAATCAACGGCTGCAAAGCGTCCCACACTTGTCCTTACTTTTACCGCAACTTACACCTTACACACACCTACACACATCTAAACACAAACAAAATGGCTTCTAAACCAACTGAAATGTGCGTCATCGAGACGACTGGCGCCCGCGAATACAAGGTACGAATGAATAGTTCTCTTTTTGTGACGATTATGACTTCTGTCTCTCTGTCTCTCGATCTCTTTTTGACACAAAAACGCGAGATGGATAATTATATTCCATCGGGGAAGTCTGGCCGTCGTTTCTCTCGATCATCTTTTTCTCATCATCTTCTCTCTCGATGATGATATTTTTAACCCCCCGCGCGTTTTGAGAAGACACAAAACGCATCATCACGGAAGAATGAAGATGTGTCTCTCTGTCTCTCTGTCTGTCTGTCTCTCTCTCTCTCGCGCGCGCGTCGTGGCAAAGAAGAGCAAACGACACAACAAAAGCCTTCATCGCACAAAAAAAGGGACGGACGACGAAAAAGCGTCTCGTCGGACGTCGTCTCACAGCCGCTCAAAAAAAGCACACATTCGCGCGTCGTGTGCCGCGAAAAGAAGAAGAAGAGGACACACGCGAACGAGTTTTGTCTCTTTTACGCGCAGTTTTACGTATAAAAGAGATTGAACGATGTGATTTTTGGTTTCTTCCTTTCGTGTGTGTCTGTGTCTGTGTGTCGTGAGCGGCAAGAGAGAGAGAGAGAGAGAATCCGATGATGATGTGTAAGCGTCGTCGGTCGCTTTTTCCCTTTTTTGGTGCTTCAGAGCAAAAGAAGGAAAATCGAACTCAAAATCGAACAATCATTGTTTTTTAGTACGCGCCTGTTTACTGACCGCGGATGTTTTTCATTTCTCATCAAAACAACACAGGTTCGCGACATGGCCCAAGCTGATTTCGGTCGCATGGAGATCGAACTCGCCGAGGTTGAAATGCCGGGTCTCATGTCCTGCGTCTCCGAGTTTGGCCCGAGCCAACCGCTCAAAGGCGCGAACATCTCCGGTTCGTTGCACATGACCATTCAAACTGCGGTTCTCATCGAAACGTTGGTGAAGCTCGGTGCCGTCGTCAGATGGTGCTCGTGCAACATCTTCTCTACGCAAGACCACGCCGCGGCGGCGGTTGCGAGAGACTCCGCGGCGGTCTTTGCCTGGAAGGGCGAGACGCTCGAGGAATACTGGTGGTGCACCGACCAAATGTTGAACTGGGGTTCTGAACCGCTCGACATCATCGTTGATGACGGTGGGGATGCGACTTTGTTGATCCACGAAGGTTACAAGGCCGAAAAGGCGTTTGAAGCCACCGGTGCGATCCCGGATTCGTCCACCACGGACAACGCCGAAATGAAGTGCGTCTTGAACATCATCGCGGCCAACTTGAAGACTAACCCGAAGAGATGGCACAAGATCGTCGAGACGTGCGTTGGTGTTTCCGAGGAAACCACCACTGGCGTCAAGAGGTTATATGAAATGCAAAAGGTGGGCGAATTGTTGTTCCCGGCGATCAACGTCAACGACTCCGTCACCAAGTGCAAATTCGATAACTTGTACGGTTGCAGACACTCTTTGCCGGACGGTATCATGAGAGCCACTGACGTCATGATTGCCGGTAAGACTTGCTGGGTTGCCGGTTACGGTGACGTCGGTAAGGGTTCCGCCGCTTCTTTGAAGGCGGCGGGCGGTCGTGTCATCGTCTCCGAAATCGATCCGATTTGCGCGTTGCAAGCGGCGATGGAGGGCTACCAAGTCGCCCCGCTCGAAGACGTCGTCAGCGAGTGTGACATCTTCATCACCACCACCGGTAACAAGGACATCATCATGGCTTCTCACATGAAGAGCATGAAGAACAACGCCATCGTCGGTAACATTGGTCACTTTGACAACGAAATCGACATGGCTGGTTTGGAAGCTATCACCAAGCGCATGAACATCAAGCCGCAGTGCGACAGATACGAATTTCCGGACGGACACGGCGTTATCGTCTTGGCCGAAGGTCGTTTGCTCAACTTGGGCTGCGCCACTGGTCACCCGTCTTTTGTCATGTCTTGCTCGTTCACCAACCAGTGCATCGCGCAATTGGAATTGTGGAACGAACGCAAATCTGGCAAATATGACAAGAAGGTGTACGTCTTGCCGAAGCACTTGGACGAAAAGGTTGCCCAATTGCACTTGGAAAAGATTGGCGTCAAGTTGACCAAATTGTCCGCGGAACAAGCCGCGTACATTAACGTCCCGGTTGAAGGTCCGTTCAAGCCGGCCGCCTACAGATATTAAACATTTAATCTTTTCAAATATTAAATTTTTAGTATATACAATTGTATTGTACGGCGGGCGCCGTAGTAAGGAAGAACGAAAGTTTCTTCTCGAAACGAACGCGCGAACCGTACGAGAGGGGGGTGTTGTGTTTAGCTTAAACTTTGGAATATATGATCATCATAAAACGTGAATAAATGAATACGAGAAGTAACTTTCTCTCTCTCGCTCTCTCTCGCTCCGCGCAAATAGTATTCTACTCGTATTCGCGTTGGTTGCAAAGCGCAAGCAGTTTTTTCAACTTTATCTCCTCCTCGTTTTACTTTGAAACTCCTCACTTTTAGTAACACACAGTTTGCGCAAACCGCAAACGAACCAAAGAACAACATGTCTCCTGTTCGAATCACGTGCGACGCTTCCTCCCCTGCCGGCCAAACCGTCCAACTTCTCTGTCGTCTTTCGAACGTCGTCCCGACGATTGTGGTTTCCAAAGACCAAAACCAATCGACGCCGCCTCGATATGAAGAGGACACGACGAAAGCATCATCGTCATCCTCGTTCGAAGGGCTCGTCCCGGTGGCGAAAGCCTTGACGCGCAGTCTTACAAACGACGACGACGATTTCGTCTCGTCCTCTTCTTTACTGGGCACCACGGATGCGGAAAAACTCGCCATCGACGATTGGCTCGCGGCAGTGAACACCACCTATTCTGGCACCGAATTCGAGGCGGATTGCGAACACGCGTTGGAATCTCTCAATGAGCACTTGAAGACGAAATCGCACGTCGCGGCGAACGACCGAGTGACTTTAGCCGACATCGTTTTGTTCGGCATGGTGAGAGAGAAAGTGAAACAAACGATGTCCTCTGGGCAGTTGAAACAGAAGAAGAGTTTAGTGCGATGGTGTAAGCGGATGCAAAGCGCGTTGTCGCTGGGCGAAAGCGAAGGAGCGATTGACTTTTCCGCGATGGATGTGAAGTGGACGGCGTTGCCCAGAAGCGAGAGCGGCGGGAAAGCGCACGTGTCTACCTCGGATAAGCCAGACGACGGGGGAGCACAGCATCCGCAAGGCGGGTCGCAACCGTTGGACGATCCGGTGGCGGAGGAGAAGCGATTGAAAGCGATAGCGAAGAAGGAGGCGAAAGCGGCGGAGAAAGCGGCGGCAAAGGCAGCGAGACAAGCGGCGGCGGCGGAAGCAGGAGAAAAAGGAGGAGGCGATGCATCGGCGGCAGAAAAAGAAGTCGACGTTTCCGTCGTTGACATCAGAGTGGGTAAAATTGTCAAGGCGTGGGAACATCCGGAGGCGGATAAATTATGGGCGGAAGAAATCGACGTGGGATTAGAGAAGCCGTTGCAAGTGTGCTCCGGTTTGCGCGAGTTTAAAACTTTAGAAGACATGACCAACGCGGAGGTTTTAGTCATTTGCAACATGAAACCGAACAAGATGCGAGGTTTGAATTCCGAGGCGATGGTGTTGTGCGCATCAAACGAGGCGCACACGAAAGTCGATTTCGTCAAGCCGCCGAGCGGCGCGAAAATCGGCGAACGCGTCACCTTTGAAGGCTTCGAAGGCGAACCAGAGAAGGTGTTGAACCCAAAGAAAAAACAGCTGGATAAGGTGTTGCCAAAATTGAAAACTGACGCGGACGGGGTGGCGTGCTACGACGGGAAGAAGGCGATGACGAGCGCGGGCCCGTGCTCGAGCTCCTTGAAGGACTGTTTCATTAAATGATTTATTTTTGGTTACTACTTTTCGCTATTCTCTATATTTTACGCTTTATCCACTTCCACGTTATCTAGCAACCGAACGCCACCGAAATACGCGCACGCTAACACCACGTATTTCTCCCCTTTGACTAACTTTTCCACCGGCCCTTCCAACGTCTCTCGTTGGCGAATCTCCACGTAATCGACTTTACCTCCGCTCAGTTCTATGCACCTTTTAATAAACCCAACCCATCCCTGCGCCATGTTCGCCCCCATAGCCGGCGTAAACTCGTCCGAGCGTCCGGAAATACCATCCGCGACATCTTTCAACGCCACCGATATCGACTCCGCTTGTTTCCTCGCTTTTTCCGTTAAATACGTATTCCTGGAACTCATCGCCAATCCCGGGCAAGAGTCCGCGTCCGACGCGTCTCCGTTCACCGGTTCGCGCACGATCTCCCCGCTCAAAATCTCCACGTCCAAATCGAAATCTCTCACCATCTTCTCGATAACTTTCAACTGCTGATAATCTTTCCTCCCGAACACCGCCGCGTCCGGTTTGACGATGTTCAACAGTTTCAAAACCACCGTCGCCACGCCGCCGAAAAAATGCGGTCGCGTGGTCGCGCACAACCCCTGACCCACGTTCGGGACCGTCACGTGCGCGCACTCCGAAGGGTCCACGCCTTTTCCAAACAGAGATTCCTTCGGCGCGAAGACGCACATGCGCGCGTTTTCTCTTAAATTTTTCATCTTCTCCAAATCTTCCTCTAACGTTCTCGGATACAGGTCAAAGTCTTCGTTCGGTGCGAACTGCATCGGGTTCACGTAGACGCTCACGACGACAAAATCGTATTTGTTCAATGCCAGTTGGATTAAAGACACGTGTCCTTGGTGTAATCCTCCCATGGTTGGTACGAACGCGATCGTTTTCTGTTCTTTGTGTCGCTTTGAATACACTTTCGCTCGAACTTGCGAGACGGTTTCCAAAACGTCCAATGTTGTGTCGTCTTGTTCATCCTCTTCTTTTGATGCGGCGGCGGCCGCTTTGCGACGAGATTTCGGCGAAAGCGGTATGTGCATTATTAGCAGTACTGCTGTTCTTCTATTCGAACGCAACGCGGGGGTGTCAACCCGCTCCGAGAGAAGATGATGTGTCTCTCGCTGCTTCCGTCAAAGAAAAACAGTTAGTTGTGACGGCGCCGACGAGTGAGGATTTCTCTGAGGGAAAAAACGCCATTTCGATTTTTTTAATACTTTTACGCTCTCCGGCGGCGCGCAAAAGAAGAGGAAGAAGGAAAAGGAGAAGGAAGAGGCGATCAAAGAAGAGACGACGGTCGAGGAAATGGAGCGCGTAAAGCTTGGACCGAGCAAGTTGTGGACCGGGTTGGTGTTGCATCATAAAGATATTTTTGTCTCGCATGTGATTTCGAAATTGAATAGGACAGATCGGTGTTTCTTTGCAGAGGTGAATAGAGAGAGTCGGGGTGTGCTTGAATACGCCGGGGTAGACGTATCGAAATTACGTGTGACTATTGACGAATGTTCATCGATTTCGACGTTGGAATTGGCGTGGAATCGTACGAGATGGGGAGAGAAATTTAAAAGCGGAAGAGTGAGAGATCAAGTCTGGTTTTGCGCAAAAGTTGCTCTAACGAACAAACTCGAGTTTCTCAAGTGGGCGAGAGAAGTGAAACACTGCGAGTGGGGTGAACAGACGATTAATGTGGCAGCACTTATAGGTAATCTCGAGATGCTGAAGTACTGCTTCTCTAATGGTTGCCCGTATAATGAAGAAAGGTCGTGTAAACTAGCTGCTTATGGAGGACACCTCGACTGTCTTCGATTTCTTTTCGACAAGGTGAAACCTTCGCGAAAGACGGAAAAAGATTCGGCAATACACGCAACATGCGGTGGTCACATGGAGATCTTGAAATATTTCGTCGAAGAAAGAAAGATACCCGAGGTAGTAAAGGTCAGCTGCGTGACAAATGCTGCAAGGTACGGCTACCTCGATTGCATCAACTACTTAGTCGAAGAGGCGAAAGTGCCTCTTACTTACTGCCGATACATCGCTTGCGCTCGGTATTACGAGCACCCCGACTGCGTAAACTACTTGCTCGCAAAAGGGTCTCCGGAACCAACGGACGAAGAATACGCGAGATATGTCGCGAGGAAGCTCGAAGAAGAAGAACAACAGCAGTAGAACGCGACGATTAAATGAGATACCAGAGAGAGACACTTCATTAAAATTCTCGCGAAACGTTTTCGTCGCACGCTTTGCTCTTTCTCCTTCAAAGGGGAATTTAGGCTCGAATTTCCTCAAAAATCACTCCCTCTGTTACTCTTCGTAGTATACTCCTGTAAACGCTTTCAGAGAGAGAAAGAGAGAGACATTCGCGCAATTCTGCGAGAAGCAACTTTGGGTGATCATCGCATTGGACGACTCGCACTTCGAGAGAGAACGTAAACGAGAAGGAGTTCCTCTTTTGGAAAGAGAATTCGAATTGGATTGTGAACGGATCCCCCCGCGCGCTTGAAATTCATCACGCGAACCTTTCGAGGGAGAGATCGGCGCGAGAGAGGAACGCGAGGTTACAAAAAGGCATAAATAAAACACCGACGACGGGACAAAGACGTAGGAGTAAAAGTAAAAGGTATCGAGAT
>Ga0209309_10002686_pt1 | contig 15937 bp, 19 predicted proteins | sample COGITO_mtgs_1204_2_FD_184807 | JGI IMG/M metagenome (GOLD analysis project Ga0209309, IMG submission 184807) | Pelagic marine microbial communities from North Sea - COGITO_mtgs_120412 (SPAdes) (version 2) | ecosystem: Environmental > Aquatic > Marine > Epipelagic ... | reverse complement strand
ATGCTACGGGGGCAGGCACCATCAAAAATGAAGTCCCAGCAATAGTTCGGTTTGTGTGCGCAGCCTGCCGAGTTTCGGGCTTGGATGTTTAGGTTGAGAGCAATGGCTGGCAACAGACGTCAGCGCACAGGGGCGCTAGTTTTCTTGTGGGGGATGGATTACAGTCCCAATTGTTGATGCAGTCTTTCCACTCGCTCTCAGGGACGCAGAATGCTCCATTTCCGAAGAAGCGCTTGTCCTCATAGTGGAACCACACCGATCCGTCCGGGCATAGGCAGCCGTCGCAATCGTCGCGCCACAAAAAAGTTCTTTCCTGCAGCACCAGTCGGTATCAGTGCTAGCCAGTTCAGACTTCTGAGTGTGCCAATAATGCGTACAGGCACAATTCAATGAACTCCGCAGCACGCGATTCAAGCAGCTTTTTGCTGCGTGTGTGTAGGAGGTATTCAATTGTTGCCGATGGCAGCTTACCGACGTGCCGCGCGAGCAGACCTTCAGCGAGGCTTGACCCCAAAGCACCTACAAACCTCGTTTCAATCAATAGGTTTGCCGGAGAAAAGCTGGCATGATGCGTTTTTTCGAAGTGGGGTACCAGGTCAACAGCAAAGGGGACAGCGCTCGGACCGCATGGGAACGTGTAACGTCAGGGCTGCCGTCAATCATCAGAGGTGGTTTCGTCGGCGAAAACATGTCGTCAGCGGGGCCTTTCCATTTGCCATTTTGCCACTTGGCGGCTGGTCGTGCATGGCAGATATGTTTAGAACCGCCGGTGAGGAGGAAGGCAAAGCCCAAGGTGGCGACGGCAGCGGCCACCAACCACATTGTCTGCTTATCCAGCATCGGTGCAGCTGCGCAGTGCGATCGCTGGTACTGCCGTGTGTGAGGTGCTTTCTGTAGTTTCCCGTCGACTGAAGAGAGCCGATCACACACCCTGCGAAGCGACTTGGCTCGCTCCACAGCGCTTCTCACATGGTGGACCTCGGAGCGGAGCTCTTCGAACTTTGCCTCGCTCGAGTATCGCTTCTGCGCTAGCTGCTCCTCCGCCGCACGCACTTCAAGAAGTTCCCGTTCCAATGCGGTCTTGCGGACGTGTGAGTCCTCTGCCACCCCAAGCCAGCCCCCCGACATGTCAACCCCTCTCCTTGTTGTGACGGCCCACGGAAAATCGGGAAACTCCGCACAGTCGAACATGAATCACATTCGGGATTTTTCAGATCCCCCAGCGCCAGGGGATCCATCGCACGGCGGAGAGCCGCCGAAGGTGGCGCCCACCTCTTTTGTGACCGCCGGTTGCTCCACAGCACGAGATCACATACGCACGGGTCAACGAGGGCTTGTGTGACTTTTCAGTAGTGCCACGGGCCTGCGAGCCCGTGGCTCCTGAAAGCCATGGAGTCCTCGATGCGGCCTAGAGAACACGCACGCGAGCTCCCCTCATCTTCGCGGGACTCCAACAAGTCAAGCGACCCTGTTAGCATTGAAAAACCCGCATCGCTTGCGTCCTCGCGTGTGCGGGCGCTTCCATATACCAAAAATGCCTCAAGTTTCAAGGAGAAAGTCGGCCGGGCATTGGAGCAAGGGTCAAACCCCCTTTCGTCTGTGCTCTGCCTCTTCTTTACATCGCTGGATAACCACGTGCCCAAGCTGACACCGATGCATTCAGGTTGCTTGAAGACGGCACTATCGCAGAATGGGTTCAGCGACACAGGAGAAAAGTGTTTACGGCGTCATGTGTGCTGTTTCTTTTCGCCTCGGGCAGCTCTGCTTTGCTGTGGCGCCGTGTTATGCAGCGTGCACAACTGCCTGCCGCATCGCCACTATGCGCCAATAGACCAGCTATGTGCCAAATGGGCATCCTCGTCCGTTCGATGCTCTATGATTACCGCCGTACACGTGACATTCAGTTTAATCCTTCCGGTCTTGTCTTGCTCCAAAGCTCCTGTGCACCACTTTGCGGAGCTTAGTGTGCAGCGTCTAGTCTCATCGTACTTCCAAGATGCGATCTTTCTTGCGAGATCCTGCACAATTTTTACGGATGATTGGCGTACCTTTGAGATCGATCGATTTTCGCAGGCTCGCACAACCAATTCGAGTTCGATTCAGCGAAGCTAGATCAGTGTTTGGCATCACCCCGCCAGCACCCCGTTGACGCGTTTTGGCTTTGGGCTGCTGTGGTTACGTTGCTCGAGGATTTGCGGTCATGCGACCACCGCCTGCTGTTCGCATCGGTCTTTCCTCGTCTCAAGTGCTCCAGAATATCTGCCAACTCTGTTAATCCGGATTGTGCACCATGGCGCAGGTGCCAGTCCGCCTGCACATCCAGGCTACGCGCTTCCCCAGCTGGTCGCGCTCATACCCAAGCAGTTTTTGCAACGCACTTGGCTCGTGCAGCAAGCAGTACTGACATCGCGCAGCAAGCGTTTCTAGTCCGGATTTGCGGCTGCTTTGCTGCAGAGTCGGCAGGATGAAAAGGGATTCGATGCAGGTGGGATGTTGGCTTGGAAGAGCAGCAGCAGACACTTGCAGGCTGCGAAACTCCATGCGAAGTATTGCCCTAAAGCCCTGCACTTGACAGCCGCGGCATCCCCACCTATGCCCCACCACATGCTTCCATTTGATTCTTTGCCCATCGACATTCCAGTGTTCAGGACAGTGTGCAACGTTTTTTTAGCGTTGCTGGCTTTGTTGTCTGCGATTTCCGGCCGCGGCTTCGGGTCTAAGGCTGCCAGGTGGCTTGTCTGTTTGCGCAGCGGACTGAGAATCAAAGTGCGGCTAATGTTCTTGTTGTCTTCGGAACTCCGCCTGATTCGAATAGGTTCGAAATTCCTTGTTCAACCTAGCTGCTGCGGGCATACGAAAGTGGAGATCCTTTGTACTTCTCCCTGGGATAATTCGAATTCGGCTAGGCACAGGGCATGGTGGCAGAAGGTGGCGCTCATTGCGCCTGATCCCGCGACTTTGTCACTCTCCTCGCTCCGGGTCACCGACATCCTGGTTTTCCCCTCAGCCACTCGAGCAACTGAAAAATTCGATGAATTCAGCCTAACAAAAGAATCGCGTTATTCCCAGATAAGCTTCCACCACTACTCCGATGTTGTAATCAGTCATCTGTCAAGGTGATGCCCATTTCTTTGAGGATTCGTTTAATGATATACTGTTGTTCATGTGGATGTAATCCTGGTGTTGACTCATCCGCAGCGTCCGGCATCGTAGTCTTGGCTGCTCGTCGACTGCGATGCAATGCATTGTTGAACGATTTCAGTCGTCGGACGCAAGCCATGGGGCACCGGCGAGGACGCGTAAGGCGAAGGTCTTGCGCCCTCGGAAACAATATTCAAAATCAAGCTTAGGCACAAAAAGTCGATTCAAGTTAAACATGGAAATGATTGTGCGATGCAGGTTGCTCTGTTTGCATCTACAAGATGTCAGCGTGTCGAGGGATTCATGTCCATGCTTGTTGAACGCTTGAGACTCTCAAACTTGGGGATCGACTCCTTTGGTGCGCTCCTCCACATTACACAGTGCATTTATCCTCGGATATCATGGAAGGACAACTCATGCATGAAAGAATGTGTCTCGTTCAATAGGCGATTGCTATCACAACGCGAACGAGACGTCACACCCCTTCTTTGTGAAAGATAATCCAATAGCATCGAAGGAACGTTCCAACCATACATTACTGGTTTCACGATTGAAATGTTCCGATTGATCGTCGAATTTGCGTGAACATTGCACTCAAGATTTTATTGCACTGCAGGAGATGATTTCATCAACGTATCCCTTTCTTCTTGTCGTCGAGCACACCATGCTAGAGGATTTTCTATCTGCCGACTTTTACCAGGGACTCAAGGTTGGCTCAACGAAGAAGCTTTCTTGTTTTATGTCTCTTTCCGTGCGCTGAAGAAATCTGCTGAATCTGTGGAAATGTTCTTTCAGGCGGCACAAATCATGGTTTACGTCGGCGCACCAAACGCAGCTCGACTTTTTCCGATTCAAAATGCTTTTATCGACGCATCAAAGTTCAAATTTACCACCATGCGAACTAATCTGCAGTATACTGAAGTCGTAATGAAAGTCAACTCGAAGGGGAATTGACATGGAACGTTGCTTCAGATTCAAGGATATCGAGGACTTGGTACAATTCATGGAGACATTGTCGCACAACAAGGTCCAATGTCCAAGCAGGATAACAATCCGAAAATCGCCACGTGGTTTGAAGCTAGTGATCTCTGTTTCACAACCCCCTGCAGACACTAGCTGAGCAATACCGTTCGTGGAGAGAGAGATCGTCAGGTTCTCTTCCCTTTCTCATAGGATCATTTGTGGACGACTGGAGCTTTGCAAGAAAAAGTTCGACTTGCGATCAGTGATGGGAAGGGAAGAGACTTCGGTTTTCGCATTGGACTGCTTGCTGTTGTGTACTGAAGAGGAATGGGTGACATGACAGTCGACGCAGATCGGACTGTGGATGGATTGGTCAAACGAGACTTTGGAAAGAGACAGCAGGAAGACTCTTGGGAATGCCGTACGTGCAAGACTTTTCTTGCGCGATACTGTAAATCATGAGAAGTAGATACGTAGGGAATTAAAGTTATTTACAAGATTCATCATGAATCATTCATGCATGGAAATTCCAGATGGCGCCCTTTCTGACATGGTGTTGAAATCAGTCACAGCTGGTAGGGTCACGGAATTCAAATCCACACTTCGTCATCCTCTCCCTCCTGTAGAAACGATGGGTGCACTGTTTTTAGATACAACCGACACAAGACCAAAGGAAAAAAAGTAGAGACTTGCGCGGACCTTGCCCAGCATCATCTGCGCGACCTGAGCAAGTCCGCCTTTCTTGCCGGTCTCATCCAAGTCAGCGAGCGCGTGCAAAGGCTGATCGTTGCAGACGTCAATGCCTCGGGGCGTTCTTGCAGCCATACGCTGGATTATTTCGACCTGCGAGGGCAATGCAGGAAAGTGTTCTCAACGTGCTACAGATTCTTGGCTGTGAATTCAATAATATCTGTCACACAGGGCAGACAAGAATTCCCGCACAGAATGCCAGTAAAGCTGAAAACAGGATCGCGTAGAGAGGGGGGGATGGCTTACCAGACGGTCTCGCTCGGCGGAGGAGTCGAGAGAGACACGAATCTGGCGGAGCTCCGCGCGGACGAGAAATTCTCGCTCGCCCACCGCTCCGACCTCAGTCGAACAATCGAGGTCGACGCTGAACTCAAGCGGCACTCGGTCGAGTGAGGGCTGGTCGCGGGACCCGGCCACGCCTACCACCCCCAGGAGGAAGCCGCCGCCGCCGCGCCCCGAGGCACACTTGATCGGCTCAAGCACCAGTACCTTGCTCTGCCAGATGTTACCCTCGAGAACTTCAACCAAGGCTGACACCCAATCGACCACCGCTGCTTCCATACTTGTTGGATCCTTTTTGCTCTTCTCAAATGGCAAGCCTCCGCGACCAATCTTTACCCCCCCCCGGCTTGTCTCCGCGCCTTGAGAGACAGCGGTCTTTCTGTTCTCGGGCACATCCGTTTGTCCAAGGGCCCCTATCTCCTCGCCGAATTCACATTCTCCGCTCGGCTCTTCGCCCGGCGCTTCGCTGCAATCATTCCCCATGCCTGTTCTTGATCTTGCGGGACACGCGAGGTTTGCTTCCTCGTTCGTCAGCCATGGGTCCTCTTCAGTCAGCAAGCTTGTCGGCGAGGCCTCCTTGATCTCCTCCATGCCCAGCGCGCTGGCGAAAGGTACCGAAGTTGCCAGCCCCCGCTGCCCCCGGCGCGTCTGCTTCCATTCCCCGGCTACCTGGCTGAGACGCGCCTGCCTGCGCAATGTTTCCCGCTGCCGCAGATCGAGAGTCGTTTATGCAGCGCCGCGAGCAGCGGATAGCTAGCTGAGCAGCTGGGCAGCGACTGCGGGTCCGCTAGGCAAATAGATCCCGTGCGGGACTAATGGGGCCTCCCCTAGAAGGGTAGAGGGATTCAGGTGGCCCCAAAGCGTAGTGGTTGAAGTAATTCGTTACCTGCTGCGCAAGTCGCTCGCGGAGGAACGCCTCAGCTCCAGCGGGCGCGCCGGGCGAGGGAGGATGTGCGGGCGCGTCCCCAGGGAGAGTGTTCTCCCGCGCCAAAATTCCTTGCAGGACTTCGACCGCGCGAGCCTCTGCAGCCCCACGGGAATCGCCCGTCGCCTCGAGCGCAGACCAAGAATGTACTGCAGCGTTCTGTCTGGCAAGGGCGAGGTGATAGTGCAGTGCAAGAATCTGCAATGTGAATCCAGGGTGCCGAACCGCGTAACGTGTGAAGCCCCGTGCCTGAATCAATTCAACTGCCTCCTGTGCCTGCGCGCGGAGGTTACCCCTCCGATCAGCTGCATGCACCGCTCATGATGTTCTGCACACAGAAGGCTGCTCGGCGTTCCTATCAAATTAGAGGGTAGGGTGGGTGTTCAGAGAACGATCATACCGTCATGGCGTGGTAAATCATGAGATAGGCGGCTGCGACGGTCACAGAGCGGTTTGTTCCCATCCGGCAGTGCACCAGCACCGCTTCGCCCGCACGCACACCCGCATCTATGAATCCGAGAACACGAGCAAGGCGCGCGCGGTTGGCGCGCGCGCGCGACTCGTCGCCAGTGTCTCCGATGATGTAGCCGAGAATGGGTTCAGCGAGGGAGTCGACAACGGCGAATTGCATGGTCTGCATACCGGAGGGATAGTCGCCTGCCGCACCCTCTGGCAAACAACGCACCGCCCGTCCACCCAGAAGACGCTGCGAAGCGAGCCACACGCGCGACTTTGCGTGCTCAAGGTCTGACACAAGCAGTCGCCCGCCAGAGGAGTCGAAGCGCCGAATGAGCCCGCATTGATCGACGCGACCGGCATGTCCAGGCATTTGAAGCTCCAGCAACTTGCGTAATACAGACTTCCCCTCCTCTCCCGCGGGCGCTAGGGGCTCCGCGGACTGCATCACATCCCGGATGCGACCGCCACAGCCAACCACGTTCGTCCCCGGCCCACCCCATCCAGCATCCCCGTCTCCCCGAACCTGTGACAGAGGCTGTAACCCGCACACAGCAACTCCGGAGAGGTCGTCAAGTAGCCGCCCAGCCGCCGTCTCGGTGCGCCAGGAAGAGTCCCAAGCAGGCCTGCATAATGTTCCAAGCGCGTCCGTCATGCGGCCTTTAGATTGAGATCGGTTGCATGATTAGGACCCAGTAAACGCCCGGGCGTAGCGGTAGCGTCAGAGCTTCAAACATGACTGGAGTCTACATGGAGGATCGAATGGTGTGTAATTTGTGGTATTGCTATACCTTCCGCCCGTCCCGGCGGCGCGCTGCTTCGCTTGCTCGAGAATCGAAAGCGCCACTTCGCTTGCTGTCATGTTCTCTGCGCCCATAAGCTGTACTCCACACACCGGCACGGCTGGAGGTGCGTTCCGTTGTTTTTCATCGTCCTCACCGCGTGTGTGTCTCGGCAGCTGTGTCGGCTCGGGCCTTTCGCCTGTAGGGCGTCAGTTAGCACATTGTGTCGTCCTGAGCCCGCAATGCCAGCCTTTCAAGTTCGGAAGGCGGAATCAACGCATAGCCACACGTAAATATCTATTGCGGTGGCCCCGCGGAGATACCGCCGTCGCATTGGCAGGCCTACTTGCAGGGCATTGCAATATGCCCTGCAAGTAGGCTTCCAGTAAACTTCCGAATGGACACAATAGCGGCTCTTGCCTGCCGCGGGGTCGTAGCGGCGCGACTTCCGCACAATGCAGCCTGGCATGGACGGAATCGAAGGGTTGCACGACATGGAAGATTCTGCACACACGGTTGCTCACACCTGGTCCTCTGTGCACAGTGGTGACGCACAAGAAATCACAATTGTGAAAGAGTCGGTTCACACTTCTTCGTGGCCATTTCTGCCCACTTCTACAGGAGACCTCGGCAACTTGGGAGGTTCTTTGGAACGGGCTCGCGGGCCTGTTCTCGTAAGAGAAAACGGCTCCTCTCTCTGTGACCGCATTTCTGCTGCTTCGCGCTCCCTGCTTTGTCGCCTGCTCGCCTACCCCATTGGTGCCTACCTCCCTGGCGACTGCGGCCGCTCTCGGCCTGAAGGCATCTAGGCCGCTGCCCCGGTGTCGCGAGCTCTGTACACGGCGTGAAGAAATGGTTGGGGTAAAACGGGCGGCGGCAGCAGGCAAGAGGCCTTCATCTACTTCTTCTTCCTCTTCCCGCCTGAATTCAGCCGCGAAGACCGATGCAGGAAGCAAGCGGGCTCGTTTAACCAGCAGCAAGCAAGCCGGTGGGTCGGCGAGGCGGGGAGCGACGAACGTGCAAGAAAACGCCAGTACAATAAATGAGAAGGGTCTGACCAACGTCTCGTTTCGACTTGGGGCGAATAAGTGGTTTTCTCCCTCCCTGACGCAGCGACACTGCAGCTGCGAAGTGCGCAGCAGCAGTATCTGAGCGCAACGTGCTGAGGCTGCAGGCTTCTTAAAAGCGAACCAGATGAGTATGGATGGGAGCATCTGAACCGAGAATCTAATAAAACCGGCTTTTGGGACGGTGTGCGGAACCACCAGGCCAAGAATGTTCTCAAGCGAATGAAGGTGCACTCCGCAGCGCGATTGACCCTTCGGTGTTGGCAAGGCTACTCAGTGCGATTCGAGGCGCAGGTCGGCGATGAGGCCTTCTTCTACCACAGTAGCTGCAAGGTGCGGACCAGCAGCGGCCTCCCGCGCAGTGTTTGTGCGACGAGAGATGCCTTCGCTGACTCGAGCGCTGCGAAACTTGAACCAGGTGCCCGGGATAGTGGGCACCGTCAAGATCGCTAGTGAGGCGGAGCCGGACCCCTCAGCACTGGTGAGCTCTCAGAGCTAGTGTCGCATGCAGTTGGGTGGGCTGGGTTCTGGCTTATGCTCTGATGGGTTCAGGACCCCTCTCACAAATACTTCGATGCTAAAAGTGATCCCTCGAATCCGACGTGGGTTGGTCTCCGTGGTACGCCAACCTACCGGCGGCGTGCAACTAGCACCGTGCCCAACAAGGCGAACTTGTGCGCCCTCAGAAGCACTATTTTCAGGGCAAAAAATCAAGCTGAACAGACAATCTTGCCGTTGCTGCGGCAGTCACGGCAGTGCAGGAACTGCCGCGGATCGTCACGCTCACAGAACTCAAGTCTCACAAGTCTGCACTTTTTTCCCAGTGCAGTTGAGCGAGTGAGCGACTGTCGGGCCTAGATTGCGTCAGAGAAAACGCATTTCGTAGGCACGTACGCGCGCTGCATGATACCGCGGATGTCTTGACCGTCTGACCTGTAGTGGTGTTGCCTCCTTGCACCTGCGACAGGGACGGCGCGCTGGCGCAGATGATCCTCCTCAAGTTCTCGCGGCTTTCGTGCCAACCCGTCTCACAAGAGGTGATGCCTGACCAGTATTCGACTTGACCTAGGTCGCTTATGTGCTAAGTCTCTCGGCTGACGGAGGGTGGGACACTGTACAGGAGTGGGACTTTGTGATGGACTTGGCGAGCACTCTGAAGCCCTGACAGACCCGAGAGAGGCAGCACCGCCGCATTCCAGCATGGGCGACGCGCACCATGCGTGCACGTTCTGTCCCAGTTGTATGAATCCGCGGCTTATTAGCATCTTGACCCCCGCAAACCACACCCTTGAAGCGATTCAAACAGCTACCTCATCATATACCTCGTCACGCAGTCTTGCGCGTCTCGCGGCTGCTCCGCGACCACCAAGAGCGCCCGCACGCTTTTTCACGCTCTCCACCATGGCTGGATCGCCCTGCCCTCCTCCAACGTCGATCGAGGCCTCCACATTCTCCCAGAAGGTCCCACCGCCCGGCATTGCTACGCGTGCTTTCGCATGCCTCGGGTGCATGCCATTCGAGATTTCGGGATCAGATGCGTGCCCATTGGTGCCGTTGGTATGCACTGCGCCACTGAGCGACCGATCGTGATCACCTTGACGGAGGTTCTTGCCAAGTGTCGGGAGCCCATACCTGGTAGGGCTTGGGACGGCGAGACCGTTCTGGAACTCGTGACCGGATGAGTCCGAGTCGCTCGCGACGTCACTTGCATCGTCTTCTAGCGCAATCCCATGCCTTTGCAGAATGCGCGCTCCAGCACCAGGGTGGAAAACCTCAGCGCGGAAAATCTCTTGCCCCATCACCGTGTCCTCCCCATGCTCATCCAGTCGTTTCTGCCATTTTTCGCCAGTCCGCGCCTTATCCTCCGCCTCAAGCCTCGCGACGGCCACCTTACGGTCCACCAAGTCCTCGTGCCACGTTCGCTGCCAAGTTCTGATGTCTTTGCCCGTCATGCGAAGCGTCCCTTCCAACTTGTCTCGCTTTCCAATATTGCTTCGCCTCGTTGCCTGGTTTTCAACAGAGAACTCAGCGCGCTTTAGCCCTTTCGGTTCAAACGCGTGCGCATATGCGTGTGTAGGTGCGCGCGTGAGTTTGCGCGGGTGCGTGCGGAATTGCAAGTTGCCTACCGTCTTGGACTCGGTCAGCTGGTCCTGTATGGTCTGGATCTCGATGAAGCGCGGGATGTTGGCATCGGCGGTTGCGGGCGCATCTCGCTCAGCCGGGAAGTGTGTTTCCTTGGCCACACGTCGCTTGGCAATATTGCGCGTTTCGATCGACCACTCATGGAACTTTGCACGCCGTCCGCGCTCCGGCATTGCGGGGATCGGGAATTCCTCTATTTGGTCTGCCTCCATGCCTGGTGGCACCAAAAGTCGAAACTTCGTTCCAACCTTGGATGAGATCTGGTACTCACATCCTGGCTCGACCGATGGCACGAAGGGTAGATCGATCGTGATCTCACGTGCCGGACCAATGTGGGTGATAATGCGACGAGTTTGACCCACTAGACGCGGATCAAGCCCCATGGGCACACGCGTAATTTTGATCTCCCTCTGCTCAAATAGCCTGGCCGCAAAACAATATGCAGAGCTCAGTGACACATTCAGCGCACAGAAGACAACGAAACCTCAACCCCCACACACCGGACACAGGGTGGGGCTGAACTTGTCGACAATCGACGAGGTCGGGTCGAGAATGAGAGTCGTTGGGTCACTCACCTGCACACGATGCGTTCTCAGTTTCGTAAGCGCGTCTCCAGGTTACCATATGCGATTCCAGGTGCAATGCAGGCGGTGCAAACGTTGCACATTAGACGAGCCCTGCGCTGCCCCGCAGACAATTACTACACATGCTACACAAGGAGGCATGATTGCGGCAGCACACCTTGACCAGCATTCCTTGGGACCCGGCCTTGTTCTCAAAGATACGCATCTGCGGCACGAGCGGCGACCCCTGCACTGTAAGCAACGCAGCGCATGCCACCAGCATCGGTAATGCGCGTGCTCAAGGCGTCGTTAAGATAAGATGCGGGGCTTTGGGCCTGAGAAAAGTCGACAGCGTAGTCGCCGCCATCATAGGCCACGTGGAGGAGCGGCTCGCCAAGGCGAAGCCAGCCATAGATGTAAGCGGCCTCGATACGCTTTGATACGTTGAGAGGAAGCAGTGAGAGTGCAGTAGTCCTAGGGTCGAACAGACGCCAGCCAAGAGTATGCCGGAGCAGTGGTGCAATCGGCTTGCGTTGGTTGAGATGTCTGATACGATCGAGCTCGATAACGTAGCCTGAGTACCACTCCAAAAAGCAGAATGCGAGAAAGACAGTCACCGAGACCAAAGCGAGAACTATGAGCAAAATGTCTTCCAGACCAAGCCCTGGTGGCGGCAAGCGTGGCAACTGACTTGCCATCCGGAAACCGGCTGCGTTGTAGTTTTCAATCTCGGCGTCGAGAATGCACACGTGCACACCGCGCCGCGCAAGGCTCTCCTCAAGTGTACCGTTCACAAGTGCCTGCTGCAGCCTCTGGGTCGCCAAGATAATTTCTGTTTCAAACAGTACCTTTACACGGACTCGAACTCGCGAGATGCCGAGGCCCTCGACGTCCGCGTCGCTCCCTGCAGCCACTTCGCGGCACGTTGCGGCGGCATCGCGTCGAGCCTGCTTGCGTCTGAAGAGGCGCACATCACCGAAGCCGCCGACCTCTTCAACTAGCCCCTCGAATCCCACATCATCCCCAAACCGCCCTGCAACAGATCCATCAGCGCTGCTCCGTCGCCTTCCCGGTCGCGACACGTAGAACGGGTCTCCTCCACCCTCGCCCGTTCCCAGGTTTGAGATCGGGATCTGCCCACGCCCTCTCACTCAGAGCTATGATTGGACCGTACAGGTTGCCGACAGGATGGGTGTGACCGAGTCTCCAAACTCCAAGTTGTTGTTGTTGATGGACAAGAGCTCCGAGAGGGCGTCGAGCAGCCAGTGCTGGTTGTCCGGTGCGGGGCCTGACACGTCCGACACGCCCCGCACCTCCCAGTCCGCATCCGTTCGATTGAACATTGTAAACTGAGCACGCAGATCTTGGTGAGAATGGAACTTCGGAAAGCACCATGCATGCCCCAGGACAGAGGGGCTGCGGGGCTGTGAGCACAAGACGGGTGGATATTCGATAGGCCTCCTGGACCTGGACTGCGAAGTGCGGCGCGGTGACGTCGCACTCGCGACCCACGAAGCCCTTGGAACAAAGGCAGGAACACGATGTGGGGTGCCTACGAGCACCGGACCTTGAACACGCTGACTGGCAGCAGTTGCCCAGGCCCCTGTGCATTCCACTGCACGCCCCGTCTGTGCGGTTCACTTCAAGTTCCCAGTTTACTTGGCACCTGTCAAGAGTGGCGCGAAGCTCGAATCAGCTCATCTCTCCAAGACACACTTGAGGTATTTCCATCAGGACAGCTGGGCAGGACCCTGTCAACTTGCTGGGCCCGCCGACGCGAAGGAGGGCGCGAGAGCCCAATTCGGTGAGCTCGAAGTTTCCAAACACTCTCTCACCAACACAAGTGCCGTGAACGATCTCAATCCACTCCCCATTCCGGCAGAGTGGATCATCTAGGACGTTGGAGCCAGTACAAGTATAGAGACTCAGTCCATCGTAGGCTGCTGATTCCACCTCAGCGCGAGTCAAGAGACAGGAGCCTTTCTCTGCTGAATTCGGATAGTAGGGATCATCAACTGCCGATACAGAGGTAACTCGCAGTCCGACCGTAAGACAGTTTAGAAACTTGGCATTGATTCGTTGCAGTGGATTCAGCGGGTCCCGAAACATGCTCTCGACCGGGAAAGTCATATGGTCGGCGTCGAATGGCCAGAGTCCCTTGAGAACTACCCCGGAACAAAGGAGCGGTGCCGACATAGTTTCCCATTGCTGAGGAATCACCGGGTAGGACTCCGTGTCCATTCCAGCCGGCACACTACATGTGACATTCATGTTGGTAAGATTGGTGTTACCCCAAGAGGCGCCTGGGCACTTCACATTGTGCGTCCTGGTTGAACACGAGGTTTGACAGGTTCTCGGGCACGAGTTGCAAATCTCTGTCAGTGAATTCGGACATAGAAGTTGAGCGCCCGCAAGTTGTATGAGGGCTGAGATGATAAAAATGATCGAGGTAGCACGCCGCTTGTCCAGAGACACCGCCGACCTCACTTCGTATTGCTTCGTGACGCTGATTTCCCGGTCGTAGCAGCTGCCAAATAGCGGCATCCGTGAAGTATCATACTCTTGTCTTCCGCTGCACAGCGCGCCAGCTTCAGTAAAATCAACATCACTCCACCATTTTCTCTTGCGACTCGCAGGTCGGTCGTGAGGAGGCGCTGACATGCTCCCTCCTCCAGCGCCTCCTCGGCAGCGGCTTTTGATCGCCCGTCTCACACAACTCCACGAGAGTTTTGGACTTCGAAATCTCATTCGGGCTTGCTTGGCTGGGGCTCCAGCGGGCAGCAATGCAGGGCAGCATGGATCGAGCGTCCCTCTCGCCGCCAGCAACGCCGGAGGGGGCGCTACCGCCCCAGGTTCCCGGCAGCTCGGGCAAATTGTTGCGCGCCAAGAACAAGATCATGAGTGCTCTCAACCGCGCAAAGACTGCGCAACGACAACTTGACAGAGGGGCGAGCCGGGATCGCACACACGATGACAAGTTCGACTCTCTGGTACCAGCAGGAATAGCTCCTGCCGAACTTGAGAAGCGCCTAAGGTGAAGAAGCCATTTCCGCCGCGGAACGACCCTAGAGTGTACGCGAAAGTCAGTCCCATGCATTTTGAAGACGAATAACGGGTCGTTCGTGGAATTCGCGGCCTGTTGCGTCACACTGTGGCACCTAGGCGTGGCAGATCTAGCTTCTTACCGAAGGAGGTTCACTGGAGCAGGTTCGCAGAAGAGGAAATGAGGCAGATGGAAAGACGGCATCTGGAAGAGATCGATGAGGCCTCCCGAGCGCTGGTGAAAGAAAAACAAGAAGCAAAACGGTAGGGCTCTTCAACCATGCGGCGGTTATGGAAACAGCTAGTTGGCATATGCCCATTTGTTGTGTTCGCGAAACTCGCTTGCCAACTCTACTGGGAGCTGCAGGTACCGTGAGAAGGCAGAGAAGGAGCTTGTAGAACTCAGGCGCAAGGTGAAGGTCGGAAGAATCGAAATGCAACGTTCTGGTGGCGTACAAATGGAACTCTTTCTCGCGATGAAAGATATTGCGACACAGGTCGCGCACATTTCAGCCGAGATGAAGCGGGAAATGCACAGCGCGCAAAGGCTTCTTTCGGAGCATGCTGCGGAGCAGGCAGTCAGCCACGCGAGGGAGCAGGAGCAATTACGACGGGAGCTGTCACGGCGGGACGATGACGTGGCCAAGCTACAGCTGGAACTAGCTGCTCTTGCCGAGGCGGCGATGGAATATCGCCAACGCACCGAAGCAGAACGCGCAGGAGAAGAACAAGACGACCACTCGCCGACTGAGCATGACAAGACGCCCGGCCATGAAAAAGAGGAGGCACGAGAGGAGGAGTCCGGGATGAAAGAGCCCAAAAAAGTCGGCGAGGGCGGTGGAATCATATCGTTGTCACCATGTCAGCTGACGGAGCTACAGGCGATAGAGGCAGAGCTGGGGCGCCTTCGCGAGCAGTTGTCAGGGGCAGTTCAGGAGCGGCGACGGCTTGAGCAGCGCGCCGAGGCGACTGAAGCCGAGGCGGCAGAGCTTCGTGCTCGATTTGAGCAGCTGAGTGCTAGGGTACGTGATTCCGCGCCCTTAGCGAGAGTTGTGCTGGTAATCTACCTCGCTGGCCAGCGGCTGATTGACTTCCACACTCTCTCGCAGGATCGGTTCGACGCGCTTCTCAGCAAAGATCCTGCCAAGGGCGGTGCAGCGTCCGATTCCCTAGGCGCGACGGCCGAAGCGAGAAAACTAGCTGAAGCAGCTGCGCAGGAGGCACGCGCGGCGGAGCGGGAAACGCACCTGGCGGCGCGGGAGGCAGAAATACGAGTACGAGAGGCTGAGCTGCAGAGCCGTGACAAGATTTTGGATGATTTGTAAGGCCCGATGCCACGCGCCAAGTGGCATGCACCACGCTTGCAGGCTCAGTAGAGAGGCTATGAAAGCAGAGCAGCAGAAGCGCGCGCGTGGCACTGACTGGCAGGGCGGTGCAGACGCGCACGCGTAGCGACGCTCGAGCAAAGTCTGCAGTTGAGCCAAGACCTGTGCGACGCGTTGGCTAGGCGAGAGGAAGCGCGTGCACAGGGGGACGGCGACAGCTCACCAGGCGGTGTGTATGAAGCACTGCGTTCGGCACGGGAGGAGGTCGAGGCTCTACGTGCAGAGAAGGAGATTGCGGTGCTTGAAGGGCTGCGGGCGCAGGAGGAGGGGCGACGTGCGCAGGAAGCAGCGCGGGACCAGGCAACATTGCAGTACGCCCAACGCGAGGCGATTACAGACACAGTTGCTCGTGCTGCTGCTCAGCTTTCCCTCGCGCACTCTCTTGCCGCCCGGGCCGCGTCAGACGCTGACGGTCGCCTCCAAGCCCCCCCCCCCCCCC
>Ga0209309_10002681_pt1 | contig 15952 bp, 11 predicted proteins | sample COGITO_mtgs_1204_2_FD_184807 | JGI IMG/M metagenome (GOLD analysis project Ga0209309, IMG submission 184807) | Pelagic marine microbial communities from North Sea - COGITO_mtgs_120412 (SPAdes) (version 2) | ecosystem: Environmental > Aquatic > Marine > Epipelagic ... | reverse complement strand
TCAGTTTTTCTTACAGCCGCTATCAAAATATGCATGAGGCAGTGGCCGATGCTGAAGGACTAGACCTTACCCTTTTTTTGCAAACTGAGCAGCGAGTTGCCTCAATCAGTAAAGGCAAAGCTACCGTAAGAAATTTTAGAGATGCCGAATTCGTAAAAATGGGTTTTACTGAATTATACTTCTTAAAAAATGGCCAAGAATGATGGTCGTTTTGGGTCATGCACTCAATAGTATCGTGAGCAGTAGCGATGCTGCAGTTAAGATTATAGCGAGCATCAACAAATCGACAGGAAAGCCGATTGGAACAGCATTGGCTGGCCTAAGGCTTAGACACAGGGCTTTTTTAGTGTGAAATACAAAGAGCACGCTGCGCGCCATCGTCGTGATGGTTTTTGTCTTGAATCCCTTCAAGCCAGTTACTTTTTCTTCTGCAGCTAAGAATAAAGTAACCAAAAAGAAGCCGCTCGCCAAATTATGTTCTTCATCCAATTATTTTTGATATTCAGCAGGTCGTCGTAATGTGCTCCCCGCACTCTACGACTCAATTTATATCCCTATAAATTGCCCTACTAAATATCAAAAATAATCGGCGAACATACATGCGAGGGTAAATCAAAAGACAAAAACATCAGCGTTGCCGACTAAGAGTTTTGAATGGTTTCACTAATAATTAACGAGTGCGTCCTGATAGCGCTGTTTGATTTAACTTTGTTCTGACCCCGATATTTCCGATATTTTTCCGATATTTTTTGCCCCTTGAATTATTAGGCTGTACACGTGCTTTTAAATTGTGCTAAAAAAGAACTGCTAATGTTATTGATCAAATGGAGTTGTTAGTAAATGGTTGAATTAGAAAAAGAAAATATTGCCCCGTATCTTTCAATTTTAATGGGATTCAAATCAGATAAAAAACAACCATGTGACGTTCATTCAAACATTGTAAAAATTTTAAAGAGTCAATCTACGAATGAAATAGAAATTTTTGACACAAAAAAAGAATTTATAGGAGAAATTGCAGAAATAACTTTTACTCCTTATAAATTATCAAAATCCCCTAGTTGGCTTAAAGAACACGATGCCAAAGATGTGGAGCATCATGTATTTGTTTCTTTCAATGTTAATAATTATTTCGGTTTTTATTTTTCCGAAAAAGGGAAAAAAGATGAAATAAGAGTACATTTCACTAAAAAATTGCTCCCAAATATTACCGCTATCCCTATAAATACCCTCAATGATAACTTCATAAATGAAGACCAGATTAAAATGCTCTGGTTGTCAGGAATACATGGAAAGAATAACTTCAAAGCAGATTCAAAAGTGTTAGGTGGTGAAAGTGTTGCAGACACACTTGATCCATTAATTGATCAGTCTTACATGATGTCGGCGGTTAGAACCGAAGTTTGGAGCGATGTAAATTCGACTGTTGGAATCAACCCGTTTAAATCATCTATTTGGAGAGGCCCATGTAAGGATTGGCAGACGTTTGAAAACAGAGTTATTCAGATTTTGGATTTATTAAATTGTAAGGTAAGTCAAGTCACTGATCCAATTAGTATTCTTTCATACCCAATATCAAATTGTTCTGATTTGGATGATCCATATGATTTTTCATTAATAGATTATGAGTTTTTTCCTGAGGAAGAAGGGCAGCACAGAAAAGAATTGTTACGTAAATTACATTACGACTATTCGGTCGAATTACAGTCAACTTTTAATAACTCCGATATTTTGTTAGATGTATATCATCAAGGTAAAAAAGTTGGTGATGTCACTTTAGAGCCTGTGATTGATGATTATCAGGTGACATTTAATATTAAATCCCAGAACGAGATTAAAAAATCTTACCTCAAGGAATACCTAAAGGTATTTAAATACCCAGAAATCATAAAATGTTGGTTTGAATCTGGGCATGCAATTATTAACGGGATGATATTTAAAACAGGGTATAAGGATGTTAGTTTTGGAAAATTTATTTGGGCTGATTTTGAAAATTATGATCTAAAAATAGAAAAGCCTGGGGCATCTCGTACTAAACCAGAGCTTAACAAAATAGGAACCGAAAAGTCTTTATTCTGTTGGGTTAAAAATCGCTGGAATGGTAATTGGCTTGAACCCTCTGATTTCAATACTGCAGAGAATCCCAAGGGCTGGTTATATTGTGATGATGGTGCTAGAGAAAAAGCTGATTTTATACATTTAACTCAATATAAAGGAGAAAATTTAATTTCATTTATTCATGTTAAAGCTGCAAAATCCGCATCAAATAATCGGCGAATTTCTGTCGGGGCTCATGATGTTGTTCTAAATCAAGGTGTCAAAAACTTAAGATATTGTATGCGAAAAAATCTTACGGTAGATCTTCAAGAAAGATTGGATAATTCTTCAAAGAAAGAATGTTGGTTTGATGGAGTAAAAGCTGATGCAACGGATTTCATTAAAGAATTGACTAACATTCAAGGTGTTAGCAAGTCTAGAACGAGAGTGATAATTATACAGCCTCATACGATAAAAAGAGTTTATGAAAATATCACTAACTCGAATAGTAAAAGGCAATTAGATGTATTGTTAGTTAGCGCAGAAAATGCCATAAGATCTTCAGGTTCCGAGTTTCACATTATTGGTATTGACGACGGAAAGAAATAACCAAGCGTGCTAATCCTAAACAGGAAGCAATGAGTTAACAAGACATCCATGTTAGTGACTAACAAAGCAACCTAAAATTCCTTGTCGGCAAAGCCGATGCTTTTGACCTACCCTCGACTCTAGGCTCGCCGATTATTTTGTGAATTCAGTAGGGCAATTAGCAGGGATGCTAATTGAGTTTGCCATTGCTGGGAGCAAGTGCAAACGACCTGCTTAATTCGCAAAATTATCGGATGAAGAGCATTACCCTCGAGCGGCTTTTTTTGCTTACTTTTTTTAGCTGCAGCAAAAAAGTAAGTTGAACGAAGGGATTCGTTTGAAAAATGTCAAGGATGACAGTATGCGAAGCATATGCTTGATAAGCGCAGCGCATAAATGGCGTAGCCATAAATCGCAGAATTAAAAATTAAAAAGACATCCATGTTAAATCATTGCAAAGCAATTCCAGACTAATGAAATCAGCTAGTTTATTCACTTGCGTTCTTCATCTTTATTTACTCATCTCAGTATCTAGCCGTGTGCTCTTTCTTTTTCTGTCGTTTATTTACTATAAATATTGTTAACCAACACGTTCTAATTTCCCATATCGGGAAATTTATTGACAATATGGATTTACATTCCCATAATGGGAAATAGAGATGAGGGTATGAGAAAAATTGCAAGGGCAAGCAATATGACGACATAGACACGTCTAGTATTTAGGAGTCACTTTATGAACATAAAACCGATTAAAAACCAGCAAGACTATGAACTTGCGATGGTTACTATTGAAAAGCTTTGGGATGCACAACCAGGTTCAATTGAAGCTGACAAATTAGACATATTGGCAACATTAGTTGAGTCATACGAAAAACAACAATTTAAAATTGAAGCCCCAGACCCTGTCGCAGCCATAAAGTTTAGGATGGAGCAACAAGGCTTAAGTGATGCCGATCTTGTCCCGCTATTAGGGCAAAGAAGCCGAGTATCTGAGGTATTAAACAAAAAAAGAAAACTCAGCATTTCAATGATCCGCAACTTACATCACAAGCTACAGATACCTTTAGAAAGCCTTATTTCCGATTATCACTTAGTAAAATAAAGATACAATCTAATTTTCTTAGTCGGTAATGTGGCCATCAAGTGGCCGATGCTCTTAACCTACTCTCGACTCACCAGCAATTAGCAGGACAGTCCTGTTAATTTTGCAAGTCACCAATATCAGCGGCTCTGACCCCGCAGTTCTTTTGAGCTTACCGAAGCTTGTGGGAGGTTACCGCCTGCGCGGTAATGACGCCGAAGGTGAAGCAGTTGAAGGTCGCCTGATCGCTCTTAGGCGATTGTTAGGCGTGGTCATAATCTAATTTTTAAAGCGTCAGATAAAATCGAGATTAATTCAACTAAAGCCGTTGGAAATCACCTTGTTCGATTAGGTATCGATAAATGTGCAGTTCATCTTCTACTTGCTCTGATTTACTTAATTTCCGTTTAATTCTAGCTTCTAAGACATTTATGGCAGTCATGCCAGAAATGACACTTTCTGTTTCCTGTAAAGTCTTAAGTCTAATAATCGCACCTGCTTCAACTAATGGTTTAACAAGTGCTAAATGACCTCTTAAAATAGCCACTATTAGAGGGGTGTATGATCTATTATCTCTGGCATTAATATTGGCCCCCTTTCTAACTAAATACTTTATTTTCCCTTCTCGGTCTTCTTTTTCAAATCCAACGAATTTTTGAATGACTGAAGCTCCAAAATCAGCTCGGAGTGAAAAGTCAGGATTTAAATACATCAATTTATCAAAGTCTTTAGGCGATAGTTGTCTTATCAACCATAAAGATAATGGTGACCCAAATTTTCTCTGGTTTATATCAAAAATGATTTTATGCATAATTATATAATCAAACACGGAGTCCTCATTCAAACAATTCGACACATTTGCTGGGTGCTCATTGAGAGCTCCGGAGTCTATTAAATCCTTAATTATTTCAAATCGTACTTCAGGATATTCGGCTAGAATAGATACGCAATCGAAGAATAAGATACTCACACCATTATCATTTTTTTGTTTGAAATCGTAACCCTTTTGATAGAGTTGTAACGCAAGTTCTTGCTTTGCCTTTCTCCAAGCAAACTTATGGAGTAAGGGTATGGTTTTAATTTTATTATTATAATCAAGGGCTTCTACCCAAAATTGGTTTAAGTTTATGCCCTCATCCATTTTAGCTTTAATGTCTTCTTCCCATGTTTTGTCGGATAATATTATTTTTTCTGAGGAGTTGGCATTTAACGAAAGGAAAGTAGTAACTAAAAAAACTATAAAGAACTTCATGAAGTATCTTCCTTAATTGTTATCAAAATATTGTTGATTAAAATTAGGTTATTTTTATAATATCTTATCAACTTTGTAATTTGTTGACTCATTAATATTTAAAAAATTAGACTAATACGTCTGAAGTACGAATAGATATTAGCCTTTAATTTTTCTACTGTCTCAGAGCAACCTTTTAGTCGGCAAAGCCGATGCGCTAGACCTACCCTCGACTCAAAGCTCGCCACTTATTTACTCATTTTTGTAGGTCAATCACTATGGACAGGCGATTGAGTAATAGCTCTATCTCTAATTGATATAAACACTTCAAAGTAGTCAACCACACATCCATCACTAAGAATTAACAGGACATCCATGTTAATTCATTGAAACAAATTAACAGGACATCCACGATAATTAATTGCGAAGCAACCATTTAGTCGGCAAAGCCGATGCGCTAGACCTACCCTCGACTCAAAGCTCGCCAACTATTACTTCAATTTAGTAGGGCAATCGCCATGGACAGGCGATTGAGTAATAGCTCTATCTCTAATTGATATAAACACTTCAAAGTAGTCAATCACACATCCATGATGATCCGCACCCAAGCTCGACTTCCCTGTCGAGCTGTTCAACTGGGCGAAGCCGTGCTTCTAAAAAATCCAGTTTCACCCTGCAAAAATGAGTAGATAAGTGGATGAAGAGCATTGCCCTCGAGCGGCTTTTTTTGCTTACTTTTTTTAGCTGCAGCAAAAAAGTAAGTTGAGCGAAGGGTTCGTTTGAAAAATGTCATGCGGACGCCGCGCGGGATGACAGTATGCAAAGCATATGCTTGATAAGCGCAGCGCATAAATGGCGTAGCCATAAAAAAAACGAGCCTAAGCTCGTTTCCATGGAATTAACAAGACCCCATGATAACGGGCAGCCTAAAATATAGTTTTGTGATTTATTACGATGGGTGTGTTGTTAATTGTGTTACGCCATACCGCAACTCAGCAGGTCAACCTAATTCAGTAGCTTTACAGCGCCAATTTATATTAGCGCTGCTTCCTCCTATTGAGAAAAAGGTGCAAAAGTGGCACTTAAAGAGGCGTAAAAAAGCAGAATATATTTAATTGCCAGCTGGCTCTATTAATTTTAACCTGCAACTTGGTTAGTGTTCACTTAATGCGAAAAATCTGGCAGCGTTGTCGTATAATATTTTCTTGCGTTGTTTAGCAGTTAAAATATTAAGCTCATCCATTCTTGCTAGGATGCCGTCAATTGGCATATTGTCAGTGCCAAACATAATGCGATCCTCTAAACCTGCGTTGAGAAATCCTTCTAACATCTTTTGGTGCAACGCTTGTGGCATTACACTATTTACAATCGACATCTCTGCGTAAACTTGCGGAAACTGTTGCATCAATTTGATGGCCTGTTGATGAAAATCAATCTCTCCACCATGTAATAGCCAAATCTTTAAATTAGGAAATTTGTTTAATACAGGTTTAAGCAACAAGGGATCTCCCATTGCAGCATTAAAATTAGGACAACAACCTTCAATCCGCGCTCTTTTAGGTGGTCCATGAGCGGCGTGCACAGCAATGGGAATTGCATATTTTTCAGCGAGCCGATAATAAGGCATCAACTTTTCATCGGAGGGAGATATTCCATAATAAACATAAAGCAACTCACCAAATACGGAGACTCTGCCTTTCTTTATTTCATCTTCAAGCCAGTCCAAATCTGGCCAACCATTAGTTGCTTCAAAGCAGGGATTCATTCGAGGGTATTTTCCATCGGTACAAGGAAAAGACGGCCCTACTAACAACTTGTATTTTTTTGTTGTTTGCCAATCATTTAGTTGCTCCACCTCAGGTATGGACACCACTGACATAACCACATTTTGCTGATCCATTTGTGCGAGGATCTGCGACTTTGCTGTCAACATAGTCTTGCTGACTTCTGGACTGGCATGTATATGAGTATCGATGATTGGCCCAGCATATGCGGGCTCTTTAGCTGATAGGTCTGTCTGCAATAGGAAAAACCAGCAAATAAAATACGATAATAGAGATATATTATTGGTTAAAAAGTTGTTCATTATTCACTTCTCTCAAATAACGTTAGTTTGCAGATTAATCTAATCCTATAGCTCAATATTTTAAATAAGAGAACAAATTGCTGGTATTGGGTTCTATTAGTTTTGCTTTTAAAACATCAATTTCATGCAAGTGCCCCACTCTATATTTTAATTAAATAAAAAATAGAGTGGGGCAGAGCCGGTTTAAGTTAAAAACCTATCTTTCCATTCCCTCTGACATTTATTGAAACACTATCCCATATTTGACTCGCAGCGCTATTAGCCAAAGTATGCGGCTAAGTGATCAATCAAACCTCTGATCCGTGCGGTTAAATGACGACTTGGCGGATAAACAGCATTAACCACCGTTCCTTCGGTCTCATGTTTTTCAAACAACAATGTCAAACTGCCATCTTTGAGATAAGGTTCGACTACATAAATCGGTCCCATACCTATGCCTAAGCCACCTGCAGCCATTTGAGCTATCGCCCTTGGTGAGTTGGCTTTGAATGAGCCATTAACACTGAATTGTGCCAATTTCCCATCAATTTGGAATTTCCAGTGGCTCGGATCCAGCGAATACCTTTGCAATAAACAATTATGTGTTAATAGGGCGTTGGGATGGATGGGTTCACCCTTTTGCGCAAGATAAAAGGGTGAAGCAAAAACCACTATTCGCATGTTCATAAGTTTGCGAGCAATCAGAGTTGAGTCCTCAAGTACACCAAAACGTAATGCCAAGTCGAATCCTTCTTCAATGATGGCAATCCTTTGATCAGATAAATGAAGATCTATAGACACTTTTGGATGTTGAAGTTGAAAGGGCCGAATGGCTTCAACAAGTTCAGTGCTTCCAAAAGCTGTTGGAGCGGTTATTCTAATAGAGCCAGCGAGTTCTGATTGCCGTTTCTGTACCACATCTTCTAACTCATCAAATTGTTCAAGTAAGGGTATGCATCGCTCCAAATAAGCATGTCCTGTCGCCGTTAAGGTCACATTCCGAGTCGTCCGGTGAAATAGCTGCGCGCCGGTGCGCGTCTCTAACTGCCCAATGTATTTACTGGCAAGCTTGGTGCTAATGCCAAGCATTTTTGCACCGGCGGTAAAAGAATTTTGCCTCGATACCGCCACGAAGGTCCTCATTCCATCAATCGTATCCATTGGTTTTTCGCCTCAGTAAAGCAATAACTATGTACATATCGTACATAGTTATTCCATAAATCAACATATTGTGCACATTAACATACCTATCTACACTTAACTCGTTCATAAAACAACGAACAATCTTTCATTAACATATTGAGGTAATTAACATGTCACATGCAATTCGAATACACAGTTTTCCACTTTCTGGTCATGCTCATCGCGTAGAACTTTTTGCGAGTTTGGCTGGCATCGCTCACGAAATCGTTAACGTAGACCTAGCATCAGGCGAACAAAAAACGCCAGCCTTTCTGGCCTTGAATCCAGCGGGTCAGGTACCGGTAATCGAAGATGGTAGCGTTGTGGTGACGGACGCAAACGCCATTTTAGTCTACCTTGCCCGCAAGTATGCTCCCTCTTTTTTGCCACAAGATTTAAAGCTTGAAGCTGAAGTTCAGAAGTTTCTCACTTTGGTTGCCGGCGAAATCGCATATGGTCCGGCGGCGGCAAGACTAATTACGGTATTTGGTGCCGGACTAGATGCAGAATTTGCCAAGGCTAATGCTGCAAAGGTACTTACAAAACTGGAAGAACATATGGAAGGCCGTGAATTTTTGGTAGGCGACACCCCAACTATTGCCGACGTAGCCATTTATAGCTACACAGCCCATGCTCCAGAAGGCAACATTTCACTTAAAAATTATCCAAACGTCCGCCGTTTACTAAGCAACATAGAAGGCTTAAAAGGATTTGTAGCGATGCAAAGCACTAAGGTTGGTTTGGTTGCATAGGCCTGTATTTATAACTAAATCTGTTTGATGCTCACTACCATATGACTAAAACGAGGCATAAAATGAACGATAATCTGGAAATCTCGCCATTTCATGAAGGCGAAAAAATAATTCAGTCTAAAGTGGGTAAGCGAGATGCCATGGAACGTTTTGGTCGCCGGGTTATACGTGACTATATGCCTGCGCAGCATCAAGCATTTTATAAGCAGCTACCTTTTTTGGTACTTGGTAGTGTTGATGGCCAAGGTTGGCCTTGGGCATCCATTTTACCCGGAAATCCTGGCTTTATGAACTCCCCTTCAGCCACAACCTTAGACATTAACTCACCTGTTTTATCGGGTGATCCATTGCAAGGTTCTATTTGCCTAGGTAGCCCTTTAGGGCTGCTGGGAATAGAGATCCAGAGCAGAAGAAGAAACCGTCTTAATGCTCGGATATCTCAGGTAAGACAACAGGGCTTTTCGCTTAAGGTCGATCAGGCATTCGGCAATTGTCCCCAATATATCCAAACCCGCGATATTCAATTCGTTCGCGACCCAATGATTAGACTTGATAATCAGGAAATAGAACATTTCACGTCCTTAGATAACGAAGCGACGCAATTCATTCAGGCAGCTGATACCTTCTTTGTGTCAAGCTACATCAAGCCACAATACAGACCGGATATTGAAGGTGTAGATGTCTCCCATAGAGGTGGCATGCCAGGATTTGTTAAGGTTGAAGGCAATACCTTAACCATACCTGATTATTCTGGCAATTTTCACTTCAACACTCTGGGAAATTTTTTGCTTAATCCAAAAGCAGGACTTATTTTCCCCGATTTCAACACCGGCGATCTATTAATGTTAACCGGTAGTGTGGAAATTTTGTGGGAGGAACACCCAGAAGTGCTGGCATTCAAAGGGGCTGAGCGAGGCTGGCGCTTTACTGTACATAACGGTGTTCGTTTAAAACAAGCACTGCCCTTTAGAGCATCATTTGGCCAGTACGCTGCTACTAGTAAAATTACCGGAGTCTGGACTCAGGCGGCGGCTACATTACAAGCCGAGACTGAACGCAATAGCTGGCAAAGCTATCGTGTTTGCAAAGTTGCAGATGAAAGTTCGGTCATTCGCTCATTCTATTTTGAACGGGAAAACGGAGCGGCTTTATTGCCTTTTAAGGCTGGGCAGTTTTTGACTATTCGAGTTAAGCCAGACAATTCCGACAAATGGCTTATCCGTACTTACACCCTGTCTTCTGCACCAGCCGATGATTTTTATAGAATTTCGGTAAAACGCGAAGAGCAAGGATTGGTTTCAAAGTTCTTACATCACGCACTTATCACAGGTTCAACTATTGAGGCAAAAGCGCCCATAGGTGAATTTCATATTGACAATACTGTGAAACGTCCAGCCGTATTAATAGCAGGCGGCGTTGGCATCACCCCGATGATGTCAATGGCCCTGGACGCCGTGCATGAAGGTAAAAGAACCCGTTATACCCGACCCATGACAATATTTCATGCGGCACAAACTACTGCTCAACGTGCTTTTGCTAAAACGTTTCAATATATCGAAGTGGTCACAAGTGGAACAATCAAATACTACTCTTTGATTAGCCAGCCTCTTGCAAGTGAAAAGACCGGCACTGATTTTAGCGACACTGGGCATATTAACGCAGATATATTACGTCAAACCCTAACCCTAGATGATTACGATGTATACCTCTGTGGCCCCTCTTCTTTTATGCAGGCTATGTACGATACTCTGCGAGAGTTGGGTGTGCATGATACTCGAATTAATGCTGAAGCATTTGACACTGCGTCCTTGCAAAGGAAGATTGACGAAAGTCAAAAAGTACAAAAAGCCGAGGAAGCGAAAGAAGCCATTGTTAAGTTTGCCCAATCTAATTTCGAACAGCGCTGGAATGAAGGAGACGATACGCTTTTAGAGCTAGCTGAATCACACGGGCTTAGTCCTGAATTTGGCTGTCGCACCGGAGCCTGTGGCTCATGTTCAGTAAAATTAAAATCTGGCTACGTGGCCTACAGAATCACACCAACGGCAGAAATAGCCAGCGACGAAGTGCTCATTTGCTGCGCCGTTCCGGCTAAAGGATCCAACACCATTGAGCTTGAGCTTTAATACTGCTTGCTATCTGCAGCTTTCCTTTTAACAAATATTGAAAATAGGATAATTTAAATGGTTAAACGTGTATTACTTTTACTTGCAAACGGTTTTGAACCCTTGGAAGCCGCTGGATTTACTGATGTCTTAGGTTGGGCGAACATTGATGGTAGCGAGCCCATTGAGCTGGTCTCTGCCGGGTTGAAGCCACAATTACGTGCAACATTTGGTTTCTCAGTTATTCCCGATACGACAGTCGATGAGATTGACCTTGGTAGCTTTGACGCCCTCGCGGTGCCTGGGGGATTTGAAGGTGCAGGTTTCTATAAAGACGCCTATGATGAAAAGTTTTTGCAGATCATTAGGGACTTTGAAAAGTTACAAAAACCGATTGCCTCTGTTTGTGTTGCATCCCTGTCTTTGGGACGTGCAGGGGTTATTGTGGGTCGCAGAGCCACAACGTATCATCAAATTGGCGGCAAACGTAAACTTGAATTGGAAGCCTCGGGAGCAATTTTTGTCGATCAAGCAATAGTGCAGGATTCGAGAATAATAAGTTCTAGTGGGCCCGGCACTGGAGTAGAAGTTGCATTTGATCTGCTTGAATTGCTTACCAGCAAAGAAAACGCGCAACACATCCGTAAGCTTATGAGGATGCCACCGCGGTCCATAGAATGGCAACATACACCTCAGGTTTAGCTAGATGCAATAACGACCTAAACTGGCATATTCCAGAGGGAATTTAAAGGGCGTATCATCACAAACCACTCAAGTTTGAGAGTTGAAAAATCATTAAGAATACAGTGTAACTCATTGTTTTTAAAATATTATGATTGTGTTTGCTGTTAGGAAAAAAAGTCTCAAATAAACTCTGACACAATGCCCGAATTCCCCCCATCACAACAGATTTGTTAAACTGTTTAAGCTCACAAAGTAACAAACTATTTAACCTGAACTCTGGTTAAGACGTGCCGCGCTCCTTAAATTAATGCAACAATAACAGTCTGTTAGATAGCTTTTGTTACATTGCGAAGACATTGAACACATCCAGTGCTGCTATTATTGCGATTATCGAGGCGAGCTTGTGAGGGAATAGCCCGCTATTGTGAGCAAGTTCAACGAAGATAGGCGCAATAATAGTGGTGTTGGACGGTATTGCTTATCCAGAGCTCAGGTTATTTACTAAGATGTGGCAGATGCTTAATTTCAACGTTACATTAGTTCGAATCATTCAAAAAAGCGCTAATCAGCGGTGCATCGATTATCCACATGGTAGTGGCGGTATAGGTGGCAAGCACCAGAGCGGTCAAAACCTGCTAGCTTAGCTTACTGAGATGCCATATCAGATAGTTTGCCCGGAATATAACGCTAGCCTTTGTTAGCCAGAAACAAAGCCTTACCTGAGCCAATAAATACAAACATTAAGCGTATTTTACCAATATAAAACGCTGGCCATTCACAGCCACGAATACTGATTGGCATCAAGCGCCCCTTCTTTCCTTAACCATGAACTGACAATAGTTTGCTATTGAAATCAATGCCATCAATATTGAGTTTTACCAACTCTCCACGACGAAGCCTGTTGCGAAAAAACACTCTAATATTGCTCGGTCCCACAATCCTTTAATCCCGAACAGCAAAGGCTGATATAAAATTGTTTCTACCAATACTTACTATGACACCTATAGTAACGATATGTAAAAAGACATCCTTAGATTCAAGCTAAAAGTGCTCTGTTACAATGGCTGTCTCTGTAATTGCATCAGGAATGGGCATGTAAAGCAAAAAAACGTCTGCAAACAGCACCGACTTAGCCCCTGAATCGAATGAAATGGAAACTAACTTGACACATACGATAGGGGGTAGCTTAAACCAGACAAAGGTTTAACTGATGCGTTAACATGAAGCAACAGAGCCTGTTAAACAATAGTCTGGTAAAGTTTGGTTGTAGTGTCTTAAAGGGGTAAGTTATGAAAGATAAAATGGTGAAAATTGCTGAGGACTTTTGGAATATTCGTGGTGAATTCAAACTGTTTGGTCTGGTGAATATTGGTACACAGGCATCTTTAGTAAAACGTCAAAACGGTAACTTTGTATTTTTGGATGCTTACTCGATGCACGCAAATCTTAAAAAGCTCGTTGATATACGCACCAACAATGGCCAATACATTGAGGCGATCATTAATTTGCACCCTTTTCATACCATACATGTTGAACAAGCCCACCAAGATTACCCCCATGCTAAGTTATATGGCACGCAGCGTCATGTTGACAAATTTCCACATTTGCCATGGCAACCTGAATTGACCGATTCAACAGAATTTGCCACTTTGTATGCAGATGACTTCGACTTTACTGTGCCACAGGGCGTAGATTTTATTTCATCTGATGAGAAGGTGCACTTTTCTTCCGTGCTCGCTTACCATAAAGCCTCAAAAACCATACACGTTGACGATACTTTAATGTACTTCCCACTACCTGGGTTACTTGGCCTTATCAAAAGTCCTCAGGTGTCATTACATATGACCCTGTCTAAGGCATTACAACAACGACCAGGAGCTGTCGAGGATTTTCGCTCTTGGGTCAAACAGTTGGCTATAAGCTGGCATGATAGCAAAGTGTTATGTGCTGCTCATTCAGAAATTTTATTTATTAAAGATAACTCACCTACTATTGCCCAAAGGATCATAGAGGCGTTAGACAAAGAGGAGAAAACCTTAAAAGCGCACCAAAAGAAGTTTGGCTAAAAGCGGGGGTATAAAACAATCTAACCTGTGGGGTCAAAACCGATGACATGTCTTCTTTGGCTCTAAAACACTCAATAAAATCAAAACCATTGAACGGCTTTTGACCATTCTAATCAGACCTAAAGCATAAATAAAAATGCCCTCTTAACAGGAGGGCATTAAACATTTTATTTCATATCAGTAAACGGCATCTTCACTGACAAAAACTAAAAAATTACTCCTCAATATAACTCTCAATCGAAGGGCACTCACAAAACAAATTCCTATCCCCAAACACATCATCAATTCGATTAACCGTTGGCCAGAATTTGTTTCTAGCCACTGCTGGCACAGGGTAAGCCGCAAGTTTTCTATCATAGCTGCGGTTCCATTCGCTATCGCAAATATCTTCAAGTGTGTGGGGTGCATTATGAAGTGGGTTGTCTGTGCCATCCCACTCACCTGATTCAACTTTGGCGATTTCGCCGCGAATGGAAGCCATGGCTTCGATAAAGCGATCAAGTTCGGCTTTTGCTTCTGATTCTGTAGGCTCAATCATCAAGGTGCCAGACACTGGGAAACTCATAGTAGGTGCATGAAAACCATAGTCGTTAAGGCGTTTTGCAATGTCGACTTCGGTGACACCTGAGCTTTCTTTTAGTTGGCGTAAGTCAATGATACATTCGTGGGCTACGCGGTTGTTGCGGCCACGATATAATACTGGGTAATGAGCCGATAGTTTTTCAGCGACATAGTTAGCGTTAAGTATGGCGACTTGCGTTGCTTTTTTAAGTCCTTCGCTGCCCATCATTTTGATGTACATGTAACTAATTGGCAAAATTGAGGCGCTGCCCCAAGGTGCTGCTGATACAGCGCCATGTTCGCGCACTTGGGTATCTCCTGCGTTTTCTACACCTATCACTTTGTGGTTGGGTAAAAATGGTGCTAAGTGGGCTTTTACACCTATAGGTCCCATACCTGGGCCGCCGCCACCGTGGGGTATACAGAAAGTTTTGTGCAAGTTTAAGTGGGATACATCTGAGCCAATATAGCCCGGCGATGTAACGCCAACTTGGGCGTTCATGTTGGCACCGTCCATGTACACTTGACCGCCAAACTCATGCACTATATCGCACATTTCTTTGATGGTTTCTTCGTATACACCGTGGGTAGATGGGTAGGTGATCATGGCGCAAGCTAGGTTGTCGGCTACTTCTGCCGCTTTAGTGCGTAAATCATTTAAGTCTACATTGCCTTTTTTATCGCAATTTACCACTACTACTTTCATGCTAACCATTTGCGCTGACGCTGGGTTAGTGCCGTGGGCAGAGCTTGGAATTAGGCACACATTACGATGCCCTTCTCCCCTACTCTCGTGATATTTTTGAATGGTGATCAATCCTGCGTATTCACCTTGTGCGCCAGAGTTGGGTTGCATAGACAAAGCGTCGTAGCCGGTAATGTCGATTAACCATTCGCTCAACTCATCAAGCATTTGTGTGTAACCTTGGGCTTGATCTAGAGGTGAAAACGGATGTAATTGGCCAAACTCAGGCCATGTTACAGGCAGCATTTCGGCTGTGGCGTTGAGTTTCATGGTGCAAGAGCCTAGGGAAATCATGGAATGATTTAAGGCTAAATCTTTGTCTTCTAAAGATTTGATATAACGTAGCATTTCAGTTTCAGAATGATAACTGTTAAATACTGGGTGGGTTAAAAAGTCAGTCGTACGGATAAGGTTTTCAGGAATAGAAGCACTGCCATTTTCAACCATCACTTGGTCAAAGGCTTTAATATCTAACTCTACGTTAGCGCCAACAAAGGCTTGGTATAAAGCTTGGAGATCATCACGTGAAGTGGTTTCGTCTAAGCTAATACATAACACACCATCAATATCGGTACGTAGGTTTAACTTATTCGCCAAAGCGGCCGTTATTATTGCTTCTTTTTTGCTGCCCACTTTAATGGCTAGGGTATCGAACCAAGTATCGTTAACTAATTCAAATCCCGCTTTAGCCAGCCCTGATGCCAAAATATCGGCAAAACGATGTACGCGTGAGGCAATAGTTTTTAAGCCAGCTGGACCATGGTACACAGCATAGAACGAGGCCATATTGGCCAGCAATACTTGGGCTGTACAAATGTTTGAGTTGGCTTTTTCGCGGCGAATATGTTGTTCGCGAGT
>Ga0209309_10002674_pt1 | contig 15971 bp, 12 predicted proteins | sample COGITO_mtgs_1204_2_FD_184807 | JGI IMG/M metagenome (GOLD analysis project Ga0209309, IMG submission 184807) | Pelagic marine microbial communities from North Sea - COGITO_mtgs_120412 (SPAdes) (version 2) | ecosystem: Environmental > Aquatic > Marine > Epipelagic ... | reverse complement strand
CCTCTGAGTAGGTGGTATCCACGTTAACCAGCATTTTATCTTCAGTAGCGTTAGTATAATTCTCCCACTCGTCTTGCATAAATGCAGTAATGACCGTTTTATCTATTTTTCTGGAATCCTCAAGATTCTCCTCGAGTTTGTCCTTGTATTCTTTTTCTAATTTTTCAACATGGGCCTCATCTATAACGCCTTCTGAAATTAATTGTTCGGCATAAATATCTCTGGGATTTTGATGCTTTGCAATGGCTTTGTATAGTTTTGGCTGCGTAAAACGTGGCTCATCCCCTTCATTATGCCCGTATTTTCTATAGCCCAACAAATCAATAAAGACATCGCGCTTAAATTTCATTCTAAAATGAAGCGCAAACAACATCGCATGCACTACCGCTTCAGCATCATCTGCATTAACATGCAACACTGGCGAAAGCGTCACCTTGCCAACATCTGTACAATACGTACTGGAGCGACCGTCTAAATAATTAGTGGTAAACCCTATTTGGTTATTGACGACGATATGAATCGTTCCGTTGGTTTTATAACCTTCCAAATTCGCCATTTGCACCACCTCGTACACTACGCCTTGGCCAGCAATGGCTGCATCACCGTGTACGATTATTGGTAAAACCTGCGAAGGATCTTCGGCATACTTATCATCTTGTTTGGCTCTAACAATCCCTTCCACCACGGGGCCAACCGTTTCTAGGTGTGATGGGTTTGGGGCAATGTTCAAATTGATTTCGTGGCCACCTTCGGTCTTGCGATTACTCGTCCAACCTAAATGGTATTTAACGTCACCGTCAAAAATTTTCTGTTCGTAATCCTTACCGTCAAATTCGCTAAAAATATCCTTGGCCGATTTGCCAAAAATATTGGTAAGCGTACTCAAACGCCCACGATGGGCCATGCCCATCACAAACTCTTTTACGCCATGCTTGGCAGCATTTTCTATTAGTGAATCTAGAGCAGGGATCAAGGTTTCATTACCTTCTAGCGAAAAACGTTTTTGACCAACGTATTTGGTGTGCAGAAAGCTTTCAAAGGAAACCGCTTCATTTAATTTTTTAAGGATGTGCTTTTTGTCTTCCGAAGAAAAATTGGGCTGATTATCGTTAATGTTGAGTTTTTTCTGAATCCATTCAATCTCGTCTGGATTTCTAATATACATGTACTCCACGCCAATGGCATCACAATAAATACTTTGCAAATGCTTTAAAATCTCCCTTAAAGTTTGTTTGCCAATCCCCAGGATATCACCAGCACTAAACTGGGTGTCCATATCGTCTTGAGACAAGCCAAAATTTTCTATTGCCAGCGTGGGCGAATATTGGCGTCGCTCCCTTACCGGATTGGTCTTGGTAAACAAGTGCCCTCTGTTTCTATAGCCATTGATCAATTTCAGAACCTGAAATTCCTTGGTCATATTTTCCGAAACCGCATCGCAGGAAAAGTCCTCCATGGCTTCTTCAACCATCCCCGAAGCATTTTCACTACCAAAATCAAAACCTTGGAAAAAAGCTCTCCAACTTGGTTCAACCGTGTCTGGATTCTTTAAATATTGTTCGTATAGTTCGGCAAAATATGCGGTATGTGCTGCGTTTAAGAAAGAGTATTTATCCATTATAGGGTGTAAGTCGTTTGGCTTCAACAAAATTTAACCAAAAATACAACTTTTACCAAAATTAGACGCAGTTTTGATATATTTATAGACCTTTTTAACTCAATTTTTGAAATTATGAATTTATTAAAATCAATTGTTAATTTGAAATTCAACCTGCTTTTGGGACTTCTATTTGTATCTCCAATGGCCATCGCTCAAAACTTAGGTCAGAACACCGACTTTTGGAACCATGTGCGTTATGGAGGCGGTATTGGTCTCAGTTTTGGTGATGGGTATTTTAGTGGCTCAATTGCACCAAGCGCCCTGTATGATTTTAACCCACAGTTTTCAATGGGCATTGGTCTTAATGGATCTTACAGCAGTAGAAAAAATGTGTTTAATGCTACGGTTTTGGGTGGCAGCCTCATTGGACTGTTCAACCCCATTGATGCGATTCAAATTTCAGCAGAATTTGAAGAACTCCATGTGAATCGAAATTTTGACGACCCTATATTTGTAGACGATAATTACTGGTACCCTGCTTTGTTTTTAGGTGCGGGTTACCGAACCAACAATATCACTATTGGGCTTAGATATGACCTCCTGTATGAGGATAACAAAAGTATTTACGCCAACGCGTGGTCGCCTTTTTTTAGAGTTTATTTCTAAACGTCACCTTTGTAACTAAATGGCAACCATGGTGGTGACAATGGTGCTTTAGGAATACCTGTTCCGGAACCACACTTTTTGCCATTCACGCTGGAGGATGAGAAACGCCACGTTTTCTGAGAGCAGCAGCGTATCACTGCCATCCAGTTGCTTTATTTTCTCTTCGGAAACATCAATGATATAAAGTAGGTTAAGGTAATCGGCGAATTTTGAGTTAATCAACTTATACACGGTTTCGTGGAGCATGAATTTTAAACTCGACGGAAGGATGCTCGTGTCAAAATCCAAATCGATATTGGCCAATAAAAAATCCTTGTTGATTTGTAAAATGAGTTTTGAATACAATTGCAAACCTTCCGCCTGATCAATTAACTCCTCAAATGTTTCGGCTAAACCCATTACACATCCCGTTTCATTAAATCATTTCCAAACTGCCTTAACGCCGATTTACTGGTTTCGGAAATTTTTAATTGATCTAAAACAGAAAACGCCTTTTCGGTATAGGCATAGATTTCCTGTTTAGTCGCTTCCGCAGCACCACTTGAAACAAAAAGCTGTTTGATGGCCTCTATTTTATCGTAATTATCGGTTGGGTTGACCCCGTAGAGATGTTCGAGTTGACGCCTATCGGAAGTGTTGGAAAACTCAATTGCTTTGATGTAGAGAAAGGTTTTTTTATTTTCAATGATATCTCCACCTACTTGTTTACCAAAGGTTGAAGGATCTCCGAAAGCGTCGAGATAATCATCTTGAAGTTGAAACGCAATGCCCAAGTTTTTACCAAAATCGTAAATGGCCTCTTGGCAGGCTTCCGAAGCTTCTGCCACAATGGCGCCCATTTTCATTGCTGCACCCACTAAAACTGCAGTTTTAAATTCGATCATTTTGAGATACTCGGCTATGCTTACATCATCCCTAGTTTCAAAATCCACATCGTATTGCTGCCCTTCGCAAACCTCTAAAGCGGTTTTACTAAATAATTTGGCCAAACCCCTAAAGGTGTCGGGTTTATAATTTTCAAACAGTTGATACGCCATAATCAACATAGCGTCACCAGATAATATGGCTGTATTCACATCCCATTTGGTATGAACGGTGTCCTGCCCTCTCCTTAAAGGGGCAGCATCCATAATATCATCGTGCACCAATGAAAAATTATGAAACACCTCAACACTCAACGCTGCATCCATGGCCTTTTCGAAATCGCATTCAAAAATCTCGGCAGTCATTAGCGTTAAAATAGGTCTTAGGCGCTTTCCTCCCAACTGCAAAATATAATGTATGGGTTCATAGAGCGCTTTTGGCTCCTTGGGCTTCACAAAAGTGTTGAGATAAGTCACGAAAGCATCGTGATAGGTCTGTATGGTTTGCATCGTGCAAAAATAACGGAAATTGTTTTGAAATGATTCATTTTTAAAAAACAGCTTTCAAGTTTTTCAAAATGACAATATTGATTCTTGATACTAAATCAAATAATTAAAAACTTTGGAAACTTTTTTTGTTTTTAAAGTTTCCCGTTGTACTTTTGCAGCTTCAAAATGACATCATTCGTTTTGGAGCAATTTAAAATGAGAGACAAAATTATATATAAAAGTGCAGAGCTATTCTTAAACCTAGGGTTTAAAAGTGTGACTATGGACGATATTGCCAATGAGTTGGGCATCTCCAAAAAGACGATTTACCAGCATTTCGACAACAAAACAAAGTTGGTAGAGGCTACAACACATTACATGTTTGACACTATTTCCTGTGGTATTGATAACATTAGGGCTCTAGAAAAAAATCCTATTGCCGAAATTTTTGAAATCAAGCAGTTTGTGCTCGAACACCTAAAGCACGAGAAGACGTCACCACAATATCAATTGCAAAAATACTATCCCAAGATTTTCTCAACGCTTAAGATGAAGCAATTTGAAATCATGCAAACGTGCGTCACCGATAATTTACGACGAGGCGTCGATCTTGATTTCTACCGAAGCAGTATTAATATTGACTTTATATCCCGCATCTATTTTAACTGCATGCTAGCCTTAAAAGATCAAGAACTTTTCCCATTAAAGGTTTTTTCCATGAATACACTCATGGACAATTACCTAGAATACCATTTAAGGGGCATTTGCACGGTTAAAGGGCTTGAATTGCTTAACACAACCAACTTAACAACACAAAAAACCAATACCAATACCAATACCTTATGATAAAAAAAGTGATATACCTTGCAATATTAATTGCTTGCCATCATCTCAGCGCTCAAGAGGCGCCCACACAATTGTCTCTTCAGGAAGCCATTGATTTTGCATTAGAAAACAATCGCAGCGTCATCAACGCGGGGCGAGACATTGACGCTGCCATAGAACAGAAATGGGAAACCACTGCTTCTGGCTTACCACAAATTAGCGCAGATGTAGATTACCAAAACAATTTAAAGCAACAAATCCAAGTCATTCCTGCAGAGCTTTTTGGAGGAGCCCCTGGAGAGTTCGCTGAAGTTGTTTTTGGCACCAAGCACAGCATGACCGCCTTTGCGACCTTAAACCAAAAGATTTTTGATGGCTCTTACATTGTCGCACTACAGTCCGCAAAAGTGTTTTTGGAAATTTCCAAAAATGCCAAAACCAAAACCGACCTTCAAGTACGCCAATCGGTTATTGACGCTTATGGCAACGTATTGCTAGCCGAAGAGAGCATCGCTATTTTTAATAGGAACATTGAGGTCTTAGAAAAGAACCTTTATGAAACCAATAAAATCTATGAAAATGGATTGGAAGAGGAAGAAAGTGTTGAGCAGCTTAAAATTACACTAACAGGCGTAAAAAGCAGTTTGAACAATACCGAGCGCTTAAAAACAATCGCCTACCAAATGCTCAATATCAATTTAGGCTTAGATGTCTACAATCCTTTGATATTGACCGATGACCTTGCCGAACTTACTGAAGAAAACAAGTCGCTAGCACTTTTAAATACTGAAGAAAATCCAGAAAACACGATTGATTATCAAATTGCCGAAAATGACACCGAAGCTAAAGCACTCATGCTAAAGCTTGAAAAAAGTAAAGCATTGCCAACACTAAATGCCTTTATTAATGGTGGCTATTCTAGCTACAGCGATGATTTTGCCTTCACCAAGAAAAGTCAAGATTGGTTTGGGTCCTCATTATTTGGTCTCAACCTCAGCATCCCGATTTTTTCTTCTGGAATGCGAAGTGCTTCCACACAACGGGCAAGCATTAACCTAGATAAATCAAAAACCGATTTACTGGAGACCGAGCAACGTATTAAGCTACAAATAGCTTCAGCAAAAAGTGACTACCAATTTGCGATGGAAGATTTCGAGAACAAAAAAGAATCGCTAAAACTTGCCGAGCGTATTGAGCAAAAAAACCAAACCAAATTTTTTGAGGGGATTGGCTCTAGTTTTGAACTAAGACAAGCACAAACCCAATTGTATACCGCCCAACAAGAATTATTACAGGCCATGTTAGACGTGGTCAACTCTAAAGCAGCTCTAGAAACTGCATTAAACGTAGTTAGCTTAAACTAATCAATTATTAAATCAAACTTCTAATGAAACATATATATCAATTCATTCTTTTAGCCTTATTAATTGTCTCTTGCTCTGGTGACAAAAAAAATTCCGTAGAAAATGTTATGGAGTCTGGCAACCTAGAGACTATTCGTAAAAAAAGAGGCGAGCTTGTTAACGAGCAACAAGCCATTAACGATCAAATTAGTTTATTGGATGAGCGCATCCAAAATCTAGACACGATCAAGCACATTCCGCTCATTACTGCATTTACTGCAACTCCAGTAGTTTTTAACCATGTTTTGGAACTTCAAGGCAATGTAACCACTAAAAACCTACTCACCATTACACCAGAATACAATGGGATTCTCACCAATGTTTATGTAACCGAGGGTCAAAAAGTTAGCAAGGGACAACTTCTTGGAAAAATAGACGACGGGGGCTTGAGCCAGCAATTGGCGCAGCTAAAAATACAGTCCGATTTAGCCAAAACCACTTACGAACGCCAAAAACGACTTTGGGATCAAAATATTGGTAGTGAAATTCAATTTTTGCAAGCCAAATCAACTTATGAGTCGCAACAAGAAGCAGTAAACCAACTCAACCAACAAATTTCCAAGACTACCATTAAAGCACCTTTTTCTGGCACCATAGACGATGTGATTACCGAGCAGGGCAGTGTGGTTGCTGCAGGTCAAACCCAATTGATGCGTATTGTAAATTTAGATGATATGTATATTGAGACTGAAGTGCCCGAACGTTATGTTGCCGATGTTGTTAAAGGCAAGCAAGTCACGGTAGACCTTCCTATTTTGGGCAAAACGCTTGAGACTGAAGTGCGCCAGGCTGCCAGCTTCATTAATCCTGCCAATCGAACCTTTAAGGTAGAAGTCAATATCCCCAATAAAGATAAAAGCATCAAGCCAAACTTGACCGCAAGGTTAAAAATCAATGACTACACCAATGACAAAGCACTTTTAATTCCGCAAAGTGTTATTTCAGAAAATGCTGAAGGCGAGCAATACATTTATGTGGTGGCCAATAAAAATTCCGAAGGCATTGGCACAGCCAAACGTGTGATCATCAAAACCGGAAAAACCCAAAATGACGTCATCGAAATTTTGGAAGGCATAGCGCCTGGTACCGAAATCATTAAAGAAGGCGCGAGAAGTGTGAGAGACGGTCAATCTGTTGAAGTAATTACATACGAAAATCAAGATGATGAAAATTAAAAAGAAAAAGAATACCGAAAAGGAATTTGCTTGGGCGTCTTGGGCAATTAATAACAAAACCACGATGTACGTGCTCATCGCAGTGTTTTTCTATTTGGGAATCATCGCGTTTTTTAGCATGCCCAGAGAAAGTTTTCCAGAAGTTAATGAGACTAAAATCTATATCAGCTCCGTTTTTCCAGGAAATACTGCCGAAGATATAGAAAAGCTCATCACCGATCCTCTTGAAGACAAACTCAAGACCGTGAGTAATGTGGTTGAAATCACCTCAACCTCTCAAGAAGATTACGCCATGATTGTGGTGGAATTTGATGAGCATATTACGGTTGAACAAGCCAAGCAAAAGGTAAAAGATGAAATCGATACCGAAACCTCTGGTGAAGATTGGCCAACATTCAACAACGCCAAGGTAGAACCCGATGTGTTTGAGTTAAGCCTTTCTGAAGAAATGCCAATTCTCAACATCAACATCTCTGGCGATTATCCTGTTGAGAAATTAAAGGATTTTGCCGAGTACCTTCAAGATGAAATTGAAGACCTTAGCGAGATTAAAAAAGCCGATATTAGAGGTGCGCAAGAAAAAGAAGTAGAAGTGGCGGTAGACATTTATAAAATGATGGCTGCCAAGGTAACTTTCGACGATATTATTGGGGCGATTAACCGAGGCAACGTCACCATGTCTGCAGGAAATTTAAAGGCCAGCGGGCAACGACGTACCATTAGAATCTTGGGGGAAATCGATACGCCTTCCGAATTGGAGAATTTTGTGGTGAAATCTGAAAATGAGAATCCCATTTATTTAAAGGATGTCGCCAGTGTTTCCTTTAAAGAGGAAGACCACACCACCTTCGCTAGAAAATCTGGTAAACCCGTAGTTATGCTCGATGTTAAGAAACGAGCGGGCAAAAACATGGTGGCAGCTTCCGAGCAAATTCAGGGTATTGTAGCAGATGCCAAAGCAAATATCTTTCCGCCAGATTTAGAAGTCTCTATAACCAATGATCAATCCGAACAAACAATCGGTCAAGTTGATGATTTGGTCAATAACATCATTTTTGGAGTTATTTTGGTAGTCACCGTCCTCATGTTTTTCTTGGGCTTCAAAAACGCCTTATTTGTTGGTTTCGCGATCCCCATGTCTATGTTTATGTCGCTCATGATTTTGAGCCTGTTGGGTCAAAGTTTAAATACCATGGTCCTTTTCGGACTCATTATGGGGCTTGGAATGCTCGTTGACAACGGAATTGTTGTGGTAGAAAACGTGTATCGCTTAATGGAAGATGAAGGCATGAGCAGGTTACAAGCTGCCAAAGTAGGTATTGGCGAGATTGCATTTCCCATTATCATATCTACTGCAACCACCGTGGCTGCATTTATACCCTTAGGCCTCTGGCCAGGTATTATGGGTGAATTCATGAAAATTTTGCCAATTACACTCTCGGTAGTGTTGGGGTCTTCCTTATTTGTGGCGATCTTTTTCAACTCTGTTTTAGTCTCACAATATATGACTACGGAAGATAAAGACATGCCCATCAACCAAATCATAAGAACAACAGTAATCGTTGCGGTGATTGGTTTGCTCATTCTCATTTTTGGAGGGGCGTACCGCGGTTTAGGCACCGTCATGCTGTTCACAGCTGTGATGCTTTGGGTCTATCGCTTTTTTATACGGAAGTGGGCCAACAATTTTCAAAATAAATCCTTGGTCAATTTAGAAAACTGGTACGAACGTCAATTACGTGGTGCACTGTCTAAAAAGCGTCCGTACATTTTGAGTTTTGGTACGCTCCTGTTATTAATTGCAGCTTTTGTGGCTTTTGGAATTTCGTTAAGTACCCAACGTACTAAAGTTGAATTTTTCCCAGACAATAAGCCCAACCAAATTATTGTTTACATCGAATACCCTCAAGGTACAGACATTGAAAAAACCAATGGAATTACCACTCAAATTGAAAAACGAGTCTACGATGTCATTAATGAAGACCAATACATGGATAATGGTCGAAACTTTTTGGTAGAAAGTGCAGTTTCACAAGTTGGTGAAGGAGCGGGGAATCCTCAAACCGATGCGGGTTCTGCTGCCGAAATGCCCCACAAAGCAAAAATCACTGCCACCATGCGCGAATACAAATACCGTCGTGGTGAAGACAGTGAATTGTTGAGACAAAAGGTTCAAGAAGCCTTAGTGGGCATTTACCCTGGGGTATTGATTTCAGTTGAAAAAGATGCCAATGGTCCGCCTGCAGGAGCGCCAATTAACATAGAAATTGAAGGCAAAGACTACAATCAACTTATTGCCACCGCAGAGCAAATGCGTGAGTTTATCAACTCTAGAAATATAGCAGGGGTCGATGAGCTTAAAATTGATGTCAATAAAGACAAACCGTCCATGCAGGTCACTGTAGATCGCGAAAAAGCCGGTGAGTTGGGCATTAGCGCCTCTCAAGTTGGGCAACAATTGCGTAACTCCATCTTTGGCGCTAAAGCTGGTATTTATAAGGAAAGTGGAGACGATTATGATATTTATGTCCGTTTTAATGAAGCCAACAGGTACAATACGAGTGCGCTCTTTAACCAAAACATTACGTTTAGGGACAATACAGGTCAAATAAAAGAAGTACCGCTCTCTGCAGTTGCCAAACAGAAGAATAATTCGGGATTTAGTGCAATTAAGCACAAAGACACCAAGCGTGTCGTAACCGTATACTCGGCGTTGTCTCCTGGTTATACTGATGCTGGCGCCATTGTGAATCAAATTCAAAATGAGATGAAGAGTTTCAAAAATTTGCCTCAAGACATCCATATCGATTACACGGGACAAATTGAAGAACAAAACAAACAAATGGCCTTTTTAATGGGCGCGTTTGGTACGGGACTTTTGCTCATCTTCTTCATATTGATATTTCAATTTAACTCCGTTTCAAAACCAGCCATCATTATGATTGCGATTTTCTTGAGCTTTATTGGGGTATTTGGAGGCATCGTAATTTCGGGCAGTGCCTTTGTGATCATGATGACCATGGTGGGTATTATTTCACTTGCAGGTATTGTGGTAAACAATGGTGTGGTACTTTTGGATTATGCCCAATTGTTAATTGATCGAAAGAAAAATCAACTGGATTTGGAAACTGATGAATTTTTAGAGACCGAAGATTTATTCGAAAGTATCGTTACTGCTGGGAAAGCACGTTTAAGACCCGTGCTCTTAACTGCCATTACCACTATTTTGGGCTTGATCCCCTTGGCGATTGGCCTCAACATCAACTTCTTCACACTGGCGAGCGATTTTGATGCCAACATTTATATGGGTGGAGACAACGTGGTGTTTTGGGGGCCCTTGGCTTGGACCGTTATCTATGGTTTATTGATTGCCACTTTCCTTACGTTAATTGTGGTACCCATCTTACTGTTTTTAAGTGTGCAACTAAAAATGTGGATTCGAGTAACATTCAGCTCAAAACCGTTGAGACATCCCCATAGTGAGATTGAAACCATTGGAGAAGGCACGATTGGCATAGAGGCATAAATTTCCCATCCCCTTAGATTTAAAAAAAATCCGAAGTTTTATGGCTTCGGATTTTTTTTTCTTTCCATTTGAAAATATATCACTTAAAATAGCATTTAATTATTCGGACTAATGAAACTTACTTAAATTTGCGACTTCAAACATCGAATTCATTCCGAAGAAAAACTAGAATTACAACATGTACAGAAGTCATAATTGTGGAGAATTAAGAGCCACACATATCGATACAGAAATCAAACTGGCAGGGTGGGTACAAAAATCAAGAAATAAAGGTTTTATTATCTGGGTAGATTTGCGCGACCGCTACGGAATAACCCAACTCGTGTTTGATGAAGAACGTACTCCAAAAGAAATGATGGCACGCGCTGAAGAATTGGGACGTGAATTCGTAATCCAAGTTAAGGGGAAGGTTATAGAGCGTGCCTCAAAAAACCCAAACTTACCCACTGGGGACATCGAAATATTGGTATCGGAACTAACCATTCTCAACGAATCCAAACTCCCACCATTCACCATTGAAGACAAAACCGATGGCGGGGAAGAATTGCGCATGAAATATCGCTATTTGGATATTCGTCGCAATCCTGTAAAAAACAATTTGATTTTTAGACATAAAGTCACCCAAGAAGTTCGGAATTACCTGTCTTCGGAAGGGTTTATAGAGGTGGAAACACCTTACTTGATAAAATCCACGCCCGAAGGTGCTCGTGATTTCGTGGTGCCTTCTCGTATGAACGCAGGCCAATTTTACGCTTTGCCCCAAAGTCCGCAAACTTTCAAGCAATTGTTGATGGTTGGTGGCATGGATAAGTATTTTCAAATCGTGAAATGCTTTAGGGATGAAGATCTTCGTGCCGATAGGCAACCAGAATTCACACAAATTGACTGTGAAATGGCATTTATAGATCAAGAAGACATCTTGAATGCTTTTGAAGGCTTAACGCGTCATTTGCTCAAGGAAGTAAACGGGGTTGAGGTGGCGAAATTCCCAAGAATGCTTTACGACGACGCCATGCGTCTCTACGGAAACGACAAACCCGACATCCGGTTTGGGATGGAATTTGGAGAACTTAACGACGTAGCCCAGCACAAAGCGTTTAATGTCTTTAACACTGCTGAATTGGTAGTTGGTATCGCAGTGCCAGGCGGAAACAGTTACACTAGAAAAGAAATTGACAAATTAATAGATTGGCTCAAGCGCCCACAAGTTGGTGCTTTGGGAATGGTTTATGCCCGTTGCAATGACGACGGAAGTTATAAATCTTCGGTAGATAAATTTTACGATCAAGACGATTTAGCCAAATGGGCAGATAAAACTGGTGCCAAAGCGGGTGATTTGATCTGTGTCCTTTCAGGAGACAAACACAAAGTACGTGCTCAATTAAGTGCACTTCGTATGGAATTGGCAGAACGTTTAGACTTAAGAAAACCAAACGAATTTGCACCACTTTGGGTCATGGATTTCCCGCTTTTGGAATGGGACGAAGATAGCAGTCGTTACCATGCCATGCACCATCCTTTTACCTCACCAAAACCAGGACAATTGGAATTACTGAAAACCGATCCAGGTGCAGTAAAAGCCAACGCATACGACTTGGTGCTTAATGGCAATGAGATTGGTGGAGGCTCGATTAGAATTCATGACAAGGAAACCCAAGCACTCATGTTTGACTATTTAGGCTTCACGGAAGAAGAAGCAACAGCACAATTTGGCTTTTTAATGGATGCGTTTCAATATGGTGCCCCGCCTCACGGTGGTTTGGCCTTTGGCTTGGACCGATTGGTCGCTATTCTTGGAGGACAAGAAACCATTCGTGATTTTATTGCTTTTCCAAAGAACAACAATGCGCGTGATATTATGATTGATGCGCCGGCGAAAATTGACGCGCACCAGTTGCAGGAACTTAGCTTAAAGCTAGATCTAAAAGCTTAAGGGTTTATATAAATTTTTTAATTGTAATTAAGTGCCTAAAAAACCATTATTCAAGCGTTTTTTAATCTGGAGAGCTAAACACATCTCCCAAAAGCAATTTGTCTATTTCTTAAGTATTGTTGTTGGTTTCACCTCTGGTGTTGGCGCGGTAGTTTTAAAAAATGCCACCCACTTTATCCAGCACCTTCTCGAAAACAAGTTGGTGCAGTATTATCACCATGCCTTTTACTTTGTATTTCCCATCATCGGGTTTACGCTGGTTTACTTAATTATGAAGTATGTCATTAGGCAAAAGGTGAGTCATGGCATTCCCTCTACATTATACGCCATTGCCAAACGAAAGGGGCTCATGAAGCGCTATCAAATGTTTGGCTCCATTTTAACTGCACCCATCACCGTAGGTTTTGGAGGTTCCGTAGGTTTGGAAGGCCCTACCGTTGCTACAGGCGCTGCTATTGGCTCCAATATTTCACGATGGTTCCACATGAACCAAAGTACGCGCAACCTGTTGGTAAGTTGTGCTGCTGCTGGTGCCATGTCTTCGATCTTTAAGGCCCCCATAGCAGCCATTATTTTTGCGATAGAAGTGTTTAGTCTCGATTTAACAATTGCCTCGATGCTTCCGTTATTATTGGCGTCCCTTTCAGCCATCTTGACATCACATTTCTTTTTTGGCAGTGATGTGTTGTTGCCTTTTGATATTGTTGAAGAATTTAATGCTTCCGACACACCTTTTTATGCCATATTGGGCGTAGTTGCTGCTATGGTTTCTATCTATTTTACAGAAATTTATGATAGGATACAGCGCTTTTTTGATAACATAGATTCCCCTTTTAAACGGGTCGCCATTGGTGGCATTTCGATAGGTATTTTAGTGTATTTGATTCCACCTTTATATGGTGAAGGCTTTGACGTTATTAACAACTTGGTGGCGGGAAACCCCGAAAAAGCATTACAAAACAATTTCCTAAATATGGATCTCACCAATATTTGGGTCGTAATTGCCCTCTTGACTGGGTTGATCTTCTTTAAGATTATTGCCAGCGCACTCACTTTTGGTGCTGGGGGGGTTGGGGGTATTTTTGCGCCAGTTCTTTTTATGGGCAGCCTCATGGGAAATTGTATTGCAAAAATCATTAACCACAGCGGGCTGGTCAATTCACCAGTTTCTGAAAGTAATTTCACCTTAGTGGGCATGGCTGGCTTACTGGCAGGTGTACTGCAAGCGCCATTGACCGCTATTTTCCTCATAGCAGAACTTACTGGGGGCTACGACCTATTTATTCCTTTGATGATCACTGCAGCCATAGCCTTCAGCGTGACAAAGTATTTTGTACCCCATTCTGTGTATACCATGGAGTTGGGTCGCAAAGGCGATCTCATAACACACAATAAAGACCATGCGGTCTTGACTTTGATGGATATTGATTCGGTTATAGAAACCAATTTCAAAGCGGTGACCTCTATCATGAACTTGGGTGATATCGTTAGAGAAGCGGTCACCAAATCCAGCAGAAATATATTTCCGGTGATATCTGAAAAGTCTGGAAAATTGGAAGGGATTATCCTTTTAGACGACATTAGATCTATAATGTTTGACCAAACCCTTTACAAAGAAATTAAGGCTAGTGACGTGATGCACAGTGCACCTGCTATCATAGATATTGAAAAAGATAAAATGACAGTGATAATGAAGAAGTTTCAGGATAGCAATGCCTGGAACTTGCCCGTTGTAAAAAACGGGGTCTATGTGGGGTTCATTTCAAAATCAAAATTGTTGACCGCCTACCGAAGAAAACTCATTGCCTTAACCCATTAATATTCCGTTTTCAATGAAATACCTCATACTCTTTTTCTTCTTGGCTTCGGCTGGAAGTATTATTTGCGGATTCGCCCTAGACCTTGATTTTTCAGAAAAACTGATTGGTTTTGGCACTGTAGGTCTCTTTTTTATCACCTTTCCGCTATTCGCCTATTACCGTTGGAAGGATAAGGATATCAAAGATTATATGCTTAATAAAGAGAATTTAGATAAAATGCGCGATAACCAAAAAGATTCGAGATCGCGCTAAGATGCTGAAACACCGCAACAAATCAACAGTATAATGGACCCTCGTTTTTGGTATTGTTTTTAATTAAGAACCAAAAAGATCACAATTATTTAACCTACAGAAAAATATAAAATTTTATTTTTGTGCCTTAATTAATATATTTTTTTAGCATGACTGGAACAGTTAAATTTTACAATGATTCAAAGGGATTTGGATTCATTACCAACGAAGAAACCGGAAAAGACATTTTCGTACACGTTTCAAACCTCAACAATGTTGAATTGCGTGAAGGCGATCAAGTAGAGTACACCGAAGAAGAAGGCAGAAAAGGGCTTGTTGCTGCAAATGTGCAAGTACTTTAAGAAGACATACTTTATTACAGTTTCCACGCTCAACCAATGGTTGGGCGTTTTTTTTTGACTTGTCCAGATTTTGATCAATTCAGATTACGCTTCTCTATAAAAAAGCGTTTCAATAAGGCCGAAGCTTCTTCAGCAAGCACTCCTCCGATCATGGTGGTTTTGGGATGCAATGTTGTTTCCATCGATATGCAACCGCGTTCCTCATCCCTGGCACCATAGACTATTTTTGGAATCTGGCTCCAATACAAAGCTCCTGCACACATTTGGCAAGGCTCTAAAGTTACATACAAGGTGCAATTATGAAGAAATTTGCCCCCTAAAAAATTGGAAGCAGCAGTAATGGCTTGCATTTCGGCATGGGCAGTGACATCGTTTAAGAGTTCGGTAAGGTTGTGTGCTCTTGCGATAATGCGGTCTTTAATAACAATGATCGCTCCCACCGGGATTTCGCCTTTATCATAAGCCTCCTCAGCTTCCTGTAAGGCCTTTTTCATAAAATACGTATCGTCAAAAGGGTTTTCCATAGCCACAAAAATACAAGAATTAATTGCAGTTTGGCATCGCAAAAAAAAGAAGGACAACCCTAAAGTTGTCCTTCTAAATATATCACACCTAGTTCTTATTATTTAATGATGATTTTTTCATTAAAGTTAAGGGTGTTATTATTTACATTCAGAATATAGATCCCAGATTGGAGTTGTCCAAAGTTAATCGTGACAGTTCCATTCAAATTCATTTGCTGATTATAGACGGAACGACCATTCATATCAACGATGGATATTTTGGCACTACCGTAGTTTTGGTTCACGCGAATATTTATTTCATTAGACGCAGGATTAGGATAAATTTCATACGTATTGACTTTTACATCTTGAACACCTAAGGTTGTACAATTCGCCAAGGAAGAATCTGTACTTGGAGGCATATTGAAATCTTCAAATTGATCTTCCATGCTATTGGCAGTCCCTTGTGAGGCATTGAAACCAAGGCCTCTATTAGCAAACACTTCCCATATTAAACATTGATCTTCGCCACCAGTTAAAAGTTGATCTGCTATTAAAAGTGCATTTCGCCCATC
>Ga0209309_10002668_pt1 | contig 15987 bp, 11 predicted proteins | sample COGITO_mtgs_1204_2_FD_184807 | JGI IMG/M metagenome (GOLD analysis project Ga0209309, IMG submission 184807) | Pelagic marine microbial communities from North Sea - COGITO_mtgs_120412 (SPAdes) (version 2) | ecosystem: Environmental > Aquatic > Marine > Epipelagic ... | reverse complement strand
TGGCTCGCTGGAATTATTATACAGACGGCTCATCACTGCAGATGCTCTCGAATCAATCAAGTCCGAAGTCATGGTCACTAAATGAAACTAGAGCTGTGCTTTCAAAACAGATCACCTATACACTAGCTGAATTCATTAAAACCGACACTCATCCTGTAATTTTGATGCAGGTGCCTCACCAAAAGGGTGAGCCTATGAGGTTTTACCAAGAGATGTTTAAGGAACTGCTCAACCAGTCTGGCAAAGGCAGCGTTGCTGAGAATCTAATTAAATCTAAGTCTGTTAGTCTTGCAGAGCACAATAAGCGCCAAGAACTGACAAGCTCAATAATTTATCAGGCCAGCAAAAAGTTTGGAAACAAGGTGACGGTTCTAAACCCTATACCGACTCTTTGTGATGATGAAGTTTGTCCTTTCGGATCTAGTCAGGAAACTTTTTACAATGACCCAGACCACCTTTCGATTGGTGGCGCTGATACATTAGAGAGTTTATTTAAAGACTTTTTCTAAAAACTCTTAATTGTATAACGCGCCATCTCCAGGAAGAGGACCTGGCACCCTACTCAACAGTCACAGACTTTGCCAAATTCCTTGGTTGATCCACATCATTCCCAAGCGCCTTAGACACATGATAAGACAAAAGCTGAACTGGAAGTGTTTCTAATATTGGATTTGTTATTTCATTTCCCTCGGGAAGGGACAAATACTGTTCGGATAAGGCCTTTAACTTTTCATCCTCAAGAGTCCCCATACTCACAATGTAGCCGCCTCTAGCTTTTGCCTCTTCGAGGTTGCTCAAAGTTTTTTCATAAAGATGATCCTTTGGACAAATCATAAAAATAAGCATGTCTTCATCAATCAAAGCTAGTGGTCCATGCTTCATCTCACCGGCAGCGTAGCCTTCAGCGTGACGGTAAGCGAGCTCTTTCATTTTAAGTGCACCCTCTAAAGCAATTGCATAATGAGGACCTCGACCCATATACAAGAAGCCTTTGAACTTTTTAAAAGACTCCGAAGCCTCTTCAAAAAAGCTGGAACAGACTAAGACAGATTCCATCTGTGCAGAAAGACCAAGGAGTGAACGCACATACTTCTGCTCCTTGTCAGCACCAATCAAACCTCGGCTTTTACCTGCAAATAGACCAAGGAGTGCTAAAACACCTAAACTGCTTGTAAAAGCTTTGGTTGAAGCAACACCAATTTCAACGCCTGAGTTCATATAAAGTTTGTAGTCGGCTTCACGGTCAATTGTGGAAAGCTTCGTATTGCAAAGGCTTAAAACCTTAACACCTTCAGACTTAGCAAGTCTTAAAGCTGCAAGCGTGTCGGCGGTTTCACCACTCTGTGAGATCACAACTACAATTGAGTTCTTAGGTAGACTTGGTTCACGGTATCTAAACTCACTGGCAATGTCTAACTCCACCGGAATTTTTGCGTATTTTTCAATAATGTACTTTGCGTAAAGACCCGCGTAGTAACTTGTGCCACAGGCCACTATAAAAAAGCGCTCTACATTTTTTAAAACGTCAGGTGTGAGCCCACTTTCTACATCAAGCTCAACTGTGTGCTCTTCGGTGTCTATGTGAGCTTCGATGGCATTTTTAAAAGAACTTGGCTGCTCAAAAATTTCTTTAAGCATATAATGCTCAAATCCATTTTTCTGAGCAACATCTTCGCTCCAGTCGAGAAAGGTCCACTTTTGCTCAGCTGGAAGGTTCTTATCATCAAAAAGTGAAACGGTTTTTCCCTTAACTACAGCAATCTCGCCATCGTTTAGATAAAGAACATCTAAAGTGTGAGGAACGATTGCTAATGCATCACTTGCAAAAAGTATTTCTGTCGGATGGCCATCTTTGTCAGGTTTTCCGCGACCAATTAAAAGTGGAGGTCCTTCTTTAAAACCTATCATGGTGTCGGGTTCATCTTCTGACATAACCAAAACAGCGTATGCCCCTCTTAATCTTTTTTTAACATCCTTAACCGCTTTAAAAAGATCACTTGTTTTTTCAATTTCTTTAGAAATCAAGTGCGCAACCAGTTCAGAATCAGTATCTGAACTGATTGTTGCTCCGTCAGCCAAAAGCTCTTCTCTAAGTTCTAAGTAATTTTCAATGATGCCATTGTGGACGAGCGAAATTTTTTGAGCCGTATGAGGGTGGGCGTTGCGTTCCGTCGGTTTTCCATGAGTGGCCCACCTTGTGTGACCAATCCCTAACTGACCACTAAAGTCTACCGAGCCTAGTTTATTTTCCAATTCAACCAATTTGCCGGCAGCACGCACTCTTTTAATGGTTTCTCCATCAAAAACTGAAATGCCCGCACTGTCATAACCGCGGTATTCAAGGGTTTTAAGGCCATCAATCAGGACCTCTTTGACTTTTTTTTCACCTAAATATCCAACTATTCCACACATAAGAATCATTATGTTTTGAACTCGCACAAGGTCAAGATCTAGTGGGTTTGTGGTAAAAACACTACAGTAAAAAGCCTATAGTTTAGAGATGAGCTCTGACTTTTACTCTTTAGGCTATAAGCCCACCACTTTACAAGTTCAAGACGAACTTGATGCCTTTATTCAGGTCCATTTGGATCCTGAAACAGAGCTCTCATCTAAAGTCATTTTGGTACCCCTTGAAGAAAAAAATCGTCCTTATTTAGAATCTCTCAAGGCTGAGATCTTCGATTCATGCATTTTTATTTTTTTAAATGATAAAAATGAAGACCTAAATGACTGGCAACAAATTTTTCACAAACTTTCACCACTTAGAGTTTTGACCTCAAAACAGATCAACAAAGAAAAACTTGAAGACACGATTCTAGTGTTAAGAGAACGGGCTCAAAAAATATCTTTAAGAAAAATGCTTGATGAAGACCAAGAGCAGCAAAAAAATCAAAAGTCTTTAGAACTTAAAGGGCTTATTCTTTTAGAGAAAAAACTAATACGAAGCAGTCGAGCTGCACGGCAAAACCAGCTCAATGAAGAATTGAACTTAAACTGCTTAGAAGCCATATTCAAATCTAAATCTATAGGTGAAATTGAAGACCACATCACTGAGATACTAAGGCTTCCTTTCAAAATGGACTGGGTGCGCATCCTCATCTCTCCAGGAGATATCCTCACTGAGCTGCCCACAATTAAATTTCAAAATCAATTCAACACAAAAGTTTTTGATTTGGATTTTGACCATAAAATCCATGGTAAAGTTGTTTTTGCCTCGAAAAAAGAATACAAATTTAAAGAAAATTCAAATTCACTGCTGCAAAAAATATGTGATGCCGTAACCTTGAGGCTTAAGCAAATTTCCACTGAAAGCGATATTGAAAATTCAAAAAGACAGTGGGAAATCACATTTAAAGCTCTCCCTTTTAAGGCGGCACTTATTGATAAAAACTACCACGTTTTAGAAACTGGTGGACTTTTGAACGACCTCAATCCTGCAGAAAAAACTGACCTTTGTTACAAAAAGTTTTTTGATCGCTCCGAGCCTTGCACCGGCTGCAGGCTTGGAGAAAACTTCTTGGTTGATCAAAAAAATGAATCTCTTGAAGTAAATTCAAAAGAGATTTTTGATCCTGTAAATGATGAGCACTACTACCTAAATTTTTATAGGGATTTTGAAATCTCAACACTTGGTGAATCTGGACAGGCAACACAAACAAAACTTGAAGAGTTGGGCATCATCTCTGGCAGTATAGCTCACGAACTGAACAACCCCTTAGGTGGAATTCGTATTCTTTTAGAACTCTTGCAGGACGATGAAAACATGTCGAAGCCAGACTACAAAAAAGACATCGAAATCTTAATGAGATCCACTAACAAGTGCATAGACATTGTTCAAGAACTCTTAAACTTTACAAGAGCAAAAACACAAACTGGGGCGGGCAATGTTAAGCCATTGAGTGAATATTTTGACCAACTTAAAGTTTTTACCCAGGCCTATCTACTTTCTGAAGGCATCATTTTAAGAATTGTTGAAGGACCTCACTTAAAACAGCTTATTTTTTCACCTGACTCCACCCTCTCCATCAAACTTTTAGAAGCTGTGGCGCACATTTGCAAAAAAATTAAAAATGAGAAAGTACAAGCCAGTCAGGACGTTTACTTGTATAGCCTCCAGGAAACTGAAAACAGCCTTGAGATCGTTTTTTCCTCAATTGAGCCCTCAAACCTAGTCGAAATGAAATCGACTCGTACTGCCCTTTCTATAGCCCCGAAAGAGCAGGCTTTTGATGAGTCTTCATCAATTGAAAAAGAGCAAAGCCTAACACTCAAATTCTCTACAGAAGTCGCGCTAAATGGGACCCACGTCTAATTTTGATCTTTACAAAATTGACAGTTTTTGAATAAAAAATGACACTAGAGATGTACCAAAGCCTATATTCATAGGAATTCCAAGGGAGCTCATGAAAGAGAAGAAGACAATTTTACTTGTAGAGGATGAGTCTTCCGTAAGAAGCGTTCTCTTCAGAAAGCTTTCCCACAGAGGTTATCATGTGATCACCTCTACTCTTCTTGGGGAAGCTAAGTCTTTTGTTTTGAGTTCGTTAAAAATTGACCTAGCTATTATCGATTTAAAACTTCCCGATGGAAACGGTATGGACTTGATGCCGCTTATTCAAAAAACAAATCCAGATGCAGAGACCATCATCCTAACAGGCTATGGAACAATCGAGCTTGCAGTGAGTGCCTCTAAACAAGGTGTTTTTCAATTCGTAACGAAACCTTTTGAACTGACTCCCTTTTTGAAACTTGTAGACCGAGCACTTTTTCACAAAGCTTTGGTAGCCGAAAATAAAGCTTTAAAATCACATCTAAAAGTCGATAAAAAAGAACAGAACATTATTGGTAAAAGTACCGAGCTTCAAAACACAATAAGCCTTGCCAAAAGAATTGCTGATTCCGATACGACAGTTTTAATTTCTGGTGAGAGTGGTACAGGAAAAGAATTGATCGCAAAAATGATTCACAAGAACTCTCCTCGTTCAGGTGGTCCTTACATTGCAGTTAACTGTGGTGCGCTTTCAGAAGACCTTTTAGAGAGTGAACTTTTTGGACACGCTAAAGGCAGCTTTACTGGAGCTGTTGATGACCGCAAAGGAAGATTTTGTTTAGCCAAAGGTGGCACCCTCTTTTTAGATGAAGTTGGAGACATGAGTCCGAGGCTTCAGGTTAAACTTTTAAGAGCACTTCAAGAAAAAAACTATGAACCAGTTGGCTCACAGATCACCATTGAGTCAGATGTTCGTATTCTGGCGGCCACTCATAAAAACTTAGAAAAGATGGTGCGCTCTGGTGATTTCAGAGAAGATCTTTATTACCGCTTAAACGTGATCCCTTTAAATATGCCAGCACTTCGTGAGAGAAAATCTGACATAGCACTTTTGGTTCATCACTTTGTGAGCAAATTTAATTCTGAAAAGAACAGACATATTGAGGGCGTCAACCGTGATGCCTTCGACTGTTTGATGAGTCACAATTGGCCAGGAAACATTAGAGAGCTTGAGAACCTTATTGAGCGTCTGACTATCATCAAATCTAAAGGTGTTATTGGCGTTGAAGACCTTCCTAAGCAGTATTCTAAAAACAAAGCTGTGGATGCTAAGACCATCGCTATTAATTTTCCCGAAGGCGGAGTGGATTTCAACTCAATGGTTGATGACTTTGAAAATCAGATCATTTTACAAGCTCTTGCCAAGACGGGTTGGAACAAAAACCAGGCGGCTTTACTCTTAAGACTAAATCGCACGACACTTATAGAGAAAATCAAAAAGAAGGGCTTAACTAAGCCCGAAGAACCTAGAGTGCCAGGCCCTAATTTGCATCTAGATCTTTAAAGTGCCAGGTCCTCATTTGCAGAGCCTAGGATCCACTAATAAGTAAGTAAATAAGTAAATAAGTAAGTAAGTAAGTAAGTAAGTAAGTAAGTAAGTAAGTAAATAAACTATCTAGTCTACAAAAATTTCAATGTCTTTTTTACAGGTCGATTTTAGTTTTTCGTTGAATACGAACCTCAAGGCCATTTTAGGCTTCAACTCACCCATATCTCTCAAACTGCTTCTAACTTTACCTTGGTCACTTAGCTGAGTGAGCTGAGTTCCAATTTTTGAAAGACTCAGATCAATCTTTTTCAAAGTTTTGCCGTTTTTTAAAATCTCAAGAGCGGCTGTTTTAACAGAGGAGTTGTTCTTAATTGCGTAGTCATGAGTGCTTTCTTGACTCCAGGACTCCATCTCTTCAAAATCAAAAGTCATTTTGCCTTTAACATTTGTATAGCTAGAGAAAACCAAAATATTAAAGCCACAGTCTTTAACTGAAGTGCTTGCAGCTTCAGACTGATTTGCAGACTTTGTGCAAGCCGATGAAAATATCAATGCAGCAGATAAAGACATTAGTAATTTAAAGTTTTTCATCAGTTAAACCCCTCTCTAGGACAGTATTTGGTATTTAGTGTAACACCAGTGCATGTTCTTGAATAGCGAATATGAAAGTGGTCAAAATGACCTTTCGAGTATTTAATTTTAGAGTTTGTTTTATTAACTTTTGAATCATTAAAATAAACCGGATTTCCACCAAACTTTAAGGCAATGTCTATGAAGGCCTTGGTGATTTTTCTGTTGTAGCAGCCTGCATTTGCTTTCTTGCCTATATTACAGGAAAGTAACTTGTCATCTGATCTTATTGGCCTAACATCAATGTCCCTGCCATCTTTGTGGGTGCGGTGGTCTGGCCTAAAACTTGTACGGTCTCCTCTAGAGATGTCACCCCACTGAATTTTTTCATTCGGATACTTTTTTTTGAAAACCTGAAGGGTGGCCAGAAAACATCCCAAAACTTCTTTTTTAATGTAGCGATCGCCACCAACTAAGCCTCCAAAATTTTCAGGATTGTAATGATAAGATCCACAAGGACCATCTTTTACAGTGCCTTTACTTGCCTTAACATTTAAACGGTACACGTCACCACCAGTTCTGTTTTTAACACCTTTAGGTCCCAGAAAATACTCTTCATAATTGGTGTAGTCGACCCCTTCAGCATCTGAAATTGCTAGAGCTGTTAAGGGTGCATCTTCTGCGGCAGAAGTTTCGCCTTCTTCATTTTCTTTTGCAACATCTTCACTTTTAAAAGTGACTTGAAGCTTTTCGTAAACCGATTTCTTTTCGTAAGGGAGCATTAGAACTTCTCTTAAAACATCACCTTGAGGCAAAAGCTTAACGAATTTTTCACAAGCCTTACCTTTAAAACAGCAGTTGTACTCCATATACTTGTCACCATCTGTTTCAACTTCAAATTTATCAGCAATAAGTGTTTTGTCTTCGATGTGCTTTGAAAGTTCTGGCACCACTATCTGTTTGTCTTTTAAAGAGACCAAGCCTGAGTCACTAAGTTTAACAAGATAGTTTACTGGGGCCAATTCATCGTTTTTTTCTTCTTCAAGCGTAACTGGGTTTGAGAGAATTCTAAGCTCGCCATCGTTTTGAGTCCTTCTAAGGAGTGCACCAGAAAAAAGCTTCATTTTTTCTGCGCCTTCTCTTGGATTAGCAAAAACATCTATCAACATATACGGCGCATCTGAAAGTTCGAAAGTCATAAGTTCTGACTCAGTAAAGGGGACAGAAGCTTTTTCACAAGCATCGCTATCGCTTTCTTCAAAAAATTTGTTATTTTCATCCCAAAAAAGAGAGAACATTTCAATAAGTTCTGTTGGCTTTAAATACTCTGAGGACACATAGCCTTGAATGATTTTTTCATTTTCATCAGTAAACTGAACTTTCCACCAGTCCTCTTTTTCTTTAGAAACAAGAATCACCTGTGCAGGGTTACCAGAATTTTTTCCATTTAGTTTGGTCAGTATTTCTGCGTTGGTGCTAGGGCCTTTTCTTAAAGACAGCGTGTCATTTGAAGTGACCTCGTAAACTTCGATCAAACTGCTCAGTTCAGCTTCTTCTCGAACTTTAGAATTCAGATTGTAAATCTGAAAGACTACAAAGCCAAATGCTGCAAAAATTGCTAAAAATCTCAAGTTTTTCATAGTTTGGTATCGGTAAAATCAAAGCTGTTTTGTACATTTCAGGCTTTAAACAGGACCAAGGGAGAGCGTAATTTTACAAACGAATTTTAAAGAACTTTTGAGCCAATATCACTTCTTCGCTGGACACCTTCAAATAAGACAAGTGATGCTTTTTTATCAGCTCCTTCAACAGCTTCTGCTAAAGTTGGTGAGATTTGTAAAACATTGAGCACTCGCCCTCCGTTGACCAACCACTTTCCATCTTTAGACTTCGTGCCAGCATGGCAAATTTGATTGGCTTCAATTTTTTCCAACCCAGAGATCTCTGCACCTTTTACCGGTGAGTCGGGGTAACCTTCTGCCGCCAAAACAACACAGCAGCCGTAATCAGAAGTCTGCTTCAGGCTAAACTTTTGTCCTAAGCTCACAGATTTAAAAGTTTCTAGCCAATCTGACTCGACTAATGGAAAGATCAGTTGAGCTTCAGGATCACCAAAGCGAACATTGTACTCGAGGAGTTTGGGACCTTTGTCTGTGACCATCACACCAAGATAAACCACTCCCCTGTAAAGAATTTCTCTTTCTTCAATCCCCTTTAGAGTAGGAAGCACCATTTTTTCCACAATTTCTTTTTCTAAAGCAGCCTCTAGTTTTAAGGGGCCCGCGACACCCATACCACCAGTGTTAGGACCTAAGTCTCCATCTTTTAAACGTTTGTGATCCTGTAAGACTGGGCAAACTTGATAGCCCTGATCTCCAACTATACAAATATAGGAAAGCTCCCAACCCTCTAGTGGCTCTTCAAGGTACCCCACCACTTCAGTCTGCTCATCAGTGACTCCAAAAGATTTGGCGAAGTTTCTAATTTCATCTTTAGACTTTGATACCAAAACACCTTTTCCGCCAGCAAGGTCTTTGTATTTGAAAACATAAAAAGGATCATTTTTATGTTTTTCAAAAGCCTGTTCCAATGAAAGCTCGTTTGAAACCTTTGTATAGGTGCCAGTAGGAATTCCGAACTCTTGCATAAAATCTTTTGCAAAAATTTTATCGCCTTCAAGTTTTGCACCTTTAGAGTCAGGTCCAAAAACCAAAATGCCTCGCTCTCTTAGGTAATTTGAAAGACCATCGACCAACGGTGCTTCTGGCCCAACAACCACAAGTTCAATTTCTTTTTCAAGAATTTGATTGTAGATGTTTTCAAAATTATCAGCTGCGACTGTTTGCTTTTTTAAATCTAACTTTTTAGAAATTTCAAAAAGAGCTGAGGATCCAGGAAGACTGTATAGACCTCCAATGTTTTTGGATTTTTTCAAAGCTTTGCCTATAGCGTGTTCTCTACCGCCCGAGCCGATTAAAAGTGTATTCATAAACATTCTTTATTATTTTCTAGCGTAAACTTCAAACTTTAAATCATAGACATCATGCGCTTCTTTAGACGAAATGAGTTTAACAGCTTCAGGCAGAGCTGGGTAGAACGCATCTCCACTTTCAACTTCTGTATTTATTCTTGTGACGTAAAAAAGATCTGTTTCGTCCAATGAAGCTTTGTAAATTTGAGCACCACCTATAATGAAGATTTTTGAAGCATCGAAGTCTTCCTGCTCTTTGGCAAACTCAATTGCTTTGGATATTTCATCAGTCACCACAACATTGTCATCCAAAACAGATGATTTGTCTCTAGTCAAAACTATGTTGAGCCTGTTTGGAAGTGGCTTACCAATAGACTCGAATGTTTTACGTCCCATAATGATGGGATGCCCTTTAGTGGTGTCTTTAAAGTATTTAAAGTCTAAAGGTACGTGCCAAGCCAAGTCATTGCCACGGCCAATACAGTTGTTTTTATCAACGGCTACAATTTGACAAACTCTGCAAACCTCAATCATACAGAAACCTCAGCTACAATTCTTGGGTGAGCATCGTAACCAACCAGTTCAAAGTCTTCAGCTTTAAAATCAAATATATCTTTAATGGACTGGTTTAAAATAAGCTGTGGAAGTTTTTTAGGTTCGCGCGTAAGCTGAAGTTTAGCCTGCTCCACATGGTTGTTGTAAAGATGGACATCACCGAAGGTGTGCACGAACTCTCCTGGGGCCAAGCCACAAACCTGTGCCATCATCATAGTGAGTGCTGCGTAACTTCCTATGTTGAAAGGAACACCTAAAAAGATATCGGCTGATCTTTGGTAGAGCTGACAAGAGAGTTTTCCATTCGCAACATAGAACTGAAAGAAAGCATGACATGGTGGAAGCGCCATTTGATCAAGTTCGCCTGGATTGAAGGCCACAACTAAGTGACGTCTTGAATTTGGATCTTCTTTTATGCTTTTCACAACATTAGCAATTTGATCGACCGTTTCGCCATTAGGATTTTGCCAAGATCTCCACTGAGCACCATAAACACGGCCTAGATCACCATTTTCATCAGCCCACTCGTTCCAAATGCGAACCTTGTTGTCGACTAAGTACTTAACGTTTGTGTCGCCAGATAAAAACCAAAGGAGTTCATGGAGGACCGCTTTAAAGTAAACTTTTTTAGTGGTCAAAAGTGGAAATCCTTTTTGGAGATCAAACCTAAGTTGGTGACCAAAAAGAGACTTGGTGCCCGTACCTGTACGGTCGTCTTTTTCTTCTCCCTCGTGTAAAACTTTCTCAAGTAGTGATAAATACGATTTCATAACCCTCCTGATATCTTTTAGCCCTATTTTTTGGTCTAGAGCGTTTACATGAGGATATCTATTCTTTATAAGAAACCAAAGGCTTAAAAGTAAGCATTTTGAAAGATTTTGAAAGGAAGACCTCAAATGGAAATTAGAGACCCTATACACGGATCTATCGCGCTTTCTGACCCTGAAGTGGCGCTTTGCGACAGCGCTCCCTACCAAAGACTCCGAGCAATTAAGCAGCTGGGGTTTTCAGAATTCAGTTTTCCTGGTGCCACTCACAATAGATTTTTGCACTCTATCGGTGTCGCTCACCTTACAGGCCGCGCTTTTGACACCATTTTTAAAAATTATAAATTCAGCACCGTAGAAAAACGAAATGATTTAAGGCAGGCCGTGCGCATGGCGGCCCTTCTTCATGACATTGGACATGGTCCACTCAGTCACGCCACTGAAGAGGTGATGCCAAAAGTCGGCGCTTTGAACATCAAAGCCTATGCTAATAAAAAAAAACCTGTGGATCCCAACAGACAGGCTGATCACGAAGACTACACCATCAAGTTTGTAACCGACTCCTCTATTACGAAAGTTTTAGAAGAGGCAGGCGTTTCGCCTTTTCACATCTCTTGTCTGATTGATAAAGAACTTATTGTTGAGGATGATTTTTTTAAAGATCATGGTTTAAATTTTAGAACCATCTTAAGTCAGATTGTAAGTTCTGAAATGGACTGTGACCGAATGGACTACCTTGGTAGGGATGCTTACTACTGCGGAACCAATTACGGAAAAGTAGAGCTTGAATGGCTTATGAACCACCTTACTTATCATGTTGAAAATGACGATGTCTTTTTAGCTTTGAATAGAAGAGCGCTCTACACTTTTGATGATTTCTTGCTCTCCCGCCACCATATGCATTTAATGGTTTACTTTCACCACAAGGCCATCATTTATGAAGAGATGATGCACAGGTATTTAAAGTCTCCTGACTGCACCTTCTCACTACCAAGTGACATCGAAGAGTATGTGCACTGCACTGACATGGCCTTATTCCAGCATTTAAACCAAGTAAATAATCCTTGGGCCAAACGCATTTCTGAAAGAAAGCCTTATAAAGTTCTGTTCGAACTTCACTCTACAGAGCCCAACCCAAGAGTTTCTAAAATGAAACTAGCCCTACAAGATGATGATGTGAGCTGCATACTTGCAAACTCAACGGCCAGACTAAGTAAGTACCATGCAAGTTCTGAAGTCGACAAAGCCCTTCCAATATTTGTGGTCGACCCTTACGACAAAAGAGCTAAGCCTTACCGCATTGAAGAGCAAACCGAAATTTTTCAAAAATATGAAGAGATTAGGCGTATTGAACGCCTTTATGTTGCTCCTGAAGATTTAGAAAAATCTAAGAAGATCATCGACAGTCTGTAATAAATAAAAAAATAAAAAAATAAAAAATTTTTACTAATCTATAACTATATAGATTGGCAGATGGTCTGAGCCTGCAAAAGGCAAAACCACTCCCCTTTTTATGTTTATATCACCAGACACAAAAGCATGGTCGATGCTGTAATGAGGAAAGTTTCTTCTTGGATCAGAATAGGTATAGTCCTCTAACTCAATGACGGAAGGACCAAAACTTTCACTTAATATTCTGTAGGAATTACTGGTTCCACCTAAAATTGATTTGGGTGCGTTGAAATCCCCAATAAGCACTGTTGAGTCACTTTCTGAAAATGACTGCACAAGCTGTTCAGCTTGAACAAAGTTGGCATTTTCCACTCCGTGTTTAATAATTCCAGGAGTGCTCCAAAGTCCTGCACATGATTTAACAAAGGCCCACGGGTTGGCCAAATGAACAGGCGCTATCTTATAATTTCTTTTATTGTGTTCGACCGTGAAAGAAATTTTGGGTCGGTTCCAATACTTCTTTTCGCCAAAGCTCTTAGGGTTTCTTTTTTTAACATCAGCGGCACAGCTCCTCATAAGCTCAGTGTCCACAAAGGTCTCGGCATTCAAGACCTTTTCTTGAATGTTTTCAATTTTATATTTGCTAAAGACTCTAAGACCGTTGCGAATTCTAAAAAGAGGGTTGGACTTGTTTAGACGGTAAACATTTTTATATTTCGATTTTACTTCTTTGTAAATCCTGTCATCAAAATTTGAGGGACAATATTCGCCCAATATCAAAATATCTGGGATCAAGCGCTCAGAATTGACTAAAAGCTTTAAATTTGTCCATTGATTTTGCGGGTCTATTGATGAGCGGTCAGAATCAGAAAGCTTTTTTAGTCCTCTCGTTGAGCTGCAGCCAATGTTCCACCACATGATTTTGAGACCTTCTTCGTCGTAAGTTAACTCTTCGAGTGATATAGGTGATAAGCCTCCTCTTAGAATAAATGTTTCTGCAGCATTTTTTGCAAAGGCCGAACCAGTAGTTAGGATCAAAAATATCAAAACAAAATTTTTCATTATACAGTCTTAGCAAAGGCCATTTCCTTTTTCAGCACGACAGTTAACCTTTGTAAAAGCTCTAATAAGTGGTCCGTAATTGGCCCTGAATTTGTCTTTATGAAGTCAATTTAGCTCAAAAATCCAAATTTATTAAACAGTTACCTTAATGGTGATCACTCTAAAACAAGCTGGCCTGAGTAAATCTGGCACATAAACTGCAAGTATTTATTGAAAATTATAAAATTATAAATTGAAGATTCGATTTTTAAATTATTTTAGGAGACCACATGCAAAAACTAAAAAAATTCACAACGGCAGTCTCAGGCACTCTTATTATATTCAGTGCAACCACATCGATTGCAGATGAGGTGGTGACCCATCAAAGTGGTGATATGTGTATAATCTCTAGTGAAATACCTTTAGAAGGAGCAAAGTATAAGAAGAAAGACAAAAAAACTGAAACTAAGCTTTGCTCATATCATATGAACTCATCAACAAGACCAGTGGTTGAAGTTGGTCAAATTGATGTCGCTCTCTGTCCTAAGCTTTTTAGCAGTTCTCCGGCTGTAGAGCTTTTCAAAATTCCATCAAACGTGGACAAACAGAATTTACAAAAATACAAATGCAATTGGAGTGTAGGTGATAAAACTCGTGGATTTAAAAAACTTGCAAAATACAAATATGATATTGCAGGTCAAAGTATCTCTTCTATGATGGGTTATTATCATATCTCAAGAGCACTTGGAATCACAAGTGTACCTGCTTCTGTATACAAAACGCTAAATAAAACAACTCATAAAGAAGTAGCTTTAAGAGGAAAGAAAAACAATAACAAGCAAGATTCAAGTTTGGCCAAATACTGGAGACATATATACAGTGCCTTTGATGGAAAAATTGACCGACGCTTTGTAACAGCTAATGGTTCATACAGTTTTGGTGCCTTATCTGAGAACCCTAGGGGTGAACAAAAGTACTACGAAGATTTCTGGCCGGGGGCTGCTCAAAAGAAAGGAATCACTGCTTTTAAAAATACAAAAACATATAAGAATCTTGGTCGTAAAGAGCATGTTTCAAAGTTCATATCTGCAAACTTTGAAGATAGAAACTTACAAAAGCTTAGAGCAATGAAAGATGCTTCTGATATGATTATATTAGACTCAATATTTGGCCAAGGTGACCGTTTTGGTAATATTCATTCTTATCACACATTTTTAACACCAGAAGAAGATGGATCTCTTAAAAAAATAGATCTTGCAGACATTGAGAAGATGTTAGAAATGGACGGGATGGCTAAGGAGATTGACTCTTTCAAGCGTGCAAAAAAATTGCCTAACGACTGGAAAAGTCAAATTAACAAACGAAATCAAAGGCTAGTTCTAATATCTAAGAATTTTCTTAGTCGTTTAGGTTACCGCTTTGCATACACACAAGAAATCTACTTAAAAGACAATGACGCAGGCCTAGTAAACAAAGTAAATCCTTTTCAAGAGCGTAGAATGATGGAAGGTGTCTATCATGTAAATCAAGGAACATATGAGCAAGTTCTTAAGTTACACAAAATGGTTCAAAATGGAGGGTTAGACACATTTCTTACTGAAAACCTTTTTATGGACAGCACTGAAAAAGAAAGATTCAAAGAAGGTTTGGATTATGTTACCAGAGATCTTATAAATAAAGAAAAATCTGGAAAACTTTTTTTAGATTTAAGCATCAAAGAACATTTTACAAATTTTCCGGACAAAAGTTCTGGTGTCTATAATACTGAAGTCATTAAAAGTGGTGTTCGAGTAAGAACTGGTAGGATACTCACTGAGGGTTTAAGTAATAAAAGTTTGCTGCTCTCAGACTCAGGTGTAGCTTTACAGTTTAATGTAGGCGATTTACTTTCAACAATGGCTGTAACAAAAATTATTGATGGAACGTCTTTCACAAAAGTAAAAGTTATTAACTCAAGAGCTCTAGCTCCTGGGACCGAGGTCTATATTTGGTCAGCTGCTATTTTATAGTGGCTCTAAGTCAGACTGTTTCAACTGTTTCAATATGAGACGGCTGTTAGACTTTAAACAACCCAATACAAATTATACAGAATAAGGTCTCAGGTGGGCCTCATTTGTTTTTGAGCAACTCAAAAGTGGTACTTATATTGCATCGTTATCTTCGATTGGGAGATCTCGTATGAAACATCTGTTGCTAGCATTCACATTAATATTGTCCACAGAGTCGTGGGCTGCATTGAAGTGTTCAGCTTTTTTGCATAAGCAAGTAGAGGTCACCCCGATTGCAAGAATCACATTTTCAACTAATAAGAATAAGTCGAACTCATTAGTTATGACTCGGCCTAAGACTGTCCTAAGTGAGATATTCACCAAAAATTTTTTAACCGGACTCACATCATTTTTTGCTGGAAAATCAACGACTACATCTCGTCTAGAAGAGCGCGCAGTTATAAGTGAAAGCGAATCTAAAGCTCTTCTTGATTCTTCTAAACTAGATTGGAAAGCCCGAGATAAAAAGATTGAAGGCAAAGACTTTACAACTGTCACAAGCTATTCAGGAAAATTTTTAATGGGAGAAAGAAACGGAGTTAAAGTTTCTGCTAAAATGAGGGCCCGGAAATACTTTTCTCATGGAATTGGCGAAAATGACAGCTCTAAAATGGATTCTATTTTTGGAAATTTTGGCTCTTTAGAATTAAAGATTTCCAATGTCGCAAGTGTTGACGCCGATGGCTTCACTGTCTTTCCAAATTCAGTATTCAAACCTCGCATCTTCATCAGTGATGATTTACTTAAAAAAATATCAAAATTATCTTATGAGAAACTTTTAAATGAAGAGATGAGAAAATCAATAATTGATGAATTGTATTATT
>Ga0209309_10002667_pt1 | contig 15991 bp, 8 predicted proteins | sample COGITO_mtgs_1204_2_FD_184807 | JGI IMG/M metagenome (GOLD analysis project Ga0209309, IMG submission 184807) | Pelagic marine microbial communities from North Sea - COGITO_mtgs_120412 (SPAdes) (version 2) | ecosystem: Environmental > Aquatic > Marine > Epipelagic ... | reverse complement strand
AAGGAAGAGCTGCAGTTAAAGTTACATATAGGTCAGGTTATGCTTCGACACCCGAAGATTTAAAACTGGCATGTTTTGATTTAGTAAAATATTATTTGAAAGACGAAAGAAAAGATAGACTCGCAATAGCAGGAGCTTCAATACAGAACTCTGTATCTACAAGTCTGAGAGAAAATATAGGATTTCCAGACCATATTAAAAGGATACTAGATTTCTATAAAGTGCATAAATAAATGGCATTACAGGATCTACAAAAAGAGTTAGATTTAATAAAGTTAGCTTTAAAAAATACTGATCCAAAAGGAGGAGGTGCTGGTAACCCAGTACGTAAATATTTAGAGTCTGCTTTTGCTGATATTGATACTTCGGTTGGACAGCTAAAGCAAGAGTTAAAAGAAATAAAAAGAATAGCTAGTCCAGGAGGAAAAGCGGAATCTACAATGAACGCTATATCTGAGCAAGATTTAGCAAGTTTTGCTCTACAGTACATAACTATACTACAAGGAGTATTTACAAAAAGTTCAGACCCTAAGAAAATAGAGTGGGTTCCAGGAGGAGGAATGGTTGGGCCAGGATCCTTAGTAGGAAGTGTTAGATATAATAGAGATAATGGCACTCAAAATGTTTATAACTGGGTAAAGAGAGCTTTTGATAAAACCTTTGCAATAATGGATGCAGATAAAGATAATCCAATATCAGTTGCAATTATAAGTGCTGCAAACCAGGAGACTTATGACGAAAAGAAAGGTCAAATGGTTAAACCAAAACAAAATAAACTATTTGATGCAGGACATATTGAATCAGTATTAGATGCCAAAGTAGCTTTAACTCAAGCAAGTGTATTCGGAAGTGAAAATTTAGAAAAAGCTTTTGGAATAAATGGACAGCAGTTAGTAGAAGAAGCCATACAAACTTCAGCTAAATTAGCAAAGTTACCAATAAGCATTACTAGAACTCACGATATAGATGCAAAAACAGGTAAACTTGTAGGTACATCAAAAGTTTCTTTAAGACCAGAGAGTTGGACAGAAAACCAAGCTAAAGGAGCTAAAACAGCTGGACTCGGAGCCTGGGTAACAAGAAATAAAACAGGTATGCTAGATACTATTAGTAGGCATCTATCAGAAATTCTTGAAAAAGAATATAAAGATGCAGATGACTATATGGATAGAAAGTCTTCTCCAAGTATGAGAGACTCTGCGCGCTTTTTAGTATTAGGCAACCCAACAATGAAAAAAGCCCTTAAAACAGGCAAAGCAAAACTAAAAGGCAAACCAGTAGTTAAAGTAAAAGACTTTGATCATAGTATAGATGATGATGTTGATTATGGAACAGCAAAACAAGCTAGAATTAAGGGTAAATTTGTTACTGTACTTGGAATTAAAACTCCGAAAGTAAAAGATCAAACAACAGAGTCAGGACCAGGTATAGCAGACGAAGCATTTAAAACAAGAGCATTTATTAATTCTAGATTGACAAAACAAATTCAATCTAACATGGGCAGACCTGCTTTAGAGAACCAAAGTGGAAGATTAGCAGAATCAGCACTTGTTACTAATGCAGTACCACAAGGTCGACAGATTCACATGGATTACATATATAATCCATTATATAGAGTTTTTGAAAATGGAGGAGGTCAATACTCAGCAAACTACGACCCAAGAGAACTAATAGAAAAAAGCATAAGAGAGTTAGCCGCAGAACGAATAACTACAAAATTTACACTTAGGAGAGTATAATGGCAAGCAGAACGAAAAGAAAAAAAGTAGTTGATGCTCTCGTGGACAAAGTAAAGTTGATTAATGGTAATCATCCATATAATTCAAATTTGTCCAATAATGTAAGCGGAAGATTAAAATTTTTAGACGAGATAGAACAATATCCACAAGTCTGCATAGTAGCAGGCGACGAATTTAGAGAATACCAACCTGGTGACTTTAAGTGGAGATTGTTAGATTTAACAATAAGGGCATACGTTAATGATAATAACGATGTCCAAGAAACATTAGCATTATTAATGGAAGATCTCGAAAGAGTCATCGATGATAATGATAATTTAGTGTACGACGACAGTGTCGATCCAAGCCAAAGTACAACTTCTTTAACAATAGGAAGTATAAGTACTGATGAAGGAGTTATTGCTCCTTTAGGAATTGGAGAAATGACAGTCAGAGTACGATATTAGGAAACAGGTAAGGCACATAAAAATGTAGCCGCACCCTTTCCATTATAAAACGGAGAAAGCAAAATGGCTTTAAATTTATCGAGAAATACGAAAGTATTTGTCAGCTCTGTAAATGGAGTACACGCAAGTGGTGGGTCAGTTCAAACTGTTGATGCAATCGGCGGAACAAACACTAACCATGCTGTAGGCGATGTAGTTACCATGGGAACAACCAGTGGATCTGGAACAGGCTTAAAAGTAATCGTAGCTGCTGTAAATAGTGGTGCAGTTACTGAAGTCTATATTCCAAATAACTTTCGAGGCTCTGGATTTGTAGATAACGAAACTGCAACTTCAACAGGTTCTAGCGGAAGTGGAGACGATGGACTTGTTCTAACAGTAAATGGTGTTACAAGTACAACAACAACTGACAACTCAAGAGTAGCTTTAGGACTATTTAAGGGTAATGGTACTCATGATGGTTCAGCTACTGAGAAGAAAATCAACACTTTTAGAGTTGGTGTTTTAGACGGATATAGTTTTTCACAAGGAAGTGAAAGTACCGACGTTACAATTAACGAAGCTGGTGCCGCACCTAACCGTGGTTCAAAACGATTCAACGACTCTTTACCACCTGCAGAATGGTCTTTCGGAACATATGTAAGACCTTTCAAGCATGGAACAAACAGTTGGAGACAAAGTGGCGACATGGATATGGTAGAAAACATTCTTTGGGCTTCTATATCAGGTAAAGATATTACAGATGGTTCTTTAACTGGAACTTCTGCTCCATCAGTTACTGTAGATTCTACAGACGCTGATGTATCTTTTGAAAGATCAGAACATCATGAATTATTGAAACTTTCAATATTCTTTGCTCTTGAAAATACAACTTATCGTTTGAATGAAGCACAGGTAAATCAGTGTGAGATTGACTTCTCAATTGATGGTATTGCTCAGTTAACATGGTCTGGAAACGCAACAACAATTGACCAAGTTTCAACAGCAATCGAAGATCCTTCAAAAACACTTCATGCAAAACCAAGTGGAACAGACACTTCAGTTACAACTGCTACTTATGTAGAAGGTTATAACTATGCTGATTCAACTGGACCAGACGATGCTGATTATTTAAGAAACAAATTGTCAACATTAACACTTGTTGCAGCTGCTCAAGGTGGTGGTGCAAGTTCTGGTGGATTAGATGCAAGAACATATGACATCAATATTACTGGTGGTTCTATTACTATCGCTAATAATGTTACATATGTAACACCTGAAACACTAGGTATTATTGACAAACCAATTGGATCTTTTACAGGATCTAGGCAGATTACTGGTAACTTAACATGTTACTTGGATACAAAATCAAATGGTTCTAACCAATTACTTACTGACTTAGCTGGTGCAACCGACTTAGTTACTAACGTATTTGATATGAGCTTATTCATGGGGGGCGCTTCAAGTGCTGTACCAGTTGTTGAATTTGATATTCCAAAAGCACATATGACTGTACCAACAATCGAAACTGGAGATCTGATCTCTACTTCAGTAGAGTTCGCAGCTCACGGAACAGACTTATTAACAGGCGACGAAATGACTGTCAAATATAAGGGATTAACTTCTCATTCAGACTCTCAATACGCCACAGACTACACTGTATAACAATGACATCGTACAACTTTCTTAGAGAAAGTAATGTACACCTCGTATACGGAGGGAGTCGTTACTTATTAAAAACGACTCCTGACGTATCGTTCTCACAAACATTTGCGGAAGATGCATACGAAGTAAAGACTTTGCACGATCAAACAAAGATGTTTCAGGGAACAAGTATAACAAAAGCAAACCCTGCGGATTTTAGTTTTACAATTCATCTAACAACAGAAAAAGATGAAACAATAGTAAAAAGTCTATTAACAGATTACGATGCAACAGAGGGACAAACAAGAATTAATAGTTTTGATCTTTATATCGTATCTAGTGAAAGCACTTTTAAATTGAATAAATGCGTAATAACAAACGGAGATTTCAATTTAGCAAAAGGTTCAGCACTAACTTTAGCTGTCTCAGGACAAGCCCAAAAGTTAGAAAGAGTAGGAAATGCTTCTTATTCACTCCCAGGTTCACTGGTGAGTGCTAGTTCGACAAGAACTCCCACCTTATCGCTTATTGATGTGGAAGTTGGCGGATCAGATGTTTCTAACATTATATCTGCTACATTAAGTGTTCAAAATGAAATATCATGGACACCATATGAAACATTACAAAGCAGTCTTTCAGTAACAAATGCTTCAAATGCAATGTACCCTTCTGGGTTTACTCTCGGAAGAAGAGTTGTTTCTGGCAATATAGTACAATATATTACTAGTAATAATTCGAGTACAGTGCAAAGTTTTAACACGGACACAACAGTGCGAGTTAAAACAGTAGTGAATGGTAGCACCTTTTTAGATGCAAATTTAGCAAACTGTATGTTTACTAAAAGAACCAATGCTACAGACGTATTTACGCAGTCGTTTGACTATCGTTTGATAGGCAATCCTGCAAACTTATCAACCGTTATAACATATTAGGAGATATAACAACATGGAATTAAAATCATTACTAGTAGATAGTAAAACCACTTGGGTAGAATTCCCAGGACTTCTTGGATTTGAAGTAGAACTTGCAAATTTATCAAGAAAAGAATTAACAAATCTTCGTAAGAAGTGTACTATAAATAAATTTAATCGTAAAACTCGTCAATTTGAAGATGAATTGAATGATGAAAAATTTGTAATTGAGTTCACAAGAGCAACAGTTAAAAATTGGAAAGGTTTAAAATTAGAGTACTTACAAGACTTATTACTTGTAGACTTAAAAGACCAAGACTCTCAAAAAGAAATGGAGTTTTCAGAAGACAATGCGCAGGTATTAGTAGAAAACTCAACTGAATTTGATAATTGGCTCAATGAGGTAGTCTTCGACCTAGAAAATTTTCGTAGTCAGGAACAAGAAAAAACTCCAAAAGAAACTAAGCCTATTTCTGGATAATAAAGATGTAGGCATGTCCAAGGATCAATACTTGGAAATGATAGAACAAATGGGTGAAGAGCCCGATTGGGAAAAATGTCCTCCTGATTGGGAGGATTTTCCTGCTCTCACAATAGATGCAGTTAATATATTTTACAGCTTAGGAGATAGAATATATCCAGACATTGGCTATATAGGAAAAGATTTTACTAATTTTGACTTCCTACTAAAAAACTACAAAATAGAAGAACATAATAAAGAATACATTTTAGACACAGTACTGTTTTTAGACAGTAGAGCTATCGAACAATCTCAGAAAAAATTAAAAGCTGAGTACGATAAGATGAAAAGAAGAAACTAATGGCAGATAGAATTACATTTGAGATTAAGGCTACTGCTACAGGGTTTGATATTGTTCAAAAGAAACAGAAAGAGTTAACAAAAAATACTGAAGAACACGGAAAAGCCACTGATAAGACAACTAAAAAGGGAAAAGACTATGATAAACAAAATAAGTCTCTTTATCAAGGTAACTTAGCAACTTCAAAAAGTTTTTCAAAAATGAATCAAACTATAGGATCTGGTTCTTCAGGTCTTGTAGGTGCTTATGCAACATTAGCAGCTAACGTTTTTGCTGCTACAGCTTTATTTACAGCTTTACGACAAGCGTCTCAAGTAGATCAATTAATAGAAGGATTGGATGCACTTGGAAGAGCCTCTGGTAATAATTTAAGATTATTAGGAGAAGGTATTAAAGCAGCTTCAGGTGAAGCTATTGCTTTAGATCAAGCATTACGAGTTGCTTCTGTAGGAGCATCAGCTTCTTTTAGTGGAGAGCAGTTAGAAGGATTGGCAACAGTTGCTCGATCTGCTGCGATTGCACTTGGACGAGATGTAGGAGATGCGATTGATAGGCTTGCTCGAGGTGCTGCTAAACTAGAACCTGAAATTTTAGATGAATTAGGTATCTTTGTAAGGTTAGATGATGCATCTGCAAAATATGCTGCTTCTATAGGTAAATCTACTTCGGAATTAACTCGATTTGAACAACGACAAGCTTTTGCAAATGAGATTATTTCTCAAGGTACTGAAAAATTTTCAGAAATAGGAAATGCAGTAGATGTGTCTCCTTTTGATCAACTTGCTGCAACTCTTTCTGATTTAGGAAGAACATTTATAGGTTTCTTTAATACTGTGCTAGGTCCTCTAGCAGCGTTTCTCTCACAAAATACAGTCGCTTTAGCAGGATTAACTGCTATGTTAACAAAAGGTATTATTACCAGTGCTTTACCTGTGCTTAATACTTTTGCGAAAAAAGCATCAGAAGCCGCAGCAGCGGCTGTTGGAAGTGTAAGCGCAACTCAAAGAGCCATAGAACAACAAATCACTTCCATTTCAGGAGGAATGACTAGAATTAAAGGTATTCGTGGAGAATATTCAAAAAACTTTAAAATAATAAAAAGTGGTGAAGCATCCACAAAAATGTTAAAAGCCGCAAATGTAGATTTAGAAACTTATGTAATAGGCGCACAAAAACGAATTGCAGCAGGAGAAGTAAAAAATATTAACTTAGTTCAGAAAAGAATAGATCAGGCTAATATACAAATAGCTCAAAATAAACAATTGATGGATCTAACCCCAAAAAGGACAGCAGGCTCTGGAGATGTAAAATCTTCTAAAGCAGATGTAAAATTTTCAGGTAGACAAGAAAAAATCTTTGCAAATTTAGATAAAGATCCTTCATTTAAGGGGTATAAAAAAGCGTTTGGTGATTCTTTTAAAATTAATAAGACCTACAGAAATAGTATAAGAGCAAGTGGCGCACAAACAAAATTATTTGGGTTCAGTTTAGGATTTCTAGGTAAACCTTTAAAAAGGGCAGGAGCTTCTATGAAGGCTTTTGGTTTTACATCAAAAATAGCAATTAAAGGAATATTCACAGCAATACCTTTTATCGGACAACTATTATTAGTGTTAGATTTGTTAATAGCAGGACTCAAAAAAGCAGTGAGCTTTTTAGGAAGTTTTGGGGCAGAAGCAACAAGATTAGAAACTTCAACAAAAGCCTTAAACGCACAAATGAAGTTTGTAGCTGAGAATACAAATGAAGCAGCCCTAGCAGGCAAATCAGCCGCAGAAGCCTTAGTAGTTTCTGGAAACGCTACTCAAGAATTAGTCAAAAGAACAAAAGAACAAGTAGACGCAACAAAAGAGTCTAGAAAAGAAACAAGTGCATTTGGTAAATTAGTACAAGGCGTATTTTCAATACTTGGATTTCAAGTAAAAAGATTCATGTTAATCTTTAATGGATTAGATGGAATATTCAAAAGAATAGGAATAAACTTTTCTATATTTGCAGCACAATTTATAAAAGATTTTTCTTTTGTAATAAATCTTGCAATTAGAGGAATTAATTTACTTAATAGAAACTCAGGAATACCTCCAATAGAACTTATAGATAAAGGAGAGCAAGAGGAAAGAATACAAAAACTGAAGAAAGAACTAGAAGAGATGGCAGTCGCAAGAACAAGACTATTATCACAAGGTTCTTTAACTATTTTTGGACAAGATGCAGGACAAAGTGAGGCTCTTGAAGCTTTTATAACTCAGCTAAATACAGCAGGAAGGGGAGCAGACGAACTACAAAGTTTCTTAGGTACAGACAACATTAATACTTTTGCGAGTGCAATAGCAGAGGCAAACTCTTCAAAAAGTTTAGCAGGCTTTAGCCCAGGAGTACAACAAATAATAGAAGATCTAGGGTTCTTCAATGACGGAGTATTAGATACTTCCGAATTAGTAGATATACTTTCAGTATCTTTAGAGAAAGGCACAGCAGAAACTAGAAAGAATGCTACAGAGACTCAAAGTTTAACAGAAACTCTTAAAAATGGTAAAGAAAAAACAGCAGAGTTTTTTAATGCATTTAATAAAAAATCAGCTTTTTCTAATTTCCAAACTCAATTAAATGCTGTAAACACAGACTTACAAAACTTAGGTAAAAATTCTGAAAATGATGCAGTCATTATTGAAACACTAGGAAAAGGACTTGCAGGTTCGTTTGAAGACTTTATAAATAATGCAGCTGAAATAAAACCAATAATGGAAAGAGTCAATGAAGAACTTGACATTATGAAGTTTGCAGGAATAGAAATTACAGAAGAAATAAGAAACGAGGTCAAAGCAGCTGAAGGACTTGCAGAGCCCTATAAAAACGCTTTTGCAGAGGCAAAAAAATTAGTAGATGAAATAGTACGTGCTCAGTTAGGTGATGCTGCTAGAATCAAATCCTTAAAAGAACAAGAAAAAATAGTAAAATCTATGGGAAGAGGCACAGCTGCTGCTGCTACTCAAGGAATTTCACTATCTAATCAACAGGTAGCAATCAATACTAAAAGATTCCAAAACGAGATAAAATTCCAAGAACAAACACTTGGATTGAGCAAAGGACAAGAACTATCTACAGAGGCACTAGCAAAATTATCACAAGAAGACCAACAAAAATACTTTACTTTATTAGATCTTAGAACTCAGCTAAATTCAGAAGTAAAAAAACAAATCTCAGAAGAAGAAGAACTCGCCATTGTAGGAAAAGCAAGAGTAGATTTTCAATTAAAAGCACTTAAACTTACCCAAGCTCAAACAGATGCAACAAACGCTCAAACAAAAGCAGCCATGATCCTTGATAATATTAGTAAAGGAAGAGGAGGAGCTTTATCAGCCGCCCAACAATTAGAAATAGAGAAAAACGTTGCCGCACAGAAAATAAAACAAGCAAAAGATGAAAAATCTTTAATGGAAAGCAGACTTGAGTTTGAAATAACAATCGCAGATTTACGACTACTTGCAAATGGTATTGATGCAGACGCAAGGGAGTTACTATTAAAAGATCTAAGAGAACAACTTGAACTGCAAACAAAAATAGCAGGCAAAAAGATAGAACAAGCTGAACAAGATCAAAAAACTATTGGAGCAGGAAACTTTGAAGGATTACAAAGTAAAGGCACTTTTGCAGCTCAGAATGATGCTTTTGATCTCGCAAAGACAGAACTTACTACAGAAGCAGGAGCAACCACTCAAGGAAAACTAGAAGTAATGAATGATGCCTTAGCCCCTATGCGAGAACAACTAGAAGCACTAGGGCCTGAGGGAGAACTTATTTCACAAGCCCAACAAGGGATAATGACTTTAGCTTCTTCTTTCGAAGTATTAGGCGATAAAAATGCAGATGCAGGAGATAAATTAGCAGCAGTAGGCAGTGCAATAACTGCCGTCAGTGCTATTATGGCTGCTAATTCAAAAGCACAAGTAGCAGAAATAGATAAACAAATTGAAGCAGAAAAAAGACGAGATGGAAAATCTAAAGATTCTATTGCAAAAATAGCTGGAATGGAGAAAAAGAAAGAACAAATTCAAAGAAAAGCTTTTGAACAAAAGAAAAAGATGGATATTGCTTCCGCCGTTATAAGCACAGCACTCGGTATAACTAGAGCATTAGAACTAGGACCTATCATCGGACCTATATTAGCAGTTATGCAAGCAGCTATGGGTATGGCTCAGATTGCAATGATCAAAAAACAACAATTCCAGGGAGGATCTTCAAATGTTGCTACACCAGCTACCGCAATTAATATTGGAGGAAAACGAAGTAATAAAGTAGATGTTTCACAACAAGCTTCATCAGGAGAAACAGCATATCTAAGAGGCGGACAAGGTTTTGGAAGTAATGCAAATAACTTTACGGGTGCTGCAATGGGAAGAAAAGGGTACGCTGATGGAGGAATGTTAGTTGGAGAGCGAGGACCTGAAGTTGTAACTAAAAATGAAGTAATTCCAAATTACGAACTAGGTGGTTCAAAAAATATGAACTTAACTTTCAATGTAAGCGCACTAGATGGAGCAAGCGTACAAGAAGTATTAACAAACAATCAAGGAGCAGTAGTCGGAGCAATAAGAGATGCCGCTAACTCCTATGGACAAGATTTTTTACCTGATGTAAATGTTGGGTATGGAGGAGACGGATAATGGGAGCATTCAGTAGCTTTGCAAACAGATTACCAGATCCTGCTTATGGAATAGACGAAGCAGGACAAAATGCAAATTCAACAGCCAATTATGGACCAGGCTTTGCCTCTGTAACTTTTACAAAAGAGCAACCTGCTATGATGTCTCGAACAAATAGTGGAAGAGTAGTTACTCGTAGTATAGTTGGGGAAAAGTTAAAAATAGGTATTACTTATAATCCACTTACTCGTGCTCAGTTTGAGCCTGTTTATTCTTTCTTATCAGAGAAAAAAGGTAGATTAAAACCTTTCTTTGTTTCTTTACCTCAATATGCAGATGCTCAAGACTCAACTTATTCGGGTACTTTTACTGTTGACGGAGCATACGCAGCAGGAAAAGATAACTTTCTAGCAGATCATTCTTCCTTAACAGGTACTCCAAAAAGAGGAGATACTTTTACAATTACTGATAGCGCAAATAGCAACCATACAAAACTTTACACAGTTACAAGAGTACAAACAAATTCAGATTACTACTCAGGAGAATCACAGCCTTCAGCAGATCAATACAGAATATATTGTCAACCAAATCTAGTATATAGTGTAGCAGACAATAGCACACTTAATTTTGTTTCTCCACTTGTAAGAGTAATTCAATCCTCTGATGTTAGGGAGTACTCCTTAGGCACAAATAACCTATATACTTTTTCACTTAACTTAGAGGAGGCTCAACCCTAATGCCTACTGAACGTTCCGTTAATTCTACAATTCGTACAACGCTAGTAAATAATGAAGCGTTTGAATACGCACATCTTGTAAAATTTGAACGCCCACAACTTCCCAATGCAAATAATACTTTTTCTACAAATGCAAATAAATTTGTATATCTTACTGATGGAGCAAGAGATATAAGTTTTAACGATGGATCAACAAATGATTCTGGAAGTGCAAACGGTTCTCAAATATATCGAGCAAATAAACTATTAAATGTAACAGGTTATAAAGAAAGCATGCAAGCAAAAGCTTCAAGCATGGCCTTAACAATAGCAGCAGAAACATTAGGAACTTCTGTGTCTGGTAATTTAACTTTCTCTGGAAGTACTATTACTTGCTCTACTCTTATTGACTTTGTAGAAGAAGGCTTCAGAGAAGGAGACAAAATAAAACTTGAAGCAAATGATGGCTCTGGTTCAAACCATAATAAAATATTTCTAATTACAGGATTTACAAGTTCAAATCAAAACATAACAATCGAAACTTTAGATGATGCTTTTACATCAAACTCTACAGGAGAAGCGTATACTTTATCACTAGAGTCCGAAGAATTAAGAGGTCCTCTTATCGCTAGAGGTACTGATTTAGCAAACCCTAGTTTTCTTAATAAAAATGTAGAAGTGCATAAAGTATTTATTGATCCAGAAACTGGAGAAATAAAAGGAAATGCAAGTATTCTTATTTTTAAAGGACTTATTACAAAAACAAACATAAACGAAGACCCTTCAAAATCTAGCAGAGTAACATGGACATTAAACAGTCATTGGGCAGATTTTAGTAGAATACAAGGTCGAATGACTTCTGATGAAACACACCGAGCACTTACTTCAGAAGGAGTACCTCAGAAAGACGCATCACTAAAACCAGATTATGCATATGATATGGGATTCATGCATGGAGATACAAGTGTAAATGTACTAGCAACTTATCAAGAAAAGTACCAAGAGATGGAAGTAAAAACTTCTAGTCACGGACTGTTTGGAGTAAAAACTAAAGTACAAACTCAAATGGTGGATAAATTTCGTGATAGAGATGTAAAACTCGCTATTGAAATGTCTGCAAAATACTTGCCTGTTGTTTATGGTGTTCGTAGAGTCCCAGCTATTCCTGTTTTTGCAGATACACCAAATGGTGATCCAGATACTATTTATATTGTTTATGCAATTTGTGAGGGAGAAATAGAAGCACTATATGATATTTATATAGATGGACAACCCCTTATATGTTTAAACAAACCAGATTTCGATGATAGAAATACTTCTGTATCAGAACCCAGCAGTCCTGTACTATGTGCAGGTCGAGCAGATAGAGGAGAAACTTTATCAGGTTCTACAGCTATAGGCAGTGGTTTTGCTACTTATAATCCTGGCGCAAGCGCTAAATTTTCAGGTGAAGATTATCAGGCAAGTGGACAACAAAGTGACAGCAGACCCGTAGGATTACGTGAGTACTCGGAAGTAGCAGCGTCTTATCAAAACTTAGCACAAAGTGTTTCCATCTCAGGAGGAAATACTAGTGATGTAGGTATTCGTAATAATCAACAATTTCAAATTTCAAATCCTCAAAATATAAAACTATGGTTTCATTCAGGAAGATTTGATCAATTAGCAAATTCTCAATTAATTACTGTTGCTGAAGGTAGTAAGTTTAAAAGACAAGCAGACTATTTTACAAGTGACGAAGAGTATTGGTCACCAGATCACAGATTACTAGATACAGCCTATGTGGTCGCAGAAGTCACAGTTACAGAAGAAGCTCCAGATATACCAGAACTAGAGTTTGTTGTAAAAGGAAAAATACACGAAAATTATAACTATGACTATAAATATAGACATGATGATCTTTCACACTCAAGCGAATCTGCAGCAAACTTTATACCTGGAGAATCAGTAACTTTTTACAGAACAAGTGATGATACTGCATTAAACACAACTAAAGTAAAAGATGTATACAAAATAGCAAATCCCGAAACAGGAGACATGATGGATGTAATCCGTTTTGGAGACAAACCGTTTCATTCTACAAACTTTCCTTATATAGATGATGTTCCTACTCATACACAATTTTATGCAAAAGATGCTAGTAATAATACTTGGCATATGCTTACTTTTAATCATACAGACCTAACCGCTACACTACCAGACCAAGGTTCCAGTATTAGTTCTATTTCACGAGATAATACAAGTGGACAAACTGATTCAAGAAAACTAAAAATAACAGTAGCGGATACAGCATTGAGTGGAGTAACTGAATTTAAAATACTTGGAACAGGAAATGGACAATTAGAAAATATTGAAGAAAGTACTCTTACAGGAACCTATTCGAATCAGGTCATTACATTAGATGTTACATTAAATGCGTTGACTAGTAGCGATACAATTTCATCTGGAAGAGTGATTGAAAGTCGTACTTTAAAGCTTCCGAGCTCTGCTTCAAGTGCTGATAATTTCTATAATGACCAAATAATTGAGGTAACTTCAGGTACAGGTGTAAACGAACAGAGAACAATTACTGATTATAATGGAACAACAAAAGTAGCAACACTGCGTTCTAACTTTATAAATCATCCAAATTCTTCAAGTGAATATAATATTTCAGGTAGAGGTAAAGATTTACGTTCAGGCAATAACCCAGCAATGCACACTTTAGACTACCTTACTGCAAAAACTTATGGTAAAGGTTTAACACTCGATGATCTATCACTAGAAACGTTTACTAATGCAGCGAGAACTTGTGATGCACGATCAGAAATAACAATATCTACAACAACAAGCCCAACAGTAGGAGATGAATACTTTCATACTGCTGATGGATCAGCATCTGGAGCAGTAATAGCAAGGGGAACAGTAAAATCAGTAACAGCAACAAGCACTCACTATGATGTAGTTTTAGAAGATGTACACGGACAATTTCAACGACTTTGGAGTAATTGGTCTTATTATGAAGTAGGAGATATTATATTTACAGAAGGAGATGGAAATATCTTCAGAGTTACTTCGGCAGGATATATTGGAACAAAACCTACTAATGAATCTCCACAAGGAACTACTTATATAAATAATGTAACATTCTTCAAAACAGGGGCAATAGCAACAACTTTAACAAGTTTTTATAAAAAGTATGTTCAAAAACACTCACTTTATAATGCTGACTTTGTTAAATATTGGAGATGGCTTGGATGGGCACACGACAATCAAAGATGGGTAACTCGTCATCAACTAAATTCTATTCTAGAAACTACAAGCTCTTTATTTGAAAATACAAACAGTCTACTAGAGCACTACAATGGTATGCTTTCTTATTCAAACGGCAAATATGAATTAGAAATAGAAGCTCAAGAAGATACTCCTGCGGATAATGGAGCGTATCATATAACACAAGCAGATATTATTGGCAATTTAAATGTAACTGATGACCCTACTAGAAAAAGTTTTAATACTATTAACGCAAGTGTAAGTGACCCAGGAAATAAATGGTCAAATACTTCTGTCTCTTTTTATAACTCAAACTTTGTAAAAGCAGATAGAAATGTAGTAAAAACAGGCAATATTAAATTTAGTGGAATAACTAACTACTGGAACGGTAGAATAAACGCAGAAAAATTCTTAAGAGAATCAAGATTTCCATTACAGATAAGCTTTACAACTATGCCAAAAGGTATATTAATGAAAGCAGGGCAAGTTCTAAAAATAGATTATGATAGATTTGGATGGAACGATAAATTATTCCGAATTGTAGACTTAGATATACAACCAAATTGTTTAGTAAAAATATCAGCAGTAGAATACAATGATGATATGTACGTTATCTCTAATGCAAGAAAAACAGGAGTTACGAATACTGAAATACCTGGTACAGCATCTACAGGATCACCAGGAGCACCAACAGCACTTACTGCAAGTACAGATAAATTTGGAACAACAGTATTAAATTGGACAAGAGCAACTACTTTTGTAGAATCTACTGATTGTACCGAAATATGGGCATCAGATGTTAATGATAGATCAGATTCTAGTGCTGAAAAAGTAGGAGAAGCAGATGATGAGACAACCTTCTCTCATGCAATAGGTGCAGAAGCAGCAAAATATTACTGGATAAGACATAAACGAACTGTAAGAAAAAGAAAATCAAAACAAAAAGGAAATTTATTTTCCGCTTTCTTCCCAGCAAGTTCAACAGCAGGAGTAGCTGGTACAGCTTTACAAGCTGCAGCAATAACAGTTACAATTACAAACCCAAGTATGACTCTACAACAAACTTCTGGCGGAAGTATTAATTATACTGGGTCAGGAACAGATATACAAGTATTACTCGGAGAAAGCGTACTTGTTGCAGACCAAGATGGCGCACAAGCAAACAATACATTTAGAGTATCTGCCTCTGCGTCAAATATAACAGCAGGAAGTTCGAGTGTAGTAAATGATGGAGATGGAAATGCTACAATCGTTCGATTTGGCGCTCATGGTAGTGCAACTACCGACACTCCTGTTATAACTTATACAATCACTGTTAAAAATGGAGTAGGATCAACTATTACACTAACAAGATTCCAACATTTCGCTGTAGTAACAGACGGAGTAGTTGGAGCAAATGGTCTATCCATTATACCTACAAATGGAACTCATAATTTTGTAGGAGATGCAGCAGGTGCTGCAAGTGCAACAAGTTTTTCATGTGAATTTAATGTAAGAGAAGGAACAACAGCATTTACTTATGATGGCACTTCTCCATATGGAAGCAATACTTTTAGATATGGAACAGTAGTGAATGATAATGTTGTTTCTGCAGTTTCAAGTTCTGGTGTCATTACAATTACAGGAAGTTCAAATATACTTTCAGGTACAGGCTCAGGTAACCAAGAAGGAAGTATAACAGTACCAATTCTGGATAATTCAGATGGAACACTATTATCTACACAAATAATATCATTAACAAAAACAGTCGGAGGAGGTCAAAGAGGAGGTAGTATCTTTACTTTTGAAGAGAGTACTACTTCAGCAATCAGTGCAACAAATGCATCAAACTTTGCTGACAG
>Ga0209309_10002663_pt1 | contig 15997 bp, 6 predicted proteins | sample COGITO_mtgs_1204_2_FD_184807 | JGI IMG/M metagenome (GOLD analysis project Ga0209309, IMG submission 184807) | Pelagic marine microbial communities from North Sea - COGITO_mtgs_120412 (SPAdes) (version 2) | ecosystem: Environmental > Aquatic > Marine > Epipelagic ... | reverse complement strand
GCCGACGACGACGCGCTCGCCGATCGGTTCGAAAAGTTGAAATTTTCGAAGAGATGATGAACCCCCGCGGGGCGTAGAAACGTCGTATCAGAAGAGTCTCGTCGTCAGAATGTAGTAACAGCGCTTTTCAAGTGTTCAAATACGAGAACAACATAAAGCATCGTTCATTTAGCGCGTATTCTCGAATTTCTCCACGTTTTCTTCATTTTTTAACGAACACCTCAAACCTCTCTCTCTATACTATGTTTCATCGAACGGTCTCTCGGTCACTCGCCGTCGCCGCCTCCTCGGTCGTCGGCATCTCCGCGGCGACGTACTACGGCAGAAACAACAAAGAAGGGTCAGGAGGAGGATTACCGCAGGAACCGTGGTCGAACGTCGATAAACCTTTGCCGACGAGAGCGGAGATGTTTCGGGAAATCGAGCGGCGAATTGGTTTACATTCAACCAGGAATAAGAAGAACGGAGGAGCTGCTGAGAACAATGACGATGATAAAGATGATAAGGATGACGATAAGTTCGATCTTTTGGTGATTGGAGGCGGCGCGACCGGCTCTGGCGTCGCCTTGGACGCGCAAACGAGAGGTTTGAAGACGATTTTAGTCGAACGAGACGATTTCGCCTCTGGGACGTCCTCGAAGTCGACGAAACTCGTGCACGGAGGAGTTCGGTATTTAGAAAAAGCGGTGTTCAATTTAGATTACGGACAGTTAAAGTTAGTCTTTGAAGCTCTGAAAGAGCGGAAAGTGTTACTGCAGAACGCGCCGCATTTAAGTCACGTGTTGATGATCGCGACGCCGTGTTACGAGTGGTACGAAGTGCCGTACTATTGGGCCGGGATGAAGGCGTACGATTTAGTCGCCGGGACGTCGGCGTTGACGTTTAGCTCGTTCGCGACGAGCTCGAGGACAATCATGGAGTTTCCAACCGTCGCGAAGAGGAAAGTTTTGATCGACGACGAGGAAGAGGCGAGAAAAATTAGAGAGAGAGACGACGTGGATGAAATTTTGAGCACCGAGGAACCGACGATGGGGAAGAGTTTAAAAGGGTCGGTTTTGTATAGCGATGGACAGTTTGACGACGCGAGGTTGAACGTAGCGTTGGCGGTAACCGCCGCGCACGCCGGCGCGGTCGTGTTGAATCACTGCTCTGTACTTGATTTATTGAAAGACGACGACGTGAATCGAGAGAAAGTTACCGGCGCGATTCTTAAAGACGAAGAAACGGGGAAGACGCACGCGGTGCGAGCGAAAGTCATCGTCAACTGCGCCGGACCTTTCGCGGACGATGTGCGAGCTTTAGACGATCCGTCGAAAGCGACCAAGGAGAAAAAAATGGTCTCGCCTTCGTTGGGGACGCACGTTGTGTTGCCAAAATATTACGTTCCGGAAAAGTTTGGCATGATCATCCCGAAGACGAAAGACGGAAGAGTCGTGTTTTTGTTGCCGTGGTTGGACCACGCGGTCGCTGGAACGACGGATATTGCTTTAAAACCGGGCGAGAAAACGCCAAAAGAACCGTTAGCGACGCAAGACGAAGTTGATTACATATTGGAAACCATAGCCCCGTATTTGGCTTTACAACCGCACCGACAAGAAGTCCTTTCCGTGTGGTCGGGCGCTCGGCCGTTGGCGAAAGATCCGACGAAAACGAACTCGAGCGATTTATCGAGAGACCACGTGATTGCGAAAGAAACGCCGAGCGACGTGATCGTCGTCGCTGGTGGTAAATGGACGACGTATAGGCTGATGGCGGAAGAAACGGTGGATTTAGTTCTGAAAACGATGAGAGAGAGTGGGGAAAACGTAAACGCGATTGCGAGCTGTCGCACGAGCAACATGGGCGTTATTGGCGCACATGGACACAAAGATTCTCTTTCGGCATCCGTGGCGCAATCTGGAGGCGACGGATTTGGTGGTTCAAATCCAGATCCGGATGTTTCGAGACATCTGGCAACTTCGTACGGCGATCGCGCGATGGCTGTCGCATCCTTAGCCTCCTTCGCCGGATTAGAAAAACGTTTACATCCGAACGTGCCGGTGATTGAAGCCGAAGTCGTATACGCCGCGCGCGCGGAGTTTTGCCGATCGGCGAGTGATTTCTTAGCGAGGCGTTCGAGAATGGCATTTTTAGACGTGCAGGCGAGTGAAATGGCGACCAATCGCGTGGTAGAGTTGTTAGCAAAAGAGTTGAAGTGGGGGTGGCGAAGACGACGGGCGGAAACGAAAAAGACGAAGGAGTTCTTGAAGTCGTTCAGAGCTTCTTAATAAAAGAATGTTTGAGATGAAGAGAAAGTCGGAGAACTTCGCGTATTGTACAAAAATCTATATATCTAAATATATTACTATTACAACAACAAAAATGAAGGTCATAATCATCATAATCCTCGACTGACATTCATATCCGGAAACGCGTTGATGAGAACCGCGTTCGCTTCTTCTAAAGATTCCGGGTGTAAACTCGCGGCGTTGTATAATCGTCGACTGAGTTCGTGGTATTTTTCCAGCTCTTTCTCAAGCTGTTCGACTATTTCCAAAGAAGAGACGCTCCCTGATCCGTTCCCTGAAGCGCTCTTGATTGAGTATTTCGTGGCCATTTCGTTGTTTGCGCCGTTGCGAAGATGTTTCCGACTATTCGCCGCGTGTTTCTCGGCTTCACGAATCAAACGCAAACCATCCGCACATTCTGGTGCTCCGTGTTGCGTGCCAGTTTCAAACGCCTCCTTGGCGCTTACCCTATTCCCGAGCGTTAAAAGCGCGTAGCCTAAACTCGCGTGGGCGGACAAGACACCTCTTCTCGCCGCAATCGCGTACCATCTGGCGGCTTCGCGCCAGTTGCGCTCAACGCCGCCTTGGCCTTCCTCGTAACACATGGCGACGTTGTTTGCGCCTGGCCCGGACCCGTTCGCGGCGGCGTGTTGAAACAGCGAGAACGCTTTTTTTCTATCTTCGGCGAGTTGGTTTTGAAAATCATCCCCTCCGTTGCTCGAAATCTCGGAAACGGACGAATCGGTCAAATGCGCCGATTGGTTTCGTTTTTTGAGTTCATCTCTCGGGAAACGACCAAGGTAATATATACATCCCAAATCGCACGCGGCTTCGTCGCAGCCGAGTTTCTCGGCTTTTTCGTACCATTCCACCGCTTTACAAATATCTTTCCTCGTCCCAAAACCACTTTCGAAGCATCTACCCAGCGTTTGCATCGCTTCTGGATATCCTTTCATCGCCGCTTCTTCGTACGCCTCCTTCGCTCTCCTGGCGATGCGTTCGGCTTTCCTCGCGTCGCCTCGCAAACTCCCGATGCTTGAATCTTCACCATTGTCGCTATTCACGCCAGCAGCAGCGGCGGCGGAGGCGTCGTTGGCGATGTCGTCGTCGTCGTTGTCGTCTCGATTGAATTCATCTTCTTCGCTGAAATCGACATCACTTTCGTCGCTGTTTTCAGATTTATTATCCTCGGAATCCCACTCGGAGTAACTGCGACTGTCGTTTTCTTTCTTCTTACGATGCTCCTCATCGTCACCGTCGCCGTCGAGGAGCTTTTTCGTACGTTTAATACTTTCAGCGTCCGAGACTTTTCGAAATACCTCACTCGCTTTCGCTTCGAGCTCTTTCCCGCGGATAAACGCCAATCTCGAATCTGATCCAGGTCCATGCATCAACGAGTCCGCGCGATCGACCAGTAAAATCTCCTTTCTTCGTCTCCTGTGAATACTATCATCCCCACCGGAGGAGTAGTTGTTCAAATTACTGCTCGACAAGTTTGGACTGAGCGCGTCCGGGCTGTTGTTGTTGTTATTCGCGTTGGCCGCCTCGGCGCCGCTTTTAATCAACATATTATTAAGTAAAGCGCTATGCGCGACGTTCTTTCCAACCGCGCTTCCATTAATCACGCTATTACTCGCGGTAATGTTGTTGTAACTCGGCGACGGAGGACTTCTTGCCGCGGCGGTATCTTCCCTCGACACCTCTCTGCTCGCCTTCTCCCCCGCGTTGTTGTTATTCTCGTTTTCGTTCTTCTCCGAACTGTGCGTGTTCGTCCCTTCCGCGCTGTGACCTCTCGGCGTACTCGTCCCTCTCGTCTCTTCGCTCCCCAAAAACCCCGGCGTTATCGCTCTCCCTTCTATCAAACTATCCAATCTATCGTCGTCGGGATGTTTCGAGCTCACCGCGGCGACCACCGTCGCGTCCGTCGTCGCGTGCGCGATCAAAGGCCTCCTATTCGAAGAACTCTTCCCATCCTGACTCACCCTGAGCATTCTCACGATCACCCGAATGTGACTCCCGATATCTTGTTCGTTCGTCACGTAGCTCGGTCCAACCGCGCCAACTATGCTCTCAATCGCGCCTCGCGGCGCGACTCTTTGCCACTGGTACTGGCACGATCCAGCGCCTCCAGAGACTGAGAGACACTCCCCGGAGACGGTTTCTCCGCTCAAGCGTAAGCTTAAGGAGGATTTTTGATTCGAAGACGAAGACTCGTAGTAATTTGTATTCGTGTTGTTGTTATTCGTGGTATCCTTTACGTCGCAGCGTTCGTTCGCGTGGTACGCGTGATTCTGTTGTTCCTCCTCCGTTCCCGACACCCCGAACGGGGGTGGTTGACACAAGACGTCCGGAGGAACGTGTCCGTCTCTCCCGAACGAGGGTTGTTCGAGCAAATATCGCATCAACACGCGCTCTTTTTCCGACATCACGTGAGTAGTATTCGTAGTAGTCGTAGTCGTGGGAGTCGTGTGTGTAGTCGTCGTCGCCATCGGCGGTGGGAAAGGAGAAGGTTTCGCCATTTTTGTGCAGAAGGATCGGCGAAGATACGAAAGAGATATTTCGCGAAAGCAACAACGAGTTCTTAATGTGTAAAGTAATAGTCTACGTAGATCAGTTATAACAACAATAATATTTAGTTCATGCTTCTGACCAAAGCGTTGATGTTCTCCTCTCTGTTACCAGCCATGCCACCTTCGATGTAGTGATTTCTCTTTCTGGTCATCCCGCCCAACGGCGCGGACAACTTCATCGGCCACAAAAAGTTCGCGCACTCCTTGAAGTTCGGGCCGACGGTGTAAATCTCGTGGATCAAATCTTCCACGCAAATGATACCTTTATCACCCAACACTTTCTCCACCACGCTGTTATCGGTCAACGGAATTCGTTGCTTGTTCACCTTACCGTGACCTCTCTTGTAAATCAAATCCTTCACCGTCTTCAAGTTCGGGTATCCCCACATGATGTACGGTTCAACCTTTCTCAAAGCGTTCACCGTCGCTTTGTTCACCTTCATGAAGACGCCGTTGTGAATTTGTCTCAAACGCAACAACTGTAAAATGTGCCTCGTCTTCGGGTGCATGTCGTTCAAACCTCTCAATCGCATGACAAAGATCAACTTTTGCTCCGGTTCGACGTAAAAGCCGCCTTTCGCTCTGGCTTCTCTTTTTAAGCGAATCAAATCTTTCTCCTGGGACTCGTACTCCTTGACGTACTTTTCGGCGCGTTTGAACACCTCTTCCCTTTTCTTCTCTTGGGCTTTCTTCGACTCGGCGTCCGCTTTGGCTTTTTGAGCGGCCCATTGCTCGTCGCGTTTGCGGCGTTTGAGGACGGATTCTGGAGCGGCAACCTGTTTGTTTCGTATAAAGAAAGAAGAAGAGCGATAATAGATACGTAAGTAAACGCGTGAACCTGATGTTGAGTGCTTTTTTCTCGCGTAATGAACCTAATGCGAGAGCAAAAATTTCCGATGATTTTACGCCGCTCAAAACACGGATAAATGTCTTCGCGAACCCGGTTTGGGCGATGCAACGGTTCCATTTCATGCGCGAGAACTATCCGCGCGCAAATTTTGCGTTCGCAGTTTCCTTCGCGACGAGAAAGGACGCGTAAAGCGGCGAAATCCTCCTCTCATTTCGCGCCAAAATCTCTCTCTTTTACGTACGCAAAAGAAAGTTTAGGCGGAAAAGGAAAAAATCGCAGCCGCACATCGAATAAAAACGAACGCGCGCGAACGTCCTCCCGTATCTGTGATGCGCATTTTATGCTCATCTTCATCGTTCGCGAGAAGAGACACAAAAACTATTCACAGAGAGAGAGAGAGAGTTTCGCGCGTAAAAGAAGCAACGACGTACCATTTTGTGTTCGACTACGAAAAATGTGGTTTCTACTCTGACGGAAGGAAAGAGAGGAACAAAGAAAGGAGGAGCCAAGAGTGACCCGGTCTCGATAAACCATACACCCTAAACGGTTTTCTACGAAGAATTAAAAATTGAATCGTCGCTCAAGTGTACGCGACATTTTGAGTACACACACACACAGAAGTATCCTATCGAAAGTTACCAACAGAACCTCTCTCTTTGTTGCTCTTACGAAAGACGCTTCGTTTTCTTTCTCTCTTTTTCTTTGGGAGGAGATCTGAAAAGCAAGCGTTGGTTTGGAAAGAAAACTCTTCGTTGCTTTTGGAATAATTCACATAATTGACGGCTCTCGGATTGAATCGGATTAGTAGTAAACACACAAAGAGAATGGCGTCCGTTCCAACCCAAGTGCGACGATTAGAAGTCTCGGCGTACCAGTCGATCATGAAAGCTTTAGCCGTGACCGGTTTGACCTGGGAAAGAGAAGATTTAATCGCCAAGTTACGCATCGAGTTGAACGTCTCGAACGAAGATCACATGAAGGTGAGAGAAAACGTCGGAGGGGACGAGAACGTGAAACGGTTGAGAGATGCGTTCGTTCAGTATAAGCTGACGCCGCCGGAACCGCCGGCTGCGAAGCGACAAAAGACGCAAAAGAAGCAGCAGCAATATTATCAGCAGCAGTATCCGGGCGACGAGGACGACGACGAAGACGGGTACGCGCCGCCGCAACAACAGTACAGACAAGCGAGACCACCGAAAGAACCGAAACCGCCGTCGGCGAGAATGCAGAAACAACTGGAGAAAGCGGCGGTTTTGGCAAAAAATTTGGACGCGTTGGGAGTGAACGAGTATATTTGCCGAAGAGTGAAACGGTTTTGGCCGGCGGAAGGCGGGTGGTTCGATTGTATCGTGACAGATTACAAAGAAGAAACGAAAGAACACTGCTTGACGTACGATATTAACACGGAAAACGAATCCTTCGAGTGGGTGAAGATTGAAGAGCTAGACGATCGCGAGTTTCAAGTTGTGGACGCGCCTCCGGTGGATATTACGACCGGAGCGTTCAAGTTGAGAAGTAGACCGGAACCGCCAAAGTTACCGAAGCAAGTACAACAAGCGATGCAACAAGGCGCACCGGCGGCGACTTTGGCAAAGCAAGCCGAGAAAGCGAGCGGGGTGGAGACGGTGAATGCGATTAAGGATAACTTGGATATTGAAGAGGCGGCGTTGGCGGCGAAATTGGCGGCGTTGGACGAGGATTCGGACGACGACTCAGACGATTCGGACGACGAAGGTGAGAAGAAAAAGAAGGAAGAAGAAGAGGCGAAAGATGGAGAAGCTGGTGGTGATGATGCTAGTATTGATGCTGTTGTGGGAAAAGAAGAAGCGCCGGCGGGGGAAGGAGAGAAGAATGTGGTTGATGCGGATGCGAATGCGGATGCGGGTGCGGATGCGGGTGCGGCAGCTGCGCCGGAAGTGGCTGCGCCGGAAGTGGTTGAGCCAACCGCGGAGGACGCAGAAAAAGAAGAAATTTGAAATGAAAAACAAGTCTAAAATTATATATTAAAACGAACTCTCTCTCTCTCTCTCTTTCTCTGCTTTATGTACGATCGTTGCTTTGTTGTCTCTTTGAATAATGATTAGTCTCTCTCTTTCTTTTTTCTCTAGAGACTTTATTCTCGCTTATCGTGAACTGAGGGCGACCTCATAATAACGTCCTTCAATTTTTCGAGACGCGGCGCCTTTGTGGGAGAGTGCATTCCGCGAGGAAGCGAGCTCGCTGGCGGAGCTTTGATAACCCGCTTACTCTTCGGTTTCGTCGATGAACCACTCTTTTTCAGGAAATACTGAGCCGTCGGTGTCGATTGAGACTGCCCTCGATGTTCGTCGCGACACGCCTGTTGCACATCCACCATTTTCATCGGCGATTGTAGACTTTCGTCACTCCCTGTGGGTAAACACATCGTTCCTTGTGGTGACGGAGTGTTACTACCGCCTTCAAACGCTTGATTTAAAATACCTGAAGGTGTTGTCACGATGACCGTATTGCTTTGCTCCAACGCAGGTGCCGGTAATGCTAGTCGCGGAGGCGCATGTGGCGGTGGCTGCGGAAGCTGGAGCAGCGATATCTCCTGTGACTGCGCTGGTTGCTCGAAAGCGACCGTGTTGATCTTTTTGACGCGTAAACTTTGCGTTTTAGACGGTGTCGTTTGTTCGTGTGACGTTTTTGCCGTCGTCGTCGGCGACGCTTTGTGTTGCGGTTGCTTCGTCTTCTCCACGCGTTTCTCGGACACATCCTTACTAATATCCAAGGACAGTATAGCCTGGACTTTTTTAGCTCGCTCCTGCTCTGCTGTCAACTGATCTTCGAGTATTTTTTGACGTGTCCGCAAAAGCTGTATCAACGTGTACTGATTTGCGAGCTTTACTGTTGCGGAACGCAAGGCTTGTAAAATTTCTTTCGTATCTACGCCCGCCGCAGGTACGCCTTCTGGTAAGGGTTCAATAGTTTGGTTCAATCGATGACCATTCTTCGCTTGCGCCTTCTTTCGAAGTTTCTCTATTTGTGCGTGTTGCTCTGTGATTTTCTCCTGCGCCGCGTTCAATTGCTTGATGAGCATCGTTTGTTCAGATGCGTATTTTTCCCTGTTGGCGATGTTATCGCTTCTTACAGCGCCTTGTTTGCTCTTCGTAACTTCCGAGACGTCTTTTTGCGTATCTTTCAACGTGTCTACGAGAGCTGCGATGTGATTTTGCTGCCTGACGACCACCATGGATTGATTATGCATCTTTTGCTTCATCTCGAGAGTCTCTTTGAGTCTTGCTTCCATCCATCTTCTCTTCGCCGTATCGTCGTACTGTGTGAGAACTTTCTCGATATCAAACTCTTCTTCGGCGTCGCCACTGCCGTCGTTGGTTTTTTCGGCAATACGGTTCTCGTTTTTGCGCGCTTTTTTGCGCTCGATGAACTCGTAAACGCGATTTCTCAACACCGTTGGCTCGAACTTGGCACCCGCGCTGTAAGATGAAGCCGGAAACTTCTGGCTCCATTCGCGCTCGAATATTTGCGCTAACTTTTCCGCGCAAACGTATACGAAAGTACCCGGTTGGTTGTACCTAAACGCATTCGCAAACACTAAACGCACATCGTTGGCGAATATTTCTGGATCACTCTCGTTCGTGTAATACGTCGGTTCGATGGGAACGCCTTTTTTATCCTCCGGTTCTAAACGTTTGAAAATCGTCCCAAAATCCATGGGATCGGATATCACGTCGAAATAGTCCGGAATGTTCAACGCGACCGGATCGACTTTTTCTAAGAACGGAAATGAGTATTTTCGATCGTTCATCAACTTTTGTAAGATTATCTTGTACTTATAAAGTGGCGCGTTCACCCTGGTTTCGTTCTCAGTGAGCGTGACACCACTCACGTCCTCGCTTTGCTCCTTCGCTTTGCGTTTCTTCCCTTTCCTATCGCTTAGCTTTCCTTTCCGTCTTACATAAGCATTATCGACGACGCGTTCGCGTCCGTGCTTACCGGCAGAACGAAGCTGTTGAATGCCGAAATAGTAATCGTTCATGCATTTTGCGACGTGCGATTTCATGCGATGATATGCCAACGCGTTTTCTTTAAAGGCTTGCTTGTTGTGCGTCGGTTCCACGCAGTCCGCCTCGACGACACCGAGCATATCTTTCATCATACAGTTCGCTTGCAACTGACTCGAAAAGCGTTGGTACATGCGAATCAAACGATTTTTGTTGTAAATGTGGAAGCCGCACAACTTGGAGTTTCCTTCGACGTACCCGCAATGGACAGTAACTCCGTCTGCGAAACCTTTCGGTTTGTATTCCGGAAAGACGTAATATTCTTTCGTCAATCGAGAGATTGGACAGCGAGGAACAATCTTCTCGCCGCGCAAGTAGAACGCGCATCGAGGTCGCAAGTAAAGAATCTCCATATAGGCCTTCATGGAGTAATCTTCGGGAACGTCTGTCGTCGCGAGTTGACCGTCTCGATTTTGTTGAAAGACCGGGCCTCGATGCTTGCGCGTATTTTCTGCCGTGTGGTCAGAGATGCGAATATCATTCCAAGTGCAAAAGTCGAGCTCGTAGAGATGCGAGTCTTCGTTTTCGCGCTTTCGTAAGTTGAACAAGATAATTCGAGTCCCGTGAGAACCTTGAATCTTATCAAACTCTTTCATGAGCGTTGTCGCATTAAACGGTGAATACTTCTCGAAGATGACCGTGTTGCTGGTCCACTCGCTCTGATCACTTGGCTCGAACGGGACGTAGTTTACTCCGTCGCCTTCTAACAACGTGAAAGAGAACATCGGGATCAAAATATCGTCCGCGGCGACGGAGTCCAAAAACGTTTGGGATAACAACGCCGCGTGCGCGTAACCGTCTCTTTTCGTCAAAATCAACGCGTCGTCGGCTAATCTCATCGATCCTGATTTGAAACCGATTCCAAACCTTCCAACGTTCCCAGATACGTGCTCTTTATCGGAAAAACCAAACGATAACATGTTATTCAATCCAGATCGAGTCATCCCTCTCCCGTCGTCTTGTACCGTCATCACGTACTTCCCATCGCGAACATACGCGTCCACTTCCACTTTCCCGGCGCCGCACTCGCGATCTTGCGCGTTATCCAACAACTCCGCCAACGCACCCAACGCCCAAACGTGCGACGTCGCGTTTGATTTCAACATCCTCGGGTGCGATTTCGAGTGTTCCATCACTCGCGCGCTCTCTTTCGAAACGTTTGAAACCATTGGTGATATCGTCGGCTCGATCTCCTCTGAGGTGTTTACACTCCTCCTCGGTTGTTGAGTGCTACACTTGTTGTTCTCTTTCTGTTGTTGTTCTCGGTGTAACTGCAACTTCAAACGTTGCTTCGCCGTCAGCATCGGCTGCTTCACCTGCTCTGGCACCCTCTCGTCGTCTTTATCGTGTTTCGCGGTTTCCTTCGACACCATCTCGCTCGTCTACGTCGTTTCCGCGCGAGTATTTTTTGAATTCAAAATTGCGCGCAAACAGCGCTTGAAAGGGAAAAAAGAAGGGATGAGAAAAAGGTTTCTTCTCTCTCTCTCTCTCTGTGTCAATCTCAATCAAACCTCTCTTTCTGTTCTGCTCGATAAAAGTCGCTCTCGAGTGCTCTCTCTCTCTCTCTCTTCTCTCGCTCTTTATGACTTACGTTTAAAGAACCTTCTCTCGACAACACTCTCTCTCGAGTCTGTTTTCGTGCTTCTTTTTGTGAGAAGTGAATTTGAAATTTGAAAAATACGCGAAGGAAAAAAAGGAACAAAAGTGATGCATAAATTAGGTGAATGGTCTTCACTCTCTCGCTCTCTCTTTCATTATTAAAAACTACCACCAGTAACGAAGCTCCTAGTATTATCGAGCGACGACTTTTCTAAACTTGAACGCGATAATATGGAGCGTTTGCATGCACAGGACGAAAATGGCGACGTAAATCAACATGTACCATTTTTGGGAGAGTTGGACGTCGTATTTTTCTTCCACGTACGCCAACGTGTCGACGGTTTCGAAATACGTGCCTCGGAAGGCTTGAATGGTTGGACAGTCGCCGTCTGGGTACGCGCCGGTACACCCTCGGTGTTCGAATTGCGGGGCAGTGACACCTTGGATGGCGTACGCGACCGGATCGATGAAGTACGCCCACTTCCAATAGACGGGAATTTGCGGGTACGGGAGGTACAAACCGCCGAAGAGGAAGCAGATGGGGATGAAGGCGGACGCGCCGGCTTGCGCGGTTTGGATGGTCGCGCAGAGACACGCAATGAGCTGACCTAAAGACATGAACGCCATTGAGACGGTGAAGACCATGAGAACGTGGAAGATGTAGTGCTCAAAGGTTGGGACTAAGCCGACCATGAAGTAGAGCGGGGTGACGGTGACAAAGGTGACCAGTAAGACCCACGGGACTTCGCAAATCGCGTGCGATAGAGAGTACGGGACGGCGTCGTACATGAACGAGGTGCGTTCGCGATACGCCACGGCTCTTTCTCTCACGCGCACGGGCATGACGGAGTTCATGAAGATGATACCGGCGAAAATGGACGTCATGAAAATGACCCCGACCATCGCTTGAACGCCGGTTTCGTTCGAGGCGTCTAAATCGAAGTAGACAAACCCAAACAGGAGGTAGAGAACAAAGAGAATGCCAATGCGCCCAAGATTGTACGCGACGTCGCGGTTGTGCGCGAGGGATGCGCGCTGGATGAGGCATCTGAGTTGCGTCAAGAACGATCGAGCATACGGCGAGGCAAAGGCGAACATTTCCGACTTTTCGCCTTTTGCGCACAATTCCTTGACCAAGCGCGTACCGGCGGCGCCTTCCTGGGAGGCTTTGAACCGTTCGACTAAAAGGAGGCCGTTCAAGGCGCCCCCGGAACCGCTGCGTTTCATCGTCATTGCCGGTTGCAAACTGCCCGCCGCGGTTGATTTCGATTTCTTCAACGCGCTTTTTTCGCCCGCGTTTGAGGAGTCGGTGCCGCCCAACACGTCCAACATCCACGACGCCGGGTTCATGCCGTCCGGCAACGCGTGCGCGTTTGGAATCTTTTGCAAATAGTCAACGAATGTTTTGCCATTCACGCCACACGGGCCGAAATAGACCTGATAGCCGCCTCTTTGTAACAACAACATGTCGTCGAACAAGTTGAAAATTTCCTTGGACGGTTGGTGGACCGTGGTGATGACCGTCCGCCCAAGATTGGCGACTTTTTTCACCTCGCGCATGACAATCAACGCCGCTCTCGAGTCCAAACCAGACGTCGGTTCATCCAAAAAAAACACCGGGGCGTTCGAGACCAACTCTACGCCAACGGTTAAGACTTTGCGTTGACCGGGCGATAAGCCACTCGGCGAACCCGCCACTCCGATTAAACGATTCTCGATGCCTCTCAGTTCCAAGATATCCAAAGCTTCGTCAACGAACGCTTTTCGAGCGTCTTTGGAAACGTCCGATGGCAAACGGAGCGTTGCGGAGAATTCCAAAGCTTCTTTAACGGTCGTAAACGCGTTATGCAAATCTTGTTGTTCGCAGTACGCGGTTAATCGCGCAAACGTTTCCTTCTTGACCACGTGACCGTTCAATTTAATCGCACCTCTCATTTCCCCGCCAGACTTGCGCCCGGCGATGACGTCTAACAACGTCGTTTTTCCAGCGCCAGATGCACCCATGAGCGCTAACATTCTCGACGGTTGCGCCGCGGAGGTGACTGAGTTCAAAATTTTCTTCGATCCGGACAACGGCTTACCGTCTTCTCCAGGAACCTTTACCGTGTACTCCAAATCTTCCCACGTGATGCTCATTGGAGTAAAACTTAACGCTCTTTGCGACGCCTCCGCGTCAACCTTCGAGATTGAAATGCTCACTTCTTCGGCATTTTCCCCGTCTTTTTTCTTTTCACTCGACGACGTTCTCGACGACCCGATGTTGCGCTGAATACGAATCTTCGACAACGCTCTATAACCTATCGCAGTCATCAGGCAAAAGAACCCGATAGAAAATATCGGCCCGGCCCAGAAATATTTTTTATCCGAGCTGATATCGATGGTACTCAGAGTAATCTTCCCGGCGTCTTCGCACGGGAACGCGTTCTCCTCGCAAAACTCCGCCATCGTTTTCGGGTCTCCCGTGTACCCTTGAACGTACACAGCGGCCGCGGTGGGATCCAACGGCACTTTATACTTGTACTGATCGCTGAGGAATTCGTTTTGACACAAAGATCTCAACGAGTACGCGAACAAAGAAATCCAATAAAGGAAGTGCAACACGCCCATCTTCTCCGGGGAGATTAAAAAGCCCGCAAAGATGACCATAATCGCGATAACTGGGCCAGGAAAGGTTTGCGCCGCTTCCATGTTTGGCGCAAGAAGAGCGACGACTCTGAAGAAACTCGCCATCGCAACGTTCGCGCACGTTAAATTGATGAAGAACACCAACCAGTTTTCAAATGCCATGGACAAACCAACCATCGGGTATAAAATGCAACTAAATATAGCCGTCTCTAACACCGCGATCGGTAACTGCGTGGCAATAGAAGACACGATGTACGCAAACGTTGGGAACAACTTGTAATCGAGTTGTTTATACGCCACGTATTTCTGTTCGACGCTAAACGTCAACTCGGAAAAATTGCTAAAGGAAATGTGCAAGACACAAAACAGGAGCATGCCTAAACGCTCGAAACCTCTATCCAAGGGCAAATCAAACCAAACAGAACCGAGAACGACGGACGTGATCAACGCGCCAAACATTCTCGCCGATAAAAAGACTTTATTTCTGAGCGTGATTTGAAATTGTCTCTTGATGACGGATTTATACATACTCGGCCACGCTTTCGGGTAGGCGGTGGAATATTGCGCCTTGGCGAAGGGCGTTCGCAAGTCAATCATGTTCTGCCCGTCCGATTTGTCCACGCAATCGGTCTCTCCGATGCTCTTTTTATATAATCCGTTCGAGTTTTCGACCCATCCTTTCCTTAACCCGTCGCCAGAGGCAAACTGGTTCGACGCGCCCGTTTTGGAATGCGCCAACGGATCCACCAAAACGCTCAACAACCAATCTGCCACGTCGCCTTTCTTCGCGTTCTCGCTGTCAAAGCCGAGACCACCAAAATGATCGACCACTTTATCCACGTCACCGTGATACACCGGAGTTCCGTCTCGCAAACACAAGACGTCGTCGAAAAGTTCGTACACCTCCGGCGTCGGCTGCAAGAGCGAAACGATAACCGTCCCGTTGGTGATTCTCGTCCACTCTCTCAAAGCGGCGATGATGTTATGCGTCACCGCGGCGTCCAATCCCGTCGATATCTCATCCATACAAAACACCCGCGCGTTCGTTACCATAGCTTCGCCAATCGTGACGCGTTTTTTCTCCCCTCCAGAAACGCCTCTCACTAAATCGTTCCCGATGATTGTATCCAAACAGTTCTCCAACGACAACAATCGATGCACGCTATCAATCTTCCTCGAGTGCACGTCTTCCTCTCTCTCATTCGTCGGCGTTGGCGTCGCGTTTTCGTGTGAAAACTTCGTCGTCTCTCTCACCGTCAAAAACGGTAAATGTTCGTCCTGTTGCGTCACGTACATTGCCATCCGATTGGCGTCGATGTCCTTCTCCTTCTTCAACTCCTCCGCCGTCATCTTCGAATACGTGACGCCTTTCCCGCCGCTCAAAACCGCGCTCGGTAAAATCTGCCCGACCGCTTTCAACAAACTCGTCTTCCCGTGTCCAGGAGGCGCCAATACCAACGTCAACGACCCCGCTTTAAAGCAACAGTCCACGTCTTTCAAAACCCGAAACGGTTCCATCTTCGTCGCGTCGTTTTCCTTCCCGCTGATTTTCTCTCTCACTTTATTCGGAATTTTCATCGCCACGTCCGTGAGCACCCCGGGGACGGTTTTTATCGACCGGTCGATTTTATTCGCCGGTAAGTGTAACGTGTAATCAAAATCGCACTTAATTTCCACCGAGGGCAGTTTCCCTCCGTACGCTTCGAGTTCATCCCAGCATAAGCTCGCGTATTGTTCCAAACGATTCGTCGGGTCTTCGACATTTTCCTTCCGGTGGTCGACGGCGCTCATTTTTCCTCCGTCTCTTCGTCCCGCCTCGGACGCGTTTTTCAAACACTCGCGCGAGAAAAAAAGATGCGTATTATGTGTGTCGCGCGCGTATTCTTCTCTCTGTGATGGTGTGTGTATCCCTCCTCTCTTTGCGCGTCGTTTAAAGCGTGTCAAAGTATGACGTAATGAGCTTTTATTTTTATTGGAGGACACTTGAAAAAATTTTACCCGTACTTTTTTTTTTTTTTTGGTGGACCTTTCAAACAGTTT
>Ga0209309_10002654_pt1 | contig 16036 bp, 22 predicted proteins | sample COGITO_mtgs_1204_2_FD_184807 | JGI IMG/M metagenome (GOLD analysis project Ga0209309, IMG submission 184807) | Pelagic marine microbial communities from North Sea - COGITO_mtgs_120412 (SPAdes) (version 2) | ecosystem: Environmental > Aquatic > Marine > Epipelagic ... | reverse complement strand
TGCAATCAATACAAATACTAAAACTCGGGTAATCCCCTTTTTTAAATCTGCATTTTCCCCAAAAAAATGTCCTGCGTTGAACAGGAAACCTACAAGGAAGATTACACCGAGTAGTATTGGAAAAATAGTTCGGATAGTGTCGCCAACATCATTAACGGAATCTTCAATGCCACCAATTTGAGCAAAAAGCGAAGTGGATAAGAGCGAAAGAATGGATGCTAAATAGAGTGATTTTTTCATATCGGAAAAGTTTAAATTTTTAGTTCATTTTCGTTATTGGAAATTTACATATATTTGAACATAAATAACTGAAAATCAAATATTTGTGAATAAAATATTATTTGATGTTGATTGAATTCCGTTGCTATTATTTGACATCAAATCCTATGGAATTTTGAAGTGAAGTTGTTGATAACCCGAAAATTGAAAATGAAAAAAGTGCTCAAAAACGTCAGTTTTGTGATTTTGCTCTTAAAAATCTGTATCATTTTTGGACAGGAAACAGCCATTCAAAAAAGAATAATTATTGATGTTGGACACGGTGGAAAAGATTCTGGTGCGATAGGTGTAAATGGTATCCAAGAAAAAGATGTTGTACTTGATATTGTAAATGAGATTTTAAAGCTAAATAACGAATTGGATAAGCCTCTGGATATTTATTTGACCAGGTATAAAGACACACTTATTTCATTATCGGATAGAACCAAACTTGCTCAGCTTCTAAAAGCTGATTTGTTTGTGTCTTTGCATTGTAATCATTCGGATAATCCGAATGCTAGGGGTGTTGAAGTTTACGTGACAAATGCAGAATCCAAATATTCAGATGATTCTACTTGGTTTGCTTTTCAAGTGCAAGCCGTACTCAATAAAGAATTGGGATATGAAAGTAGAGGTGTCAAGTTCGCGAATTTTCAGGTACTTCGAGAAACGGTTGATGTTTGCACTTCTGTGCTTATAGAATTAGGGTTTTTGAGTAATAAAGATGAAGGCAAGTATATTTCAAATTCTAACAATATCCAATTGATTGCCACAGCCATTTTGTTATCTATACAAAACTAATACTATTATGAAAGACCTATTTTTAGAATTAACAAAGAGTTTAAAAGCGATTGTAATCCAATTTATTTCTGAAGTGATTTTCTTATATAAGTCTTTCAGAAATTAGATTATTTCCGCATAACACCCGCTATCTTATTTAAGACAACCAACTAAAAGTTAGAGCAGAATAGAATTTAATATTTAAGTATTTGCTTAAATAAGTAATTAACTGTATCTTTGCTCGTCTAAAGCATTAATATGAAACTAGAAATATCCTGTACAAGAGCTGAGGCTGACCATAAGCAGTTACTAAACTGTAGAACTACCATTGACGGTATGGCTAATGGTTTCGATAAAATATCGAAACTACTATCCATTTCAGGTAATGAGGTGCGCTTAAAAATCCTATTCTTATTAAATATGGAAAATGAACTATGTCCTTGCGATTTATCTGATATTTTAGGTATGAGTGTGCCAGCAGTTTCACAGCATATACGAAAAATGAAAGATGCAGGTATTATAAGCTCAAGGAGAGAAGGGCAAACCTTATACTATTCATTGAACGAGGATGAGACGGATATTCTGAATAGTATTTTTAAGTCAATCAAATTAGAAAGAAAAATAGCCTAAATTTTATAATAATGAAAACAGAAAAAACATCAAAAAATGCAGCATATACAGGTTTGTTTGCTGCTGTAGCCGCATCATCTTGTTGCATACCACCAGTTATTGCATTAATTGCAGGCGTTGGAGGAAGTGCTTCCGCTTTATCTTGGATGGAACCTTTTAGACCCTATTTAATTGGTGTCGCTATAGTAGCAATTGGTTATGCGTGGTATGATTATTTAAAACCGAAAAAAGCAGAGGATTGTTGTGAAGTAGATGCAAAACCAAAGTGGTTTCAAACCAAAGGATTTTTAATAGGAATTACACTATTTGCGGCTATCTCAATTAGCTTTCCATATTACTCTCACATTTTTTATCCTGATAATAAGAAAGAAGTGGTTATAGTGAATCAATCTAACATTCAAACTTTAAATTTTGAGGTTGAAGGTATGACTTGCGCTTCTTGTGAACAACACGTTACGCACGCAGTTAATGAATTAGAAGGCATTGTTAATGTAGCAGCATCTTTTGAAAAAGCTAACGCCAAAGTAGAATTCGATAATTCGAAAACTACTAAAGAGGATATAGAAAAAGCAATTAATTCTACAGGTTATAAAGTAATTAATAAATAAAATTCTTAATTGTGAAAAATTATATAATCATCTTTCTTTTTGCTTTTGTAATTACTTCTTGTAAAGAAAATAAAAAAGAAACGGATTCAACCGCAGTTGAAAATAAGCTAACTACACAGGATATCGATTATCCAGTTATTAAAGTTGGCAAAGGACCAGATGCCTTATTTCTAACACCCAATAAATCATTTTTATATGTTGCAAATGTGGAGGATACATTAATTTCAGTTATTGATACCCAAACAGATAAAGTATTAAAAAACATAGAAGGCATAAGGTATCCGTGGGGTTTTGTTCAGTTAGCAGAAAGTAATTTGGTTGCTGTTAGTGGTTACGATAAGCAAGTGGTTATCATTGATTTTGACAATCATACCATTCTAAAAGAAAAATTATTTGAAACTCATATAGGTGGAATTACTGCAAATAGAAAAGGAGATTTAATTTATGTAATAGCAATAGATGACAATAAAGTGTTGCAACTGGATGCTACTACTCTCAATATATTAAAAACATTCCCTACAGGAAAAGGACCAGATGGAATAGGCATCTCGGAGAATGATTCAAAGCTGTTTGTTACCAATACGGAAGATGGAAGCATTTCTGTGATTGATATAGAAACAGGAAAAAAATCCATCATTAAAACAGGTGGAAAACCAGAACTTATACACGGAAACAAAGACCATTCACTATTATATATAAGTAATTTCTTTGGAAACAAAATTCATATTATAGATACCGAAAAAGGAGAAATTGTAAAGGAAATAGAAGGTGTAAAAACACCAGAAGAAGCAGTCTTATCCAAAGATGAAAATATATTATACGTTGTAAGTTTTGATTTGTCAGAAGTTTTCGTGTATGATGCGGTTACACTCGAAAAGCAATCTGTTACTTATAAAACAGGTAATAAACCCATTGGCGTAATGCCCGTTGGCAACAAATTATATGTTTCTAATTATGGAGACAATTCAATATCAATAATCAGTAAATAACCTTAAAATAAATAGTTATGAAAAATATTATTTTAATTCCCATTCTAGCTTTAGTTCTGTTTTCTGTTGAAGCCACCGCACAAAACAAAAACTTGGAAACACAAAAAGTCGAAACGTCTGTAGATGAACAAAATTTGACAACTATTCAGTTCAAAATAACAGGAATAACCTGTGCTGGTTGTTCTAACGGTATCTATAAAGCAGTTAAAGCGGTTGATGGTGTTACGGAGCATTCTGTTGAATACCCAGGCGACATTGCAGTTATACAATTCGATAAAACAAAGACGAGTATGGAAGCCTTAAAAGCTGTAATTGAGAAGAAAGGGTATAAAGTAGAATTACTAAAGGATAAAGTATAGATAGAGGCTTTCAATATGTCTTATAATTTTTTAATTAAGTAACCCTTTATAGCAATGAAAAAATTTAAATCAAAGGTTTGCCCTACTTGTGGATGTTCGTTAGTAAGGCTAGGTATAAAAGAGACATCCGCAACAAAATCAACATATAAAGATGAATCTTATTCTTTTTGCTGTTCAGGATGCGCAAAAATATTTGATAAAAATCCCAGTAAGTATATAGAGGAAATCAAAAATGTAACTGTTTGCCCAGTATGTCTTGCTGAAAAAAACATAGCTCATACTACAGGAGTGAAGTACAAAAATACTGTAATACCTTTTTGCAGATGCCCACATTGTATTTCCACCTTTGAGGAAAAGCCTGAATACTATTTGGATAGGTTGATGGGTAAAATTGAATATGAGGGACTATTCAATAATTTGTGTTGCTAATAAAAATGAAAAAAATATGTCACAAAATATAGAAAAAATCACATTAGAAATAAACGGGATGACCTGTAGCGGTTGTTCTTCGCATATCGAAAAAGATATGAATAAGACCAATGGTATTGTAAGTAGCAATGTAAATCACGAAACTGGAAAAGGAGAATTTACTTTTAATACAAGTAAAATGGGTAAAGAAGAATTAATCAATGCAGTAAATGACATTGGTAATTATTCTGTTATAAATGGTATTGAAAAAGAGGATTCTTTCTCTTCAACTTCTGATACTACAATCTCTAAAGAATCCAATAAAAATAAAAATAAATTTGATTTAATTGTTATTGGTGGTGGTTCTGCTGCATTTTCAGCAGCGATAAAAGCTGAAAGTTTAGGGCTTACGACACTAATGGTAAATGGTGGATTAGATTTTGGGGGTACTTGTGTAAATGTAGGATGTGTTCCTTCAAAAAACTTAATTAGAGCTGCCGAAACTGCATATCACGCTACACATTCTAATTTTAAGGGTATTAAACCAAGAGGTGTAGATATTGATTTTAAACAAATTATTAAAGATAAAAAAGAGTTGGTTTCCGCATTACAGCAACAAAAATATATGGATGTTGTAAGTGATTTTGAAAATCTAACAATGCTAAAGGGGTGGGCTGAATTTGTAGATAAGAACATAATTATTGTGAATGATAAAGATAAATACAGCGCAACGAACATCGTTATAGCTACAGGAGCTACAACAAACATTCCAAACATTGAAGGCTTAAATGAAGTAGGCTACTTAACCAATGTTTCTTTATTTGATTTAGAAGAAAAACCTGAAAGCTTAACCATTATGGGAGCTGGATATATTGGATTAGAAATAGCACAAGCTTATAGCCGATTGGGTGTAAAAGTGCGTATTATAGAATTTACAGATAGACCATTACGTAGTCAAACTAGTGATATTACTGATGTTTTAGTAGAGCAAATGAAAAGTGAAGGTATTGAGATTTTACCAAATTTCAGAGCCTTTAAATTCGAAAAACGAGGTAATGAGACTATCATTCATTGCAACTGTCCTGATGGTTCGACAACTCAAATCATCGAGAAAGGACATATTGTTGTAGCCACCGGAACAAAGCCCAATACCACCAAATTAGGTCTTGAAAATAGTGATATTAATTTAACAAAAAGTGGACACATTCTTGTTAATGAAAGAATGGAAACCAATGTTTCTAATATATATGCCGCAGGAGATGTAACAAACACACCGCCATTTGTCTATACAGCTGCCACTGAAGGCAATACAGCAGTAAACAATGCATTTTCATTGTCAAAAAGTAGTGTAGATTATTCCTCTTTACCGTGGGTAGTATTTACCGACCCTCAAATTGCTGGTGCAGGAATGGATGAAATAGAAGCAGAAGCAAAAGGCATTCCTTTTGAAGTGAGTAAATTAGACTTAAAGCACGTTCCTAGAGCATTGGCCGCACAAGACACAAGAGGCTTCATTAAATTGATTCGTAATCCTGAAACCGATAAGCTAATAGGTGCTAGAGTGATTGCACCAGAAGGTGGCGAACTTATTCAACAATTAAGTATGACGATTAAGTTTGGCATTACAGTAAAAGATTTAGCTGAAAGTTTTTACCCTTATTTAACATTAGGAGAAGGCATTAAATTAGCAGCGATTACTTTTGGCAAAGATGTTTCTAAATTGAGTTGTTGTGCAAGTTAAATTTGAGTTATGAAAAAAGAAACACATAAATTACCTACTGATTTAATCTTGGACATTAAAACCAGACTGAAAACCTTAAGCGGTCAAATCAATGGTATTGTTAAAATGCTTGATGAGGGAAAAGACCCTGAACAAATAAATATTCAATTCAAATCCATCGATAAGGGCATCCAAAAAGCACATTATCTATTATTGGATGAAGTCTATCGAAAAGCATTGGCCATTGGAATCGTAAAGGCAGTAGATTCTTGCCCTGGTAATTGTGGCAATGAAGATAAAATTGAATATTTAAAGCGTGAATTTCCAAACTTGGAATTGTCTGATTTGACTGATAAATTGAAAGAAATCCAAACCATAGAAAACAGGTTAAAAGACTACAACGAAAAAAAAGACTAAAAAAAATTAGGTTACCCCCTACCTTCCGTTCTCATCTTTGTGGTATTAATAATTTAAACTTCAAATAAGATGAAACGACAAATCGAAATTTTTACGGCAGGATGTCCAGTATGCGAGCCTGTGGTACAATTGGTAAAAGAGACAGCAGGAAAGGACTGCGAAATCACACTTCATAATCTATCCGAGCAATGCGAAAGTAAAATCTGTATTTCCAAAATGAAGGAATATGGAGTTAAAAGAGTTCCTGCCATTGCTGTTAACGGAAAACTATTAGACTGCTGTACAAACATCGAAATAACAAAAGATGATTTGACTAAAGCAGGAATAGGAAGCTGTTAGGTATGGCAATCACTAAATTAAACAAAAAGGCTTCAATGGGAGCTGCTGTATTTTCAGCAGTTTCTCTAAAGCTTTGTTGTTGGGGCCCATTACTATTGACAGGAGTTGTAGGGATTAGTGGTAGCTCGGTATATTTCTCTTGGCTCATTGCCCTAAAACCTTATTTTTTAGCAATTGCATTTTTGTCATTGGGCTTTGCTTTTTATCAAGTTTACAAAAATAAAAAGGTTGATTGTGGCAACTGTGAAACTGACAAACCATCATTTTTTAAATCAAAATTCTATGTTTGGTTGGTTGCTGTATTTGTAGCTGTAATGACATTGGTTTCGTATTATCCTCAATTATTTCATCGAACAAAAGGAAATGAAGTAGTGATTGTAAACCAAAGAGACATTCAATCAGTAAAGTTAGGTATTGAAGGGATGGTATGTCAAAGCTGTGAAACCAACATTAATAATTCTGTGAATAAAATTGATGGTGTAATACAAATCAAAACGTCATTTAAAAAAGGTGTTTCAGTAATTGAATTTGATTCGACTAAAACTAATATCAATAACATAAAGGAAGTGATTCAATCAAAAGGATATGTAATTAAAAAAAGTAAAAATGAATAGACTAATAATAATATTAATAGGTGTACTTGCAACAACATCAGTATTTGCCCAAGGACCACCAATTTTTACAGAAACGCCAATTTTACTGGGTTTAGATGGTGGAGGAATGAGAACTTTTGGCAGGTTTATAGTAAAAGAAAATGCCACAGTTTACGTTCAACCGTTAGCAATACCTTATAATTTAGGAAGCAAAACTCAAATTGGAATTGCAGGAAGATTTATAAATATTAATCCAAACAATTTTGAGTCTGTTTCTGGCTTTGGCGACCTTACTTTCTTCCTCAAACAACAGCTTTATCAAAAAGATGGAAAAGGCAAGACATTTAGAATTATAGCAAAATTAGACCAAGTATTTCCCACAGGAAAAACAAGTAGTATGCCATCCATTGGAAGTGATTCTTGGCAATCACTGTTAAGTTTAGTGACTGGTTATGTGACCTTAAAATATGGTATTTACGGTCAGGTTGGTTATAATATAACGTCAAATGGGTTACCAGATAATTTGATTTACAATGCTGCTTTTGTTTATCCGCTTTTGCCACAAAAATATCCGCCAAATCAACTGAACTTGAATATTGGAATTAATGGAAATTTTTTTACTGATGTAAATAGTAATACTATTTTGGCGTCGGGTGGAATACAATGGATTAACAGTAAAACAGCATTGTTTGAAGCTGGTTTACAAATCCCAATAGTTGAAGAAGTACCTGAAGCTCAAAAAACAAACTATGTACTAACTTTTGGTACACGAATATTAATTTTTTAAACTCTTTATTATGAAAACTTTATTAAAAACCGGAATAATTACGCTACTTACCTTTGCAACTTTTATATTATCTACTACAAATGTAAATGCTCAAACTAAAAGCGAAACAGACAAGACCTATATTAAAATAGAAGTTGACGGGCTTTCCTGTCCTTTTTGCGCCTATGGTTTAGAAAAAAAACTTAAACAAGCAGGGGCTAAAGATGTGCTCATCCAATTAAAAGAAGGAGAAGCAACGATGAGTGTTTCAAAAGACCAGCAACCAACTGAAGATGAATTACAAAAAATCGTTAAAGACGCTGGTTTTACCCCTAAAGAAATAACCTTTTCTACAACACCGTTTAAGATGAAAAAAGATGAAAAATAAGGTTGTATTCATACTAACAGCAGCTTTTTTAGGCACGTTTTTTCTTTTCTCTTGTAGAGGAAAGCAAGAAAAAAAGACAGAAATTAGTACACAGTGGAAATTTGTAAAAAGTATCGATTTAAATAACGTTAATCCCATCGGCATTGTAGCACAGGGAGATTTCTTGTGGCTTTCAGATGTGGACAATAACCGTATCGTAAAAATTGACCTTGACGGAAAAATCATTGAAGCGTTTGATGGTTTTCAACGTCCAATGCACATCGCGATTCAAAAAGATAAAATCTATGTTCCCGAATACACATCAGACAGCTTAAAAATTCTTGAAGATGGAAAGGTTTCAATCTATAAACTAAAGGAAAAGCCAGATGCTATTGCTGGTGTTAGCATCGATGGAAATACTGCTGCTGTTGCTGATTTTTATAATAATCGAATCATTTTACAACAAAATCATAAAGTAACAATTATAGGGAAAGAAGGGCATAAGGATGGCGAACTATACTACCCAACAGATGTAGAAATAAGCAATGATTTAATCTACGTTGCAGATGCTTATAACAATCGTGTTCAGGTCTTTGATTTAAATGGGAATTATGTGAGAATGATTGGTTGGAATGAAGGTATTAAGGTCGCAACAGGTGTAAAAGTAACGGATTCACAAGTTATTGTTGCTGATTTTGATGGTAACCGAGTTTTGGTTTACGATTTAAATGGTAAACTTTTACAAATTCTTTCTGATAAATTCAATCAACCAACAGATATTGAAATTGTAAACAATAAAATGTATGTAGTTAACTATAAAAGAAGTTCAATTTCAGTATTTTATAAATAATTTGCGCAAAATAAAAGCTTATTATTTTCTCTTATCCCCAGCTTTTGTATCAAAAGCAATCAAATTAAAGAGTTCTCGCATTCTGCTGCGAACACGATTTCCGTAGCGTTCTTCTAATTCTTCAGCATTTAGATTGGTGGTGGCGTGAGTTTTAATCTTATGTTTCGTTTGTAAGTAAAGTTCGTATCGGGATAGTAGTACTTCGCCCATAACGTTCAAATCTTTACCATAAAATCTTCCAGCAGGTTCCACACCTAAATCATCAAAACAGAAAAATTTGGTATTTCCGTATTCTTCAATTGTTTTAAAACCAAGATGATTAAAACTAAAAGCTACATTCCGGCAAGGAATCATTTCGTAGGGACGTTGCAAGGGAACTAAATGACGCAGCAATTTCATTAGACTGGTCTTTCCACACCCAACCGGTCCGGAAAGCAGGATGCCCTTGTCGATATCAATTCCGTAGGTTTTGCAATTTTCTTTATCCTTGATGAAATAAGAACAAAGCTTCAGTAAAATATCTTTATCCTCATCGTAAATTTTGAATCTCTCGCCAAATAATAGTTTGCCTTTAGCATTCAAGTAAATCAAAATTTTTGGAAAGTCGTAGAGAACGCTTTTTCCATCAAACTTTCCAAGGGAATATTCCACGCCACCTTCGATAATTTTAGAGGGGTTGTCCATAATCTTTGTTTTTAGTGGTTCGCAAGTTGTCCTTGATTTGGGACACTTGTTTTTTGTTTGATTCGTTTTCCTCGTCAAATAATTCGGTTCTGTCCATCCAGTTGATAGCTACGGCACGCCAATCACGGATTTCTTTTCCGTCGCTTGTTTGCCAATTCCGAGTTTCATAATGCTCGTAGAATTTTTTTCCTTCATCAGCATTAAAACCTTTTTCTTCAAAAAAATTAAAAACGGCCTGCCTGGCCTTTGGTTGTTTTATATAGTTTTCTTGTTTGGTATTGTTTGTATTAGATACCAATGCTTGTCCATCTATGGGACGGTGCAAGTCCACAACTTGTCCATTTTTGGGATGGTGGTGTCCCTCAAGCGGTACGCCTCTGGGATGGTACTGTTCCGCAAGCTGTTCTAATTTGGGACTGTACTGTCCCACAACAGGTTCGTCACTTGTCCCAATAATGGCCATCTTAATTTTACTGCCTTTATAGGGATTATTGGAAGGAAAGTATAACAGGTAGTTCCAAGAATCGAGGTCAGTTATACATCTGTGGTAAGTGGATTTTGAACCAATTTTAGCTACACGCATCAATTCCTTACGGTTTACGTAGAACTCGTCCATAAAACGGCTACTGTTCCATTCTTGGAACAGCGCCATATACAAACTGATATGGGTGGGATTTAGGCGGTCATCAAAATAGAACGATTCAAAAGCCGCATTAAGTAGCTTTATATAGTTCATCATTTAAGAATTTAAACCGTGCTGTACACGGTTGGCTGTCATCACGTTTTGTATTTCTTCAGCATCGTAGTAGATGATACCACCAACCTTTGTGTAGGGCAATGTGCCATTGATGCGAAGATTCTGTAAAGTGCCAGGGCTTACTTGAAGCAATTCCATAACTTCTGAAGATTTTAGATATTTTTTCAGCTTTCCGGTGGCTTGTTTGGAAAGAAGATTTTTAATGTCATCGAGTAATTCCATTTTGAATTCCCGAAGGTCGTCTGTGGTAATAATACTTGTCGGCATAATAGAACGGTTTTAATGGAAAGAGACTATCGCATCGCTGTCAAGTATTTTGATAGCCTCTGACCTGATTTGACTTTCGTTCTACAAATTTGGGTAGGTTTACTGGATTTTATTCCCCAGTATAACCGTACTACGGTCATAATTTAACATTTTGAAATTTGGCGTGTTTTGATAGGTTTTGAAAGCATTTTTGTAAATCGACACCATCAAATCGAACCAAATTTTATGAAAAACAATTGCAGAATTCAATTACCGTATGTCAACCGTACTACGGTCTTTTTTTAACAGGCCAAATAGAAAAGCATAATGAAAAAATTGAAGGTCTATTCCTCGCTTTTATCCATTTCGATGAGTAGTGATGTAGAGAGTTCGTCGAGAAAGAGCGTTCTACTATTTTTCCTGTTTTTGATATCGTGATAGGTTTTGTAGATGTCCTTTGGCTCAATATTAAAAAGCTGTTGTAACTTTTTTGAAACTTGCATTATACCCTGATTTTCCTGTTTGCCTAATCCTTTTGCACACAATGCGTAAACCAGTTCCACATAGTCTGTATTAGAAAATGGCCAGTCCATCTTTTCAATTGGTTTAATGGTGGACAATTTCCCATTTAATCCTTTACGAACTTTATGCTTTTTTTCATCTAAATAGTTCACTAAAAAATCATACGCCTTGTATTTACCCAAAAGCATATCTCTTGGGGTACAAAATTCTGGGTCTTGAAAATAAAATTTTGAGGTAGTGATGTGAAATGTTTCCATAGAATCTCTCGTGTAATATTCCTCGTCAAAATGGGTCGCGCCAGAATTGACGTAACGTCCAAAATCCATATTGTAGAGAAAAAAGCGATTTACCTTGTTGATTTTCTTTTTGATGGATTTTAACTGTGAATGTCTATCCCCTTTAGGAAATTGAATTTCAAAGGAATGAATTTCTGAAAAGTAGATGAGTTTGATGAGAGGAATCTGTTTGGTTTCTTTGAAGAATTGTATTTCTTCTTTTGTAGTTTCAAACTCTTTATTGAGAATTTCTTTTTTATAAGTACTTAAAACTTTACGACACGCTTTTATAAAACGGTAAGCCCAGTCTAGAATATTTTCATTTTGACGTTTTATTTCATCAAGGTCCTTTAACAGCTTTTTTGATAGTATTTGAGAGTTCATAAGCAGGCATTTTTTGTTGGGAAACCATAGGAATGGGATTTAGCTGATAAGGTTGAGTTGTTGTTTTCATAGTCCTACAAAACTTAAATAATGGATACCTGAATTCATAAAATTTGTGGCTCATTGGTAGATTTTATGGAACTTTCAGTAAGGTAACTTTAGATAGTAATTATACAAGCAAAACTTTCCGTAATTAAATACGGAATACACCGTATATTTCTACGGACTTTTTGTGAAACTCTTTAAATACAATGCTTTTCGAGTTAGTTTCGATTACATCTTTTTCTTACGGAATCGCTTTAAGAACTCACGTCTATTCTTTACACCTGTTTTTTTGAAGATATTGGATGCGTGTTTTGAAACGGTACTTTCAGCAATGAATAAATCTTTGGCAATATTTCGGTAGCTTAAATTACTTAATATTGAAAGAGCAATCTCAATTTCTCGCCTTGTTAAATCCTCATAGAAGATTTTACTCTCTGTCACTTCATCTTTCTGCTTTTTCTTAAGGGCAAACACCTCGTACATACGGTTGTTATTTTCTATGAAATATAAATACCTATCTACTTCAATTGTGGTTATGGCATAAAAAGCCAAGTTCATCACGGTAAAGGTTATCCATTGGTAATCACCTATTACAGTACAAATAGGTAACAAGGCAATACTGCTTACACTTACGATAGAAAGCCTGTTCCGTCTTAAAATAAAGGCATTTGGATTGCTTGGATTGGAAATTCGTTTGTAAAAAATGAAAAGAAATATAATGGCAGCTACGGATATTGGTACGGTAAACAGGAATCTGGCAGAGTCTAAAGAGCCCGTAACAAAATAGGGAACTAAAAATAGGATGATATAGCTAACGCTCGTGAATATAGCAAGATTACGGATAGACGAATTGTATTTTAGAACAACAATATCATATTCCTTATAGAGATAATAAACAATGAAAACGCACAGCGTTATTGCCACGCTATACGTTATGATATATTGAAGTATAAAAGGTCCAGAGAAATTATCTGTCGGAAGAAATCCACCAGTAGCATTATAAGCGACGAATAGTAAACCGAGAATTAGAAAACGCTTAAAGCTACTGCGCGTTTTCTTTCCTGAAAAGTAAAGTGTAAACAATACGATGACCGTATCTAATAATAGATAGAAGAACGTTGTCCAATGTATCGAAGTTCCAAACATTTATATTCCTACTCATTGCGCTCAAATTTGTTGGTTTCTAAATTTTTGGAAACATTATTCCAAAGAAAAATTTGTCCGTTCATAGCAATATAAACATCCGGTTTTAGAAGCTGTAATGAGCTAATTGCATACCCTAAATTAAAAGGTGCATCTGTGTCTGCAGATGAACCTAATATGAATGACCCAACCAAAACGATGGTTTTGTTTAAATTGAGCTTTCCTATATATTTTGCGGTATCTTCCATCGTGAAAGTACCGTGAGTTATTAAAATCTTAGTCGCTTTAGATTCAGTTATCTTGCGAACTAAAAGTTTTATATCATTTTCATTTATTGCTCGACTATCTTTTTTAAATACACTCTCGATGGTATAATTAAAATCAACATTTGCAATTTTAAGAAAGTCTTTAATGGTAACATTGGATTTCGTAATTCCGCTGTCATCTACATAGTCTAAACCTTCTATGGTGCCGCCAGTTGTTAATATATGTATCATAATTTAGGACTTGTTTTGACCTATAAATATAATGGTTATTATTTGTAAAATTCTTTTATTCAGCCCATCACGGTCTATGAGAATTTTAAGAATCATTCCACTTCATCTTCTGCAACCGTACCGCATTCAGAATAGCCAACAACGCTACGCCAACATCTGCAAAAACGGCTTCCCACATTGTGGCAAGTCCACCAGCGCCAAGAATAAGCACTATGATTTTCACACCGAATGCAAGACCAATATTCTGCCAAACAATTTTTCGGGTAGAGCGACCAATTTTAATAGCTCTCGCAATCTTGCTTGGTTGGTCGGTCTGGATAATGACATCCGCCGTCTCAATGGCGACATCGCTGCCCAAACCACCCATCGCGATACCTACATCACTTGCTGCCAATACTGGTGCATCATTGATACCGTCGCCTATGAATGCTACTTTGGTATCAGGCTGTTTTTTGAGCTTTTCGACCTCGTTCAGCTTATCTTCCGGTAATAATCCGCCTTTGGCCCAATCTATGCCCAATTCTTTTGCGACCTGTTGGGTTATGGAATCCTTATCGCCCGAAAGCATTATGATTTTGGAAATTCCAGAATCCCTGATTTGCTTTATAGCCTGGTGCGCATCTTCCTTCAGTTCGTCCGCAATGGTAACGTAGCCCGCAAATTTTCCGTCTATGGCAACCATTACGATTGATTCCACAATATCATTGGTTGCGGATGGAACTTCGATATTGTTTGAAATCATCAATGGTTTATTCCCAACCAATACGGTTTTGCCGTTTACTGTTCCCTTTAAGCCTTTTCCTGCTGTTTCAGTTACTTCGGAAGCTTGAAAATCTTTGCCATCGGCTTTATATTCCATAATGGCCTTGGCAATGGGGTGGGTGGATTGTTCTTCCATCGCCATTAGGTATTTCATCATTTCGGCTTCGCTCAATGACCCATCGATTACAACAACATTTTTTATCTTAAAAACACCTTTGGTCACGGTTCCGGTTTTATCCATCACTATGGTGTTTACCTTTGTCATTTCATCTAAAAATGATGCACCTTTAAACAAAATCCCATTTTTTGAAGCTGCCCCCAATCCACCAAAATAGCCTAACGGAATTGAGATAACCAAAGCACAGGGACAGGAAATGACCAAGAAAATCAAGGCTCTATACAACCAATCACTAAAGACATAATTTTCCACAAAAAAATAGGGTAAAAGCGTCAATGCAATTGCCAAGAATACCACGATAGGCGTATAGATTCTTGCAAATTTTCTAATGAACAATTCGGTTTTTGATTTCCGTGCGGTGGCATTCTGAACCATTTCGAGGATTCGTGCAATAGAACTATCCTTAAATTCTTTGGTAGTTTCAATTTCAATAACGCCATTCAGATTGATGCTTCCTGCAAAAACTTTTTCTCCTTTTGCAATGGTATCAGGTTTGCTTTCGCCTGTTAAGGCTGCTGTATTGAATGAGCCTTTTTCGGACAGTAAAATACCATCCAAAGGGATTTTTTCGCCCACACGTACTTGTATTTTTTCGCCAATAGCAACGATTTCGGGATTTACAGAAACATAATTGTTGTTTCTATAGACCAGGGCTTCATTAGGTCGTACATCCAGTAATGCCTTGATGCTTCCCTTGGCTTTTTTAACGGCGGCACTTTGAAACAATTCGCCTACTGCATAAAACAACATTACTGCCACACCTTCGGGATATTCGCCAATGGCGAATGCACCTATGGTTGCGATGGACATCAATAAAAACTCGGTAAAGAAATCGCCATTTTTGATGCTTTTCCAACCTTCCTTTATCACAGGAAAGCCTACTGGAAGGTATGCGACTGCATACCAGACGATACGTATCCAATCTTTAAAAAATGCTACGTCAAAATAATCCATCGCAATACCAATAATCAGCATTACAAAGCTGAAAATTGCTGGTACATAAATTTTAAATTTCCCTATGCTTTCTGGGTCGCTGTGGATGTGGCCATCGTCGTGCGTGTGAGTATCAGATGAAGTTTTATTTAAATCTCTTAAATTCAGTTTCTTTTTTTTCATTAATTCGATTATAATTTTATTTAAATTCACAATTATTCCAATCTCAACACCAATTGCGCAAACTGCACTTCTATAGTATCATCGATACCCTCTATTAAGGAATCCAAACCAGTATTTGAAACCAATAATTGTCCGGTTGCGCTTATCAGACAGGACATACTTACTCCTTGTTCTATATGGGTAAGGGTTGCTTTAAATTGTGATTTAAAGGATTTCCCTTGATAAGTAACATCTATCAACCAATTAAAGTTGATAGGGTCGTGCCGTTTTGATAAAAAATCCTGTGATGGAATAGTGCCCGTGAACCGAAGCATCAAAGGGGCTTCCTGCTGTTGTAAAATGG
>Ga0209309_10002652_pt1 | contig 16044 bp, 14 predicted proteins | sample COGITO_mtgs_1204_2_FD_184807 | JGI IMG/M metagenome (GOLD analysis project Ga0209309, IMG submission 184807) | Pelagic marine microbial communities from North Sea - COGITO_mtgs_120412 (SPAdes) (version 2) | ecosystem: Environmental > Aquatic > Marine > Epipelagic ... | reverse complement strand
GCAAGAGATCTGGGTCAAAAAAAAAATAAGAGTAAATGCAATAAGTGCTGGACCTATCAAAACTTTAGCGGCATCCGCTATCGGTGATGCTAAATTTTTATATAAGTGGAACGAAGATCATTCATTCTTAAAAAGAAACGTAGATATTCATGATGTTGGTAATTCTGCCTTGTATTTACTAAGTAATCTAGCTAATGGGGTAACTGGCGAAATTCACTACGTAGACGCTGGTTATAATAAAGTAGGTATGCCAGATCCAAAGAATATGTCTTAAGCGGAAGCTTGTTTCATTGATAATTTAACCTTACCTCTATCAAATCCAACAACTTTTACTGATACTTCATCTCCTTCTTTAACCACATCGCCAACTTTTGCTACTCTCTTGTCAGCTAATTCAGAGATATGAACTAAACCATCTTGCTTTCCTAAAAAATTTACAAAAGCACCAAACTCCATAATTTTTACAACTTTGCCTTTATAGATTTTTCCCATTTCAGGTTTGGCAACCAAATTTTTAATAAACTCTAGAGCTTTATTTCTTGAAGCTTCATCTGGAGCGGCAACTGTAACTTCGCCAGTGTCTTTTACATCTACTTTGGCACCTGAAGTTTCTACAATCTCTCTAATAGTTGCTCCACCTTTACCTATTACTGTTGCGATATCCTTTTTGTCTACTTTAATTGTTTCCATTTTAGGAGTGTGCTTAGAAAACTCTTTTCTTGATGTTTTAAGCGCTTTATTCATTTCACTAAGAATATGTTCTCTTCCTTCTTTAGCTTGATCTAAGGCTTTTTCCATAATTTCAAATGTTATGCCTGTAATTTTAATGTCCATTTGAAGTGAAGTTATCCCATTTTTTGTTCCAGCTACTTTAAAATCCATATCCCCTAAATGATCTTCGTCTCCTAGGATATCTGAGAGAACAGAAAAATCATCGCCTTCCTTTATTAATCCCATTGCAATCCCAGCCACTGGTTCCTTGATTGGAACGCCCGCATCCATTAATGAAAGCGAAGTTCCACAAACTGTTGCCATAGATGAAGAACCGTTAGACTCTGTAATTTCTGAGACTACTCTTAGTGTGTAAGGAAAGTTTTCTTTTAATGGTAAAGAGGAGCTGATAGCTCTCCATGCTAATTTTCCATGTCCAATCTCTCTTCTTCCAGTTCCTATTCTACCACATTCTCCTACTGAAAAAGGGGGAAAATTATAATGTAACATAAAATTTGATCTTTGCATTCCTTCTAAGCTCTCAAGTCTTTGTTCATCATCTGTCATGCCCAGTGTTGTAACTACTAAAGCTTGTGTTTCTCCTCTTGTAAAAAGAGCAGATCCATGTGTTCGGGGAAGCACACCAACTTCACATTGAATTTGTCTAACATCCGCTAAACCTCGGCCATCTATTCTTTTTTTATCTTTTAATATTGCGGTTCTAACTATATCTTTTTCAAGAGACTTTAATTGAGCCATCGCTTGATTTTCTGAAACATTCTCATCTTCCTCAAACATCGCTTTACACTGTGTTTCTATTTCCGAAATAGCAGTAGATCTTTTTTTCTTATCGATTTCTTTAAATGCGCTTCTTAGTCCAGTTTCAAACTTATCGGTAATTAGTTTTTTTACATTTGAATGATCAACTTCTTCTATTTCCCATTTTGGTTTACCCGCTTTTTTTTCTAATTTTTCTATAGCTTCTATAATTGGGACAAATTTTTCATGTCCAAATTTTACAGCATCTAGCATAACTTTTTCAGATAATCCTGAGGTTTCTGACTCAACCATTAAAACTGCATCTTTAGTGCCTGCAACAACTAGATCTAGCTCGGAATCTTTTAATTCCTCCAATGACGGATTTAATAAAAATTGACCGTCTTTGTATCCGACTCTACTTGCGGCTACTGGACCTTGAAAAGGAAGACCCGAAATAGCTAAAGCAGCTGAGGAAGCAATAATTGATAATATGTCGGGTTGGTTTTCTCCATCATAAGACAATACTGTTGGAAGTAACTGCACTTCATTCATAAAACTTGATGGAAATAAAGGTCTTATAGGTCTATCTATTAATCTTGAAATTAATGTTTCGGCTTCAGTTGGTCTAGCTTCTCTTTTAAAGTATCCTCCTGGTATTTTTCCCGCAGCATAAAATTTTTCTTGGTAATTAACTGACAAAGGAAAATAATCTTGTCCATCTTTTAATTTTTTTGCTCCAACCACCGTTGCTATTACAACTGTTTCACCTAGACTTGCTATAATTGCTCCATCAGCTTGACGAGCTACTTTACCTGTCTCTAAAGTTAATTTTTTACCATTAACTTTCAATTCCTCTTTATGTATTTTGAACATTATTTCCTTAAATTTAATTGTTTGATGACCTTTTGATAGGACCCAACATTTTTCTTTTTAAGGTAAGCAAGAAGTTTTTTTCTTTTATTTACTGATTTTGTCAAACCTAGTGTTGAGTGTTTATCTTTTTTAAAATTTTTAAAATGCTCTGATAATTTTGTAATTTTATCTGTAAGCAAGCCAATTTGTACTTCTGTAGAACCAACATCTTTAGCGTGAGTTGCTAGTGACTTAATTGTATCTTTTTTTTTCTTTATCATCTTCTTTGTTCTTTTTTATAATCTTTTCAATCTTTTCAGCATATTCAAATGAGTTATCTTCAACAAAAGTAAGTTTAGGAAGAAACTTAATATCTAGCCTTTTAGACAGAGCTTTTCTAACAAGATGAGAGTACTCCGTCAAGATTTTAACTGTTTCTTTGGTGTCTATCCCTCCTAGTGGAATTACGTAAACTCTAGCTGTTTTCAGATCTGGTGTCATTCTAACTTCGGTTACGGTGATAAGTTTTGAATTAATTGTCGGTATTTTAGCTTCATTTCTTATAAATAGTTCTCCAAGATTTTGTTTAACAAGCTCTCCAACTCTCAGCTGTCTTTGGCTAAATGGTCTCTGTGTAGACTGATTGCCCATCATTTAAATTGATCTTTGTATTTCCTCAGACAAATACGACTCGATCACATCCTTTTCCTTAAAATCTATAAAATCTTTTATACTTATGCCGCACTCTAAACCTGTGCCTACTTCTTTAACTTGGTTTTTCTCCCTAAAAATTGACAAAATTTCTCCACTGTATACGACTACGCCGTCTCTTATAATTCTAGCTTTAGATTTGCTTTTTATTTCTCCGCTAATAACTTTTGACCCAGCTATTTTTCCTGCTGTAGATACCTTAAAAACTTTTTGAATTTCAGCACTACCAAGAACAGTTTCTTTTATATCGGGTGTTAAAAGTCCAGATAGTGATTTCTCTACATGGTCAATAGCTTCATAGATGATGTTAAAGTATTTTATATCAATTTTTTGTTCATCGGCTAATTTTTTAGCTTCTCGGTTTGGCTTTACATTGAAGCCGATAAGAATTGCATTGGATGCTTTTGCTAAAGATACATCTGTTTCGTTTATCATTCCAATATCAGATAAAATAATTTTTGCCTCTACTTCATTGTGTTCTATTTTCGTTATAGCCATTTTTAAAGCTTCACTAGATCCTTGAACATCAGATTTAATAATAATATTTAATTCTTCTTTATTTTTAGCATCTTCGAATAAAGTTGTTTTATCTTTAGCTAAAGCTGTATTTTTATTTGAATTGTTTTTTCTAAATTCAGTTAGTTCTTTTGCTTCATTTTCATCTTTGGTTACTATAAATTCAGCTCCTGCATAAGCTGAGGAATTCATTCCAAGGATTTCTACTGGCATGGATGGCAAGGCCTCATTTACCATTTTACCTTCATAATTAATCATGGCCCTAATTTTTCCCCATGTATCACCACAAATGAAATGATCACCTCTCTTTAGTTTTCCATTGCTTATCAAAATAGTTGATACGGGACCTTTTCCTTTGTCAATTTTTGACTCTATAACAACACCTCTTGCTCTATCACTATACGAAGCTTTTAAACCCAAGATATCTGATTGAAGAAGAATACTATCTTTTAGTTTATTTAAATTTATTTTTTTTAATGCTGAAACCTCTACAAATAATGTATCGCCACTCAAGTCTTCGGCTATTAGTTCATATTGCATCATTTCATTCTTAATTTTACTAATATTTTTTTCAGGCAGATCACATTTGTTAATTGCCACTATAATTGGTACTTTAGCTGCCTTAGCGTGTCTAATGGCTTCAACTGTTTGAGGTTTTATACCATCATTAGCTGCAACTACTAAAACTACTATGTCTGTAATTTTTGAACCTCTGGCTCTCATTTCTGTAAATGCAGCGTGGCCAGGTGTATCGATAAAAGTAATTAACTTGTTGTTTTCTGTCTTTACTTGATAGGCTCCAATATGTTGAGTTATTCCTCCATGCTCTCCTGATACAATGTCAGAATTTCTCAACGCATCTAGTAATGATGTTTTTCCGTGGTCTACGTGCCCCATGATAGTTACTACAGGTGGCCTGGTTTTTATTACACCTTCAAATTTTTCCTTCTCTTTATTTTTTTCTATAGATGGCTTTTCTTCTAAAATTGGTTTGTGGCCAAACTCCTTAACAATATATTCGGCAGTATCTTTATCAATATTATGGTTAATAGTAGCTACCACTTTCATATTAAATAAAAACTTAATAATATCACTTGATTTTTCAGCCATTCTGTTCGAAAGCTCTTGAATTGTAATTTGTTCAGGAATTTTTACTTCCTTTATAACTTTTTTAAATTCTTTTTTTTCATCTCCATCTGGTCTCTTTTTTTCTTTCAGTCTAGCTCGCTTGACTGACGCTAAACTTCTTTGTTTAATTTCTATTTCCTCTACGTTTAAAGCTCTTGAAACAGTAAGCTTGAAATCACGTTTATCTACAGGCCCTTTTAGCTTCAGCTTGCTTTTACCAGCCGGTTTATTATCTTTTTTAATAAAATCTTTAGTAGCTTGTTGTTCTATAAACTTTCTAGCAAAATTTTTTTTCTTTGTATCAGGGCTAGTGTTAAGATTAGGTGCTGAAGATAATTTGTTAATTGGCTTATTTGATTTAAATGGTTTTTTTTTCTCTACTGAGAAAGATTTTTTACCAGATGTAGAGATAGATGATGTGTCAATTTTCTTCTTTAAATCTGAAGAAATTGTAAGTGTCTTTTTTTTGTCTTTATCCATAACATTACTTGTACGCGATCTCTCTAGCTGCCATTATTAAATCATCAGCTTCTTTTCTGGACAATGAAAATTCTTCCAGATAACCGTCAATTCTAATTTTTTTTCCTTTTATTTCATCAAATCCTCCAATTAATTCATCTGAGGATAGATCTGCAAAATCACTAATTTTTTTGATATTCTTTTGCCCTAATATTACAAGCATGCCCTGCGTCATACCTTTTAGATTAATTAACTTATCATCCACTCCTAATTCTTTTAATTTTAACCCAACGGCTTCTTTCTCTTTAATCAAGTTTTCTTTAGATCTGCTTATTAGTTCATTAGCTGTTTCTTCGTCTATTGCATCTATTTTTGAAATATCGTCTGGATTCGCTTGAGCAATTTCATCTATTGAAATAAAACCTTCTGAAACTAAAAGCTGACCTAATGTTTCATCAACTTCCAGGTTTTTGATCAATGTTTCAGTTCTTTCTTTAAATTCAGCTTGCCTTCTCTCTGAGTCTTCTTTGTCTGTGAGTATATCTATTTCAAAGTTTGTTAATTTTGATGCCAATCTTACATTTTGACCTCTTCTGCCAATTGCTTTACTTAAATTTTCCTCACTTAAAATTATATCTATCCTTTTATTATCTTGGTCTATTAATACCCTTTGAATTTCTGCAGGAGATAAAGATTCTGAAATTAAAGTAGGCAAATCATCTGTCCACTTTATAATATCTATTTTTTCACCATGTAACTCGTTTACTATTGTTTGCACTCTACTTCCTCTCATACCTACGCAGGCTCCTACTGGATCAATAGATGAGTCTGTTGATTGAACGCATATTTTAGCTCTACTTCCAGGATCACGTGCAACAGATTTTATTTCTATTGTTCCTTCATAAATTTCTGGTACTTCTTGGTGAAATAATTTGGCTAAAAATTGTGGATGCGCTCTAGATAAAAATATTTGATGTCCTTTCAATTCTTTTTTTACTTCGTAACAATATGCTTTAACTCGATCGCCAGTTTTTAAAATTTCTCTAGGTATCAATTCATCTTTTTTTATTACACCCTCAGCTTTACCTAAATCTACGATTACGTTTCCATATTCTAATCTTTTTATAATACCACTTAATATTTGACCTTGCTTATCAATAAAATCTTCGTATTGTCTATTTTTCTCAGCCTCTCTAACTCTGCTGCTTATAACTTGTTTGGCACTTTGTGCTGCAATACGTCCAAAATCTATTTGGGGCAATTCTTCGAAAATTTTTTCACCAACTTTTAAATCTTTATTTTTTGGATGATTTTTTTGGGCATCTTCTAGAGTGATTTCTCTTGCTGTGTCCTCAACTTGTTCTACTACATCCAAGACTTTTTGAATTTTTATATCTCCAGTTTCTCTATCAATTATAACTTCAATATTATTATCATTACCAAACTTTGTAAGTGCTGCTTTTTGAATAGCACTTTCCATTGATTCGATTACAAGTTCCTTATCGATAGACTTCTCGTTAGCAACCGCTTCTACAATTCTTAAAAGTTCTAATTTATCTAAACCTCGATTTAACATTTTCTCGCTCCTAAAAAAAAATGGGCTAATGCCCATTTTGAAAGTTTACAATTTATTAGTTATTTAGAAGAAAATTATGGTTTTTTCAAGATTACAATTTAAATAAATCTGTTTTATCTGTCTTTTCCCAAGTAAATTCACCTTTATCTGTAGGCTTTCTACCAAAGTGACCGTAAGCTGATGTAGCTTCATATATTGGGTTATTTAATTTCAACATTTCTCTTATACCTCTGGGTGATAAATTAAAATTATTTTCAATAATTTTTTTTACTTTCTCAATTTTTTTAGCATCTTTTTCTGCAAGTTTGATAAAAATTGATAAAGGTTTTGATACTCCAATAGCGTAGGCTAATTGTATAAGACATTTTTCTGAAACACCTGCTGCAACGATATTTTTTGCCAAATATCTTGAGGCATAAGCTGCCGATCTATCTACTTTTGTTGGGTCTTTTCCTGAAAATGCTCCACCACCATGAGGGGCGGCTCCACCGTATGTATCTACAATAATTTTTCTTCCTGTAAGTCCTGTGTCACCGTCGGGCCCACCTATTATAAATTGACCAGTTGGGTTAATATAAATTTCTTTGGATTTAAGATCTGTTAGAAAATTTTCAGGTATCGATTTTTTTATATATGGAATTATTGCATCTCTAACTTTTTCTTGATTAAGGTCCTGAGAATGTTGAGTTGAAATCACCACTGAGGTAACTTTTACGGGTTTTTCATTTTCATAAAGCATAGTAACTTGACTTTTAGAATCTGGTTCTATTCCAACAAGACTTCCATTTTTTCTATCATTTGCCATTAATCTTAAAATTTTATGAGAATAATGAATTGGGGCAGGCATTAATTCGTCTGTTTCTTCACATGCGTATCCAAACATAATCCCTTGATCGCCAGCGCCTTCATCTTTATTGTCTTTGGAATCTACTCCCATTGCTATATCTGATGATTGTTCGTGTAAATATGTTTCGATGTCTGCTGTTTTCCAACTAAATCCATCTTGATCATAACCAATATCTTTAATGCAATCTCTTACTTTTGAAATTAATTCATCTTTCGTTATTTTTGGACCTCTTGTTTCGCCAGCTAAAATAACTTTATTAGTTGTTGTTAGAGTCTCGCAGGCAACTCGAGAAACTGGATCTTTAGATAAATAAGAGTCAACCACCATATCAGAAATTCTGTCACAAACTTTATCTGGATGCCCCTCAGAAACTGACTCACTTGTAAATAAATATTTATTGTTTTGCATTTTTTTCTTTGTAAATAGAAAAGATAAAAACATATGTAATTAAAAGTAAAAAAAAGATCAAATCATTTTTAATTTTATTTGATTTTATCAACGGTACTTCAAACTCAATATTTCCAGCCTCGTTTCTGTTTAATTGTTTGATTATATTACCTTTATTGTCAATTATAGCACTCACACCTTGATTAGCAGATCTTAGAAGAAAAGTGTTATTTTCAATTGCCCTAAAAATTGATTTGGAAAAGTGTTGATCAGGACCTATAGATTTTCCAAACCATCCGTCCTCTGAAATATTAATTATAAGATTTGTGTCATAATCAGAATTTTGTATTAAATCAGTAAAAATAATTTCGTAACATATTAGGGGAAGAATATTTGATTTATCAATTTTTAGAATATTGTTTTTAGTTCCTTTTAAAAAGGAGCCATGACCCTCTGTAATTTTTTTTAGACCAAAGTTATTTAGTGCTTTTTCAAAAGGTAGAAATTCACCAAATGGAACGAGTTTCAATTTTTCATAACTTTGAATTAATTCAAAATTATTATTTACCACGATCATGCTATTAAAAAATTTCCCAGTTTTTTTATCTAACTTATTTGATCCAAAAATTATTGTATGCTTTTTAGAAAAATTATTCTTAATCATTTCCTTAAATGCAGAAACTTCATCAAAACTATATCCGCTAAAAACGCCTTCCGGCCAAATAAAGAGGGTTTTTTGATTTTTATCTGGATCGCTATACCTAATTAACTTTTTAAATCTTTCTTCGATTTCTCTTTCTGTAAGACCATATTGTAAATCAAAATTGGGTGATATAACCTTAACAAATATTGATTGGTTCACATTGTTTAACATCTTTCTGTTCTTGTTGATCTCATAGTTTCCATAAATATAAAGTGATAAAACAATTAGAATACACAATGAAAAAACAAGCAACTTTCTACTTGTACTAATTCTAAAAAAAATAATTACAGGTATGGTAAAGAAAGTTATTACTAATAAATTATATAAATATAAACCAGTTAAGTTTAAAATTTGCAAAATTTCATTAGCCCAAGTTGTGCTGTAAGCCCATAAATTCCAAGGAAATCCAGTAAATAATTTTGCTCTTAAATAATCTGAGAAAGCTATACTCCCTGAAAAAATTATTATTGATATAAAATTAAATTTTAAATGAGGGCCAACAAATAAAGTTGTCAAAGCTGTAAATAAACTTAAAAAAAGTGGTATCAAAATTAATGCAAATGGTATTAAAACTTTAAAGTTATCATCAAATGTTAATGAGTTTGTTATCCAAGATACGCCCCCAATGTAAAAGCCAAAACCAAACATTAATCCAAATAAAAAAAGGTTTGTTTTATGAGGTTTTTTTCTGTAAGCGCCTTTTGATTTTTTATTAATATACACTAAAAAATAAAAAAATAATGGCAAAATTATAAAATTAATAATCGTTAAGTTAAACGGTTGAAAAGATAGAACTGATATTAAGCCAATAATAAATGGTACAAAATATAAAATTACAAATCGCTTACCTAAAAAAAATTCAAGCATTGATTAAATCTAGATATTTTTTTTCTATTTGATTCATTATTAAAAAATCCTTTTCTTTTTTGTGGTCATGGCCAAAAAGGTGTACTAAACCATGAACCCATAGACGGTTAAATTCTGACTTAAAACTTTCTAAATTTTTAGTTTTTATTTTATTAAAATTTATTATTACATCTCCTAAATAAATCTCTTTTTCTTTTTTTAATAAGTTATTTAATTCTTTTCTTGTTTGAAAAGGAAAAGATAAAATATCTGTTGATTTATTTTTTTTTCTAAATTTCTTGTTGAGGTTTTTAATTTCACTATTGCCTGAAAGTAATAATGTAAAATTAATTTTTTTTTTTAAAAAAACTTTATCAGATTTATTTATCTTATCAATTTTTCTTTTGGTGTAAATGACTGGATTTTTTATTTCTTTAAACCAGTTATTATTATTAATAATAACATTAACTTTTATCATCAGTGCTTCTTTTTTGATAAGCCCTAATAATTTTTGAGACAAGCGGATGTCTTACAACGTCATTGTGGTCAAATTCAATTATCTTTATTTCTTTTATATCTTTTAAAATATTTTTAGATTTTACTAATCCAGATTCACCTTTGTTAATTAAATCTACCTGGCTTGGATCCCCATTAACAACTAATTTGGAATTTTCTCCTATTCTCGTTAAGAACATTTTAATTTGTGTTTCTGTGGCATTTTGAGCTTCATCTAATATTGCAAAGCAATTCTTTAGAGTTCTGCCCCGCATAAAAGCTAGTGGGGCAATTTCAATTTCTCCCGATTCTATCTTTTTATCAATCTTATCTGCTCCAAAGAGTTCGTATAAAGCGTCGTATAAAGGTCTTAAATATGGATCAACTTTTTCCTTCATATCACCTGGCAAAAATCCTAATTTTTCTCCAGCTTCAACAGCTGGTCTAGAAAGAATTACCCTATCTATCTTTTTTTCTATTAATAAAGTTACTGCCACAGAAACGGCTAAGAAGCTTTTTCCGGTTCCAGCTGGTCCCAGAGATAAAACTATATCATTTTCTTTTAAAACTTTAATATATTCTGATTGTTTTTCTGATCTTGCTATAACAGATTTTTTTGGTGTCTTTATTAATTGTTTAAAACTTTTAACATTAGACTCTTCTATTTCTATATTTTTTTTCACTGATAAAACTATATCTTCTTTTTCTATAATATTCGTTATTAAATATTTATTTATTAAAAACTTTATTGCCTCACAAAATGTAAAAAGATTTTCCTTAGTTCCCTTGCATGTAATAGAGTTGCCTCTAAAATAAACATCTGTATCTGTCAATTTAGATAAATTTTTTAAGTTTTGATCAAATTGACCCACGATAGCCATTAACATCTCATTATTCAGAATTGAAATATTTACAGTTTCATCGTCTATTTTTTTAATAAAAAGATTTTGTTTTAGTTTACTGATTTCAGACATTTATCTAAGCTGCATAATTAGTTTTTTTATTGTCAAAAATAGTTTCACCAAATAGAGTATTATGGTTTGCGTTTAAAATTTTAATTTTCTTTATTTTTCCGGTTAAATTTTCTTTACTTTCAACAATTACAGAATTAGAATATTCATCTCTACCAAAGTATTTATTTTCATCTTTAATTTTATTTTCAAATAGTACTGACAAAGTTTTGTTAATTAAACTTTTTCTGTAATTAATTTTTATTTCATCTGCAAGTTTTTGAAACTGTTTAAGTCTATTCTTGGCTTCTTTTTGCTCAATTTTTTTTAAATTAAAAGCAGGTGTCCCTGGCCTCGCACTAAAAATAAAGGAGTAAGAGTTTATAAATTTTACATCAATCATTAATTGCATAGTCGCTTCAAAATCGCTTCTTGTTTCTCCTGGATATCCAATTATAAAATCACTTGAAAATCTTACGTTAGGCTTAACTTTTTTTAATTTTTTTAAAATATTAAAATATTTTTCAATGGTATGCTTTCTATTCATTGCGTCTAATATTTTATCTGAACCACTTTGAACTGGTAAATGAATTAATGGCATTAATTTTCCACAATTTTGATGTGCAGCAATCAAATCATCGGTAAAATCTATAGGATGTGAAGTTGTGTATCTTATCCTTTTGAGCTTACTAATTTTAGACAGTTCTAAAATTAAATCAGAAAGTTTTTTTGTTTCAAAATTATAAGCATTAACATTTTGCCCAAGCAAGGTAATTTCTTTAGAACCATTTTCTACTAATTGATTTGCCTCTAATAATATTTCTTTAATTGATCGAGAGAATTCTGCGCCACGTGTATACGGCACAACACAAAATTTACAGAATTTATCACATCCTTCTTGAATGGTTAAAAATGATGATATTTTATTATCAAGATTTTTTATAGAATTCAAACTATCAAATTTTTCAATCACATCAAATTCGGTATAATTTATTGGTTTTATTTTTTTTTCTAATTTTAAAATCATATCCTTAATTTGATGATATGATTGAGGTCCAATTACAGCATCAATATATTTTTCTTTCTTTAATAAAATTTCCCCCTCTGCTTGGGCTACACAACCTGCAATTAATACGATTGGTTTAAGTTTATTTCTAAACTCTTTCTTTAATCTTCCTATATCATGATAAACTTTATCGGTTGCTTTTTCTCTTATATGGCAAGTATTTAATATATAGCAGTCAGCTTCATTCACATTATCTGTGGGTACATAGCTTATTTGTTTTGTTAAATCTAAAATACGATTACTGTCATACTCATTCATTTGACATCCGAGAGTTTTAATGAATATTTTTTTTTGCAATTTATTTTTTTATTTTTGAACCGTAAAGTTCTAATTTATGATCAACTAATTTGTACCCTAATTTCTTTGCAACTTCATTTTGTAGTTTTTCGATTTCCTTATCAACAAATTCTATTATTTCTCCACTATTAATGTCTATTAGGTGATCATGGTGTTCATCAGGAGACTGTTCATATCTTGCTTTTCCACCTTTAAAATCATGTTTTTCTACAATTCCTGCTTCTTCAAAAAGTTTTACTGTTCTATACACTGTTGCAATACTTATCTTTTTATCTTTTTCGGTCACTCTTTTATGCAGTTCATCAACATCAGGGTGATCTTTTGAATCAGCCATTGCTTGAGCTATGATCTTTCTTTGGTCTGTGAGTCTAACACCCTTTTGTTTACATTTATCCTCGATTGCGTTCATTTTTTTAATCTAACTTATATATATGGGTTTAATCAAATTTTTTTGTACTAATTTTTTTTTAATTAAAAGTTCAATATTAGCAAGGCTAAATTGACCTAAATCTGTATTTTTATATCCATATAAATTAATTTTTTTTGAAACTTTTATTCCTTTCGCTACAGCTAAAGAGGTTCTGATAGAAGAAAATCTACCTGGGCCAACATTAATCAGTATAGAGAACTTATTGTTAATATTTACTTTGTATTTTTTTGTTAGATTTAATATGTTTGAAACTAATTGATCTTTTTTATTTACTTTTTGATCGAAATCATAGATATAAAATTTAACACCAATTTTTATGGCAATTTTATCATCTTTACCTATGCAATTTAAAATAAGAAAATCTTTTATCATAAGTTTGTTTATAGCTATTTTAGCTTTTCAAAACAATTTGTATTCGAATGATTTAATGAAAGATATTGATGATTTTGGAATAATTTCAATAATGTATCACAGATTTGAAGAAAACAAATATCCGTCTACAAATGTTAAAATTAATGTTTTTAAAGAACATTTAAAAATTATTGAAGAGAATAAAATTACCTTTGTTGATCCAAAAAAATTTGAAGATGAACTCTTAAATAATAAGAGACAGAGAAAAATTCTTCTAACTATTGATGATGGATTTTCTTCCTTTTATGAAAATGCTTGGCCAATTCTTAAAGAAAAAAAAATACCATTTATTTTATTTGTAAGCACTCGAGAAGTTGGTTCTTTTAATTATATGACTTGGGATCAAATAAGAGAAGTTGCTAAAGAAAATTTTGTTGAAATAGGGAACCATAGTCATAGCCATGAATACCTTGTCGATGAAAATATTAAAATAATTAGAGAAGATATTGAAAAATCAATAAAAATTTTTAAAGAAGAACTAGGAAAAAATTCGAATTTTTTTTCATATCCGTTTGGCGAATATAGTTTAGAATTTAAAGAATTAATAAAATCACTTAATTTTAAATATGCATTTGGACAACATTCTGGAGTAATGGATGAAACAAAAAATTTTTACGAACTGCCTAGATTTCCAATTAATGAAAAGTACGGCGAAATTAAACGATTTAATTCTTTAATGAAAACATTACCTTTTAAATATAAAGAAATTTATCCTGATGAAAAATATCTATTGCAAAATAAAAACCCTCCAAAAGTTAAGATAATTTTCTATGAAAATATTAAAAATTTAAAATCGCTTACATGTTTCTCAAATGAAGGCAATAAATGGAGGCAGTCAGATATTGAGTTTGAAAATATCAATACACTGCTAATTGAAATTAATGAAAAATTTATTGATGAAAGGGGTAGAATTAATTGCTCTTTAAGAGATCCGAGTGGATTTTGGCGTTGGTTAGGAATTCAATTTGTAGTGAGTGAAAAATAATTTAAGAGCTAAGTTCTATTTTTTTTACTGAATTAACTAAACTTACTGGTTCAAAATCTGTCAATCTATTTTGCCTAATAATTTGATTTAAAATTTTTGTATATTCTGAGCCTGTTTGCGCGTAATTATTCAACATTTCTGTTAATTCTAATCCAGAAATTTTTTTATTCTTTGCTCTGAGCTGTGATCTTTTTTCTCTAAACTTTAAGTAACTTTTATGAGTGTTAAGATTATTTTTGTATGCTTTTACTGAAGCTCGTAAAATTGGAAACTTTAAAATTTTATGACTTTTATTACTTGCTCTGTCTAATGGCGCAATTCCTTGACCACTCCAAGTCCATTGCCCAAATATAGCGTTACCTTCTAGGGCAAATCTAGAAGTCCCCCAGCCACTTTCTTTTGCTGCTTGAGCTAAAGCTATCGATGCTGGAATTATATCCATACGTACCAATAATTCTTTTAAATTACCTTTTTTAACTTTGTACTCTAAAAGTTTTTGTCTAATCCATTGCTTCTCTGGATCAGTAGTAAATTTTTTATCTGACAGCATAATTAATTTTTTTCTGTCAGCAAATATTTTCTCGTTTTCTGCCACTACTAATGGCAAAACAATTTTGATAAAAGTTTCTTTCTTTAACTGGGTGTTTTTTAATCCATCAAGGTCTTTGGGGAATTGAGTAAAGTAAATGGGTTTAACTAGTTTCTCAGATCTTACTTGTCCCAGATCATAATCAACATCTTTAAAAAGATTTAGAACTGTTTCTGTTTTTAAATTTAAGTCCGGTAGAATTACCTCATCTACGCTCTTTCTCTTTACTTCTAATTTTGGTTCTGAGTCTTTATTTGTCTTAGGTTTTTTTACCTCTTTTTTTATCTCAGGTTTCTTTACCTCTTTTTTTATCTCTGGTTTTTTTACCTTTACCTCTTTTTTTATTTCTTGTTTTTTAGTAATTTTGTCTTCTGATAAATAACTGACTCCACTAAAAGCAATGGATGAAATAACAGCTACCCCGACTATCCCAACGATTACTTTTTTTGCCTTTTGTGGTTCTATTTGTTGGTTGTAAATTCCATGAAATAAATCAGTAAATAAAGTACCAAAAAATTCATAAACAACTTTACCTAACTTTGGAATAATATTTAGAAAATTTAAACCTATTTGACCAAGTTGATTCCAAGTATTTTTAAATAATCTTGCAATTCTTCTATTTGAATCATATTTTAAGTTTTCTGCTTTTCTAATTAATTTATTTTTATCTTTAATTCTATTTTCTTTATATTCAATTAGATTGGATCTAATTCTTCCTATCGGCTTAATAATACTATCTTTTATAAAACTTGATTTAAAATCTTTTGGAATAGTAATTTTGTTTTTTTTTAAGATAAGTTCTAATTGACCAGATGTTAAATTTTTTCGATTATTTAAATAATCCTTAATTTCTTTAACATCATATATATAGGCTAGTTCGACTAACTTATCTCTATAACTTAATTTTTTTTTCATTGTACAGCTTCGACAGTATTAACTTCTTTTACATAATGTTTTAAAAGATTCTGCACCCCTTGTTTTAAAGTCATCAAAGAGCTTGGGCAACCTGAACAGCTGCCTTGCAGAAGAACTTTTACAACACCGTCCTCAAAAGAAACAAATTTTATATCTCCTCCATCTTTTGCCACAGCTGGTCTGACTTTGGTATCTAAAACTTCCATAATTTTATTCACAATTTCATCGCTATCATTAATTTTATTGGTGGAATTTTTATCATTGTTTAAAATGGGTTTATTATTATTTGCAAAATAATCATTTAAGTGAGAAATAACCATCGGTTTTAATTCACTCCATGAAGCTTCCTTTGTTTTTTTTACAGACAAAAATTTTTCTGACAATAAAATTAATTCCACTCCTTTAAAATTC
>Ga0209309_10002648_pt1 | contig 16049 bp, 10 predicted proteins | sample COGITO_mtgs_1204_2_FD_184807 | JGI IMG/M metagenome (GOLD analysis project Ga0209309, IMG submission 184807) | Pelagic marine microbial communities from North Sea - COGITO_mtgs_120412 (SPAdes) (version 2) | ecosystem: Environmental > Aquatic > Marine > Epipelagic ... | reverse complement strand
GCATCACAGGCAAGGGCACACCACGGGCGTGGTTGGATGCCTACGGACTGGTTGTCGACGGCGACTATGCGGCTGCCGATGTGCTTGATTCCGACGGCGACGGTAAACTCAATTGGGAGGAATATCTCGACGGGACCAATCCAACCGGTCCGGTTGCGGCGATCACCTTTGCCGTCGCGGCTCCCGACAGTATTGCCGATACTCTGAATTTCATTCCGCCGAGCGCCCCATGGGTGGTTGAAGCGAGCGCCGACGACACCGTATGGGGCGTGGTGCCACACATGAGCTTTGTGGTGAATGACGACGGAACCATTACTGTGACAGTTGAAGAGTTGCCCGCTCTGAGTGCAGGCGGCACCTATCGAATCACGGAAAAGCAACAGAACCGCAAACTGATCATTTTCCTGACTGAGGGTCAGTCCAATATGGCCGGCTACGCCCCCGATGCTCCCTCCAATGTGTATGGAATGGCGGATCATCCGTTGCCGAATATGCTTCAGCTGTCACACGGACATGCCCGTCATTTCTATGATTCAGAAGCCGAGAATACGCTGATCCCCGCGTTCCAGCCCTTGCAGGCGTCCGAAGACCCAGGGCAGAGCGCTGATGAAGCGGATACCGCACTCGATTTCTATTTTGCCCGAGCCTATGCCGCGGATCATCCGGACGAAGACGTGCTCATTATTAAAAATGCTTATGGCGGCACCGGGTTCGCCAATAATCGTTGGAATGATGGCGACAGTCTCGATTTGCTGGTCACTCCATATTTTGAAGGGGCGTTTGACCAAAATGATCTGAGCACCCGCTATGAGACGATTGAGTTCGGTGGCATCTTGTGGCATCAGGGTGAAGCCGATACCAAGACGGTGGCCGCTTCCTCGGCCTATGCCGCAAACCTGACCGCAATGGTCGAGCGACACCGTAGCCGTGTGGATGCCTTTGTTTCTACGGAGGATACGCCCTTTATTCTGGGAACCATGCACTATTATCGCATCGATAATTACTATAGTAACTTCCCGGAGATGAGCACAGTCGATGCAGTGCATCGGGACATCGCCAATCTGGTTCCGAATGCGGACTTTGTCGATTTGCATGATCTGCAGGGGAATACAACCATTCACTTCAGCGTGGATGAGTATAAGACTATGGGCGCGCGCTATTATCAGAAGTGGCTCGAACTTAAAATGCAGAGAGCAAGCCAGAACACATGGCTCGATGCCTACGAGCTCGTCACCGGCGGCGACTACGCCGCAGCTGATTTGCTCGATTCCGACAGCGACGGAAAATTCAACTGGCAGGAGTATCAGTATGGGACGAATCCCGCCGGCCATTTGCCGACTGAGTCGCCAGTCCTTGAGTTGCAAGTGGGGGGCATCGGCTCCGATGATACGCTCACATTCACGCCACCAAATACCGCGTGGGTGCTTAAAGTCTCCGATACACTGGAGCAGTGGGATGATGTCAGTGATGCATTTTTTACGACCAATGCAGACGGCAGTGTCACAGTGAATGCCGAGCACGACACCGAGACTTCGAAGCGCTTCTATCGCTTGGTTGAACTCGGCTGGTAAGTGTTGTTGGCTCCTCACTAGCCGTAGCGGACTGGCGAAGCCATTACGACCGCACACGTCAGAGTATCTGCCCAGATCGTAACTGCTTCACGGATTCTGCTACACATGCGGTTATTTTTCATTACCCTCAAAATGAATGGTATTCAGCGTTTTAGATAGGTGTATACTCAGCCTCATAATCGAGTGATCTCAGTATGAAATTTATAGATAAAACAATTTTAGGAGTCAGTGTCGTGCTCAGTGTGGGCTTATTGAATGCGCCATTGTCGGGTGCTGAAAAGCAGCTGCCACCTGTGGTGAGCTTGTCGAAACCTAATATCGTCACCATCTTGGTCGATGATCTGGGCTGGCAGGATTTGGCGTGTTACTACGATGCGCTGCATGATGAACCAGGGCTGTATGAAACACCGAATATCGACCGTATCGCGGGGCAGGGCATCCGCTTTATGCAGGCCTATTCGCCATCGCCGACTTGTTCGCCGTCGCGTGCCGCGTATCTATCCGGCCAGTTCGGCGTGAAAAACGGCGTCTACCATGTCAAGGGCAGCCGCGTGCCGCGCGCGTGGGGCCAGCGTCCTGAGATGAACCCTCATTATTCGGCACGTCTCGATCCGACGAAGGTCATCATTCCATCGGTGTTGAAAAAGGCTGGCTACACCACCGCGCATGTCGGCAAGTGGCATGTCTGTGGCGAAAATATGGTGCCCACGCCGCTACAGCTGGGCTTTGATTTTTCCTATGGTAGGGATCATGTCTACAACGATACGGAGATCGTCGATCCCAAGGATAAGAAGATTAACAACAAGGAGGGCATCTTCAGCCAGCCCAAGAACAACCGCCTGACGGATTTCGACAATCCACTGTTCCTTCCATTGCTCGAAGATGAGCGTCCCTACGACAGCCTGACCGACATTTCCCTGCGCTGGCTGAACAAGGTCGGCCGTCAGGATCAGCCGTTCTTCCTGAACTTTTGCCCCAAGCTGGTGCACGGCCCGATCATGACGCGCGACCGCAAGCGTCTGGCGTATTACTGCAAAAAACTCGGCATCGATTTTCCTACCGATCCTGGTGCGATTGCCGATCCCGAGGCGCCTGGGCAAAACAATCCGTATTACGCCAGCATGGTGGATTCGGTCGATTGGATGGTCGCTCAAGTGGTCGAGACTCTGGAGTCGATCGACGACCCGCGTAACCCCGGCCACAAGCTGATCGACAATACCTATGTGATCATCACGTCCGACAACGGCGGTGCGCAGCGTCTGGCGACATGGAAGGGGCTGGACGGCAAACGAAACTATGAAAAGGTGACGGACAACGCGCCTTTGCGTGAAGGGAAGACCTATATGTATGAGGGCGGCGTTAAGATTCCGTTTATCGTGATGGGCCCTGGGATTGAGCCTGGTTCGGTGAATGAGACGACGCCGATCACTTTGTTGGATTTGTTCCCGACCTTTATGGCAATGGGCGGCATGCAGCCGGATCCGGTATTGGATCTGGACGGGTGCAACATCTTGCCGTTGATCAAAGACGAAGGCTCGCAGGCGAAGTTTGCCGATGGCTCCGTCAGAGATACTCTGTTCTTTCATCACCCAGCGGATGACAAATCATATTCGGTGATTCAGCGAAAGGGCTGGAAGTTGATGAAAAACACCGGCCCACTTCTGACGAAGACGCCGGAACTTCAGCTGTTCAAACTCTACAACGAAGACGGTTCTCAAAACGACATCAGCGAGACGAGCAACCTAGTGGACCAATACCCCGAGATGACTCAGCAGTTGCTGGGTGATCTGACGAATTGGATGCAGACAAACGATGCGCGCGTGCCGCATTTGAATCCCGACGCAGAGGCCGACCTTCCAGGCAAGAGCGATGTGCCCGTCATGACTGGATTGGGCAGCGAGGAGAGCCGGATTTGGGCGACCTTCGAAACGCAAGCGAATGTCGCAGTGGAGACAGCCTATATGATGTATAGCCTGAATGGCGGCACCGAGCTCAAGTATCGTGCGCCGCGCTTGGAGGAGTGGATTTACGCACCGGTCAAATTGACAGACGGGCGCGTCGAAGCGGTGGCACCTCCGGGCATGACGCACGCGGTGTTCTGCCTCATTGATGCCAATAACTTCCTCGTTTATTCGGAACCCGTTCCACCCGTTGGAAAGGTCCGTATTGATGCTGCGGTGTCGCTCGAACTTGAGGATGGCTACGCATATAGTCCCGGCCTGTTTTCAATGATCAAGGTCGGGCATGAAGCACGCGGTAAATTAATGAAGCAGGGCATCAATGTCGACGCGCTGACCCAAGCGCTCAAAGCCGCACGGGCGACCTGTAAACTGCCCGTCGAGGAAAAGACGTATGCCCTCGCAATCCGCAATTTGCGCCACGCGATCCGCGCCTTTGACGGCCAAGTGCCCGAAGCTTCGCTGGCAGATCTGAACAGTATTAATTTAGGTAAGTGGTAAGTTGGTAGTGTATTTTGGAGGGCAACGCTCCGTCGTTGCCGACGCATATTGGAGGGTAATGCTCCGTCATTACCGCAGAACCAATGGCAACGTTGTACCAACACCGACGCGGCAATGACGGAGCATTGCCCTCCAGCAAAAAAAAACTACAGCCACCCTCTAAACAGAGGGTATTCAGCAACCCGGATGGAGGCTATTATCGTTCCATCTTTGCTGCCCTGACCGTGCTTCGACTTTCAGCCGCTTTCGGAGAGCACGTATCAATTTAAAATAACTATGAAGACCATCGTCTATTCAATCAGTACGGCCATCGCCGTGGGGCTTTTTGCTGCACCTTTGTGTGCGGTCGTCGCGCCGAAACCAAACATCGTGCACATCATGGTCGATGATCTCGGCTGGCAGGACATTGCCAGTCACAAAATCGACGGTAATCCTGTGTATGAAACGCCGCATCTCGACCGTTTGACACGGGAAGGGCGTCGATTCACGCAGGCTTATTCACCCTCCGCAAGTTGCGCTCCTTCACGTGTGGCATTTTTGCGCGGCCAGAATCCTGCCAATACTGGGGTGTATCATGTATCCGGCGGGCAGATTCCTCGCCCCTGGACCGACGGCAGTAATCGTATTTGTCCTTACTACGTATACGGCTTGCCAGTAGAAGAACCGATGATTCCGGAATCCTTGAAAAAAGCAGGCTATATTAGTGGTCATGTAGGGAAATGGCACGCTGGTGGAAAATCGGCGGGTTATCCGTTTCCCCTAGACCAGGGGTTTGATTTCGGATTCTCCGAGCGCAATGGAAATCAAAAATATTACAACGATCCCGAGCTTTGGAATCCTAGCAAGGACAAGAAAGACACCTTCTTTGGAAACTGGGCGTCCATTAAGCCTGATCGTCTATCCAACTTTGCGACCTCAGGTTCGGATGATCCCTATCAACTGGATGAAGACGGTCGTCCTTTCGACAAGCCACTTGATTTGGCTTTGGGTTTTATGCGTAAGAATAAGGGCGAACCTTTCTTCCTCAATTTCTGCCCTTATCTGGTGCATGGGCCGATCGGTACCCGCGATAGAAAACGCTTCGAACATTACTTGCAGAAAATGGGCTATGATTTCCCGACTGATCCTGGCTCGTTAGATAAAGGTAAATCGGGGCACACTAATCCGTATTACGCTACCATGGTAGACACTTTGGATTGGATGGTGGGTGAGGTGATGGAATATTTGGAAACCACGGACGATCCACGTAACCCGGGGCATAAGTTGATTGATAACACCTACCTGATTGTAGATTCTGATAACGGAGGCGTGATTCCTTATACTGATAACGCTCCGCTTAAGGGCGGAAAACAACAGACCTACGAAGGCGGTATACGCATACCCTTTCTGGTTAAAGGGCCGGGTGTTGAGTCGGGAAGTATTTGTGAAACGCCGATTAATCTCATCGACCTTTATCCGACTTTTATGGAAATGGCGGGCTTGCCCGCAGATCCTAGTCTTGAACTAGATGGTTATAATATTCTGCCTCTGATTCAGGGTACGTCCGATAAAGTTGTAAAGGCCGATGGCTCTATTCGCGAATCGCTTTACTGGTTCTTCCCTTGGGATGCCCATATGTCTTCGTCCTTGCGTAAAAGCCAATGGAAGTTGGTTAAAAACTACGGCGGGTGGATGGGCAGTAATGCCGATGCGAAAGTGCAGCTCTTTCGTTTGTATAATGATGACGGTTCGGCCAATGATTTGGGAGAGGCACAAGATGTAGCGGATCAATACCCCGAACTGGCCCGGTCCCTGTTAGCCGAATTGGATCAAGAAATTGAGAAAACAGGGGCTCCAGAGCCTCGGCGCAATTCTAATGCAAAAAGCGTGACGCCAGAAGAATTGGCTGCGTTGCCTGCGGTGTTGGAATTGGGTTCAGAGAGGGATCGCGTATGGGTAACACTAGAATCGGGTGCTGAAAAATCAACCATCCGTGAAGCACAACTTTTATACACCATGAACCCTAAGCCCTTTGACTCAACACGTGGTCATCGTGAGGAGTGGCATACTGCGCCAGCAAAAATAACTCAGGGTAAGGTGGAGGCCTTGATGCCTCCGGGTGCAACGCATGCCGCGTTTGCGATGGTCGATGCCAATGGATTTTTAATTAATTCCGAGCCTATGCCTGCGGTAAAAGACGTGGGCCATGAAATCCGCAACTCCAATATACTGGAAAACGGATTTGCCTACAAGCCAGGTCTATTCGCACTGATCGAGTTGGGGCAGAAAGCTCAACTATCCGCTGAAGCGATGGGCCAGGATGTAACGGCGTTGAAGAAGGCCCTCAATGCTGCCAAGCCTGTGTATAAAAGGACTACAGCATCGGATGAGGCGTATTGTGATGCGATCCGTAACTTACGGGCTTCCATTCGTAACCTGAAAGGTACTTCCGAGTCCGCCCATCCCGCGATCAATCGCTTCCCGACTGATCTGCGGTTTTAAGTCTAGTCGATATCGGAGACTTTCAGTTTTGGGCCAAGTGTGATCGGGGCTTCTAGCTAGGGCCATTTTGTCTGCTCGGCTATGAATGGTGTGTGATCTAACTAAAGAGTTATGTTGAAAATAAGAAAAATTGGTGTGGGAGCGCTAGCTTCATTGATGTTGGTTCAGAGTGGCGTTGCTGAAAGCCAGGCGGCATTACCAACTCCGCCGGAGGTTTGGCAAAACTACGATCCAGATGCAGGCAATTTTAAGGAATAGATTATTAAGGAGCAGACGAAGGGGGGCATTTATTATAAGGAGTCCTATATCTCTGCGTATGTGAATGGGATAGAGATCCGGGTGTTTTGTAAGTATGCCGTGAAGGCTGGAGCAAAGCAGGCCCCGGGACTGATGAATGTCCACGGCTGGATGGGCGGACCAGCTATCGATCAGGGATATGTCAATGACGGCTGGGCGGTCATGGCACACGATTATTCGGGTTTAACCAAACGGGAACACCATACCAAGTACCCGAAAACAATGGGGCACGGACACATGGACGCTCGTGAAAAGGGGTTTAAACTCATCTATGACAGCATGCCCGACGGTAGTCAGATGATCGATCCCAAAGCCACCTCACACTACCTGTGGAATGCCATTCAGCGCAGGGCGCTCAGTTATCTTCTCGCCCAGAAAGAGGTCGATCCCGACCGCATTGGCGCCAAGGGCTATTCCTATGGCGGGACCATTATGTGGAATATGGGAATGGACCCTCGGGTCAAAGCCGTTGTCGCTTACTTCGGGATTGGCTGGATTAATTATTACCGGGATCGCTCGGTCTGGAAACATAACCTTCCGTATAAAGATGTACCCAAGTCGCCGGGGCAAGCGCTCTTCCTCTCCGCCGTCGCTCCTCAGGCACACGCACCTTATATTACCGCAGCCAGCCTCTGGCTGAGCGGATCCAACGACCATCACGGCGGACATGAACGTGGGTGCGATACTTTCAAAAAATTCAAAGCCTAGGTGCCGTGGGATTTTGCTATTCAGGCGCGCGGCCATCACAATACCGAAAAGCTGGGGGACGACTGCAAGCTCTGGCTCGAGAAGCACGTGCTCGAAAAAGATCACTTCTGGCCAGCGCGCTCTGATTCGAAGATCACGCTCGACGCTGACGGCGTGCCAGAACTGCACCTGACTCCTGCTAGTCCTGAGCGTATCAAAAATCTGCAGGTGTATATGTGCCTTAAGACAGCCAATAACATAGCCCGGGTCTGGTCGGATGTGACGTCTGTCCGCAAAGGCAATGTCTGGATCGCCAAACTGCCGGTATTTGACATCGATGACTATCTCTTCTCCTATGCTAACATCCGATACGAAAACGACAGTGTCGTTTCAACCGACTTTGAAGCGGTACTTCCGTCATCCCTCGGTAAGGCGGTAGCCACCGGCAAGAAGTCCGACATCATCTCGGAAGGAACGGGGCAATGGCATGATGTGGGGCCGGCCGAGGGCGAGGGCAATGACGGGGTAGCTGTGTGGTTCTTTTAGCTTCATTGGATTGATATTAATTTTTTAAACGGAAGTGATTCTAGTAACCGTTATTGGCTGCGAGCAGGGGCGCTGCAGTGAAAGTTTGAATAAGTATATAGTATTCTGCTACTTTGACTACCCTCTAAATAGAGGGTTGTGGGCAGTGAGTAGAACCAGTGGTAACGCCCCGTGTTTCAGGAGAATGGGAGATGTGAACACTGCCTTATCATCCACCAGAATCTTCATCTCAACGATCCCGCCTCAGGGTCTCCGGAGTGAGCTCCGGCACGGGATCGTCGGCATAGCAAAGGACAATGACAGGGCTGCGCTCCTCGGTAGAACCTGTGCGGTTCAACTCCTGCTGCACGGACATTAAAAAAGCCGACCCGCTTCGCGGATCGACCTTTTAGAATGGGTGCAGGGACAGGATTTGAACCTGTGACCTTCAGGTTATGAGCCTGACGAGCTACCGGGCTGCTCCACCCTGCAATAAATTGTATTGAAACGATTTTGAAGCAGAAAAACGCTTTTCACTTCGTGCGGCTAGCCGTTTGAAGAAGTTGCGGACTAAAAGCGCATGCGTGCTCAGTGTAAAGAGCTATTTTTATAAAAATGATCTTTTATCCAAGAGTGAAATTGGCGCGCAGAAATCGAATCGGTGCCTTTCGAGTACGAGGTTTGATCGGTCGAAACCGCGCTTTTATGCGATTCATGTTTTTTACGCTTTTCCTTCGGCGCTGGATCAGCGACAAAGTAGCTATGCCTTGGTATATTTACCACGCCTTGAAGCAGCTATTCCCTTCGGGGCGCTTCTTTTCCTTTTTCTCACTGATGTCGATCGTGGGGGTCATGCTTGGAGTCTGCGTACTGGTAATCGTGCAGAGTGTGATGAATGGCTTTGGCGAGGGCATACGCTCGCGTCTAGTGGAGACCCAAGGGGACATTCGTATTCGCTCGGATGAGGTCGTCTACGACTGGGAGGAGCAGGCCGAATTGCTGCTGAGCGAAGAGTATGTGATTGGGGTCGCTCCGTTTGCTGAAGGTGTGGTGATGCTGCAGCATGGCAATCGTCCACAATTCCCGATGATTCGTGGCATTGACCCAATCGCGGAGCAGGGGGTGATTCCGCTGCAAAAGTTTCTGACGTTCGGTAATCTTGATGAGTTTGATGATGATGGCGTGTTTCTAGGCGAGGGATTGGCGCGCACATTGAAGGCGGGGCCGGGCTCGGTGGTTGAGGTGTTTACGCCGTTGATGTTGGAACGCTTGAAGCAGGACGAAGTGTTATTGCCTAGGGAGTTTACCGTGATCGGCTTGTTTCGCACGGGTTCGCCACAGGTGGATGGGAATACGATGATTTCGACGCTGCGAGTGATGCAGGAGTTGTATGGCCTCGAAGATGGCGTACACGGCTTAGTCTTGAAGTTGCGGCCGGGAGCAAAGGCGGACCAGTTTGCCAATGATCTGGAAGGACGGGTGCTGCGGCCTGGATTGCGGGCGATTAGCTGGATCGATTCGAACCGAGAGTTCCTATTTGTGATCGAGCAAGAGAAGCGGGTGATCTCGTTTATCATCATCTTCATTATTTTGGTGGCGTCGTTCTCAATTGCGATTGCGTTGATGATGGCGGTGCTGCGCAAAACGCGCGAAATCGGCCTGTTAGTCGCCATGGGCGGGCGTCCGCATCAGGTGGCGTACAGTTTTTGTTTTCAGGGCTTTGTGATTGGCGCGCTTGGTACTGCTGTGGGCATCGCTTTGGCAATCGTTTGCCTACACTATCGTAGTCCGATACTTGCGGCATACGCGTGGCTGACGAATTCACAGGTCAACTTTCTCGGGCAGTATGATGTGTATGAGATCCCGGTACATTATTTGATGTCTGACTTTGTGGTCGTGACATGCTTTGCGGTTGTTATCTCGACCTTAGCCGGCTTGTTGCCTGCGTTGCGAGCCGCTCGATTGAAACCTGCTGATGCCTTGCGAAGTGAATAATTCCGACGATATAATTCTAGAGGCAAAGCAGTTGGGGAAGTCTTTCCCTAGCCCGGACGGTGCGATCACGGTGTTGGATGGTGTCGATTTTAAGCTGCGACGCGGTGAGAGTGTGAGCATACGCGGTGAATCGGGCAGTGGTAAGTCGACTTTGTTGAATGTACTCTCAGGCTTGGAGACCACTGATGTCGGCGAGTTGTTGTGGAATGGGCAGCAAGTGTCGGGACGTTCGTTGTCGTGGTTAGCGGCACGCCGCACCAATTACATCGGCTTTGTGTTTCAATCGTATTACTTGGCGCCAGAGCTGAATGCGCTGGAGAATGTATTACTGGGCGCACGGATCGCAGGGCGCATTAATAGCACTGTGATTGATCGTGCCGAGGCGTTGTTGAAACGTGTCGGAATGGAGCATCGCTTGCGGCATGGCTCGACTAAACTTTCGGGAGGGGAGCGTCAGAGAGTCGCCGTGGCGCGTGCGTTAATCAATGATCCACCACTGGTGCTAGCCGATGAACCAACGGGCAATCTCGATGAGGCGACGGGTGTGGCGGTCATGGATCTGCTGCTCGAAATCGCTGGTGAAGAAGCGAAGAGTTTGGTGCTGGTGACGCACAATCCCGAATTTGCCAAACGCACGCAGCATCAGCTGACCTTGCATCTCGGGCAATTCAGTTAATTTAAATCAGTCACGACTAGTATGGAGCATCGCAAATTACGGATTGGATTTATTGGCGCGGGGGCAAACACGCGGCAGGCGCACATCCCCGGATTCCATAAATTAGACAATGTAGAGCTCTCGGTGGTGGCGAATCGTAGCCGCGCGTCGGCTGAGAAGGTCGCGAAGGCAGACGGGATTCAGCGTGCCGTGGATACATGGCAGGAGGTGGTGGCGGATCCGTCGTTGGATGCAATTTGTATTGGCACCTGGCCGAATATGCATGCGGAGTTGACGATTGCGGCATTGGGGAGTGGCAAGCATGTGCTGTGTGAAGCGCGCATGGCTGCTAATCTAGAGGAGGCGCGGCGAATGTATGCGGCCGCTCAAGCTCAACCAGACTTGGTGGCGCAGATTGTGCCGGCGCCTTTTTCGTTGGATTTCGATGCGACAATCCGTGCAATGATTGTTGCGGGTAAACTGGGTGACTTGCTGGAAGTTCGGGTGGTGCACACTGGCGGGCAAGCAGCTTCGCCTAATGCGCCAATGACGTGGCGGCAGGAGCGCCGCTTGAGCGGTAATAATGTGCTGACGATGGGTATTATGCACGAGACGGTGCAGCGTTGGCTCGAGGACGAGCCAGAGTGGTTGATTGCGGATGGAGCGGTGTTTCAGGCAACTCGCTCGTATTTAGATGTGGCCGATTTAGTCAAGGTGGAGATCCCGGATAGCTTAAGTGTTTTGGGTCGCTTTGCGCAGAGCGGTGCACGCTTGGTGTATCATTTTAGTGGAGTCGAGTCTGGCAAACCACGGATGGAGTTTCGATTGAACGGTTCGAAGGGAGCATTGCGATTTGATGGGTTTCAAAAGCAGTTGCTCTTTAGTGAGGCAGGTTCATCTAAGGAAACAAAGATCACCATCTCCCGCGGGCAAAGTCGCGGTTGGCAGGTCGAAGCGGACTTTGTTAAATCGATTCGCGAACACACGCCAGTCGAACTGACTACATTTGAGCAAGGCGTGCGCTATATGACATTTACAGAAATGGTAGCGCAGTCCTTAGCCAATGAGTCTGCCCGTGTGCGATGGCAATCAGTTTAGACGATCTGTTCCAATATTTGGAAATAGCTGGTATTTATTGTAAGCTAATGGCATAGCAATAGCTTCGCTTTTTCTGATCGTATCGATAGACACTCTTAGCATGGCTGAACGCAAAATCCTTAGTACCTACGAAAAGGCCTTGGCCCTCAATCTTGATCCGAGCAAATACGGTGTATTTGCCGAGATCGGAGCTGGGCAAGAAACCGCTAATTGGTTCTTTCGAGTTTCTGCTAGCGTCGGCACTGTCGCGAAGACCATTTCAGCGTACGATATGAAGATGAGTGATGCTTTGTATGGCAAGGCTTCGCGCTACGTGTCGCAATCGCGCTTACATGCGATGCTCGATTACGAGTATGGTTTACTGGAGGAGCGCTTGGGGCCATCACGTGGCGATGAGACGACTTTTTTCTCGTTTTGTAATACCGTCCGCGCTCGAGGCTATAAAGATACAGAGGAGTGCCATGGTTGGTTGGGTGTGCGATTGCAACTGAAGCCGAATACACCGCCTTGCGAAATCGTGCTGCATTTACGCCTACTGGATGAGACGAGTCAGGATCAAATGGATGCACTTGGTAAAGTCGGCGTCAATTTGATCCATGCGGCATTTTATTATCGGGAATGTTTACAGAGCTTCGTCGAATCGTTGGCCGACGGCCTTGTCGCTGGGCGAGTGGAAGTAGATATGTTGCGTTTCAGTGGAGACGGATTTCGCTACGTGGATAATCGTCTCTGTGCGCTGCAGTTGGTGCAAAGTGGTCTAACGGATGCAGCGATGTTTAATAAAGATGGCGAGGTGCTGCAGGCTGCAGACGCACTTTATAAACGGCCAATTTTGCTGCTACGTGGCAGCTTTAAACCGGTATTGAAGTTGCACTTAGACATGCTTCATCAATCGCGGGCGGTATTCTCAAATGTGATGACCGATGCGCAGCAACAGCGTGCGATCGAAGTCTGTGAGATCAGTATGAATAATTTGCTGCGCGATGGCGCAGTCGATCACGGTGATTTTCTTGATCGCGCGGATGCGCTGCAGGCCTTGGGTAAGACAGTACTGATTTCCCGCAGTGCAGAGTTTTACCGTATTGCGACTTATCTGAGCCGCTATACCGCAGAGCCGATCGCAATCATTTTGAGCATCGGATTACTTAATGAACTATTTAAAGCAAAGTGGTCGGAAAACCTCGCAGGTGGTATTTTGGAGTCCTTCGGCCGCTTGTTTAAAAACCGTGTGCAACTCTTCGTGTATCCTTGGCACAATACCAAGAGTCTGGAGTTGGTAACGGTGGACAATTTCAAGGCACCCGAGAATTGGCAGTTTTTCTATCAGCACCTATTGCAAAATGACCGTATCCACTCAATTGGAGTGGGGGATCCAGCATTGTTGGCGATGACGAGCCGCAAGGCAATGAAGCTGATCGAGGCTGGCGGTAGCGACTGGCAGCAATGGGTGCCAGAAGAAGCGCATCAATTGGTGCGGCGCATTCAGGCAGGCAGCTGATTCGATGCGACGGCGGCAAAAAGCGTAGCAGCAGTTGGAAAATTTGCGCCATCATCAAATAAGAGGACGAAGCGACAAAAATGCGTATGAAGCTCCAGCGGCGATGTCGCTGCAGTATCCTAGATGTTCTGTTTTCTTATTGTAAGATGGCAGATTTATCACTGACTTTAGGTGTTCTAATGCCTTTTTGATTAAGTTGAATTGTAACAGCTTTGTTTTGGTGCCAGCCGTTACTGATAGCGCCTATAGGGGAGGTTAAGAATTAAACGATGAATTCAAAACCTCGCCTTATCTCTGCAGGAATGTGGATCCCCTATATGCTGGTGGCTAGTTGCTTTGCCTGGTGGGGATTTGCCAACTGTATTACCGACCCCCTCGTTAAAGTCTTTAAGGATATCTATAATGATTTGAGTCACACCGAGTCGGCTCTTATCCAATTTGCTTTTTACGCTGCCTATTTCTGCCTTGCCATACCCGGAGGTCTTATCAATCGCAAGTTTTCCTACAAGCATGGGATTCTCTCCGGTCTCGGTATTTCTATGGTCGGCTGCTTTCTGTTTTATCCTGCAAGTCTGTCGAATAATTTTTACACCTTCCTTATCGCCTTCTACGTTCTAGCGAGTGGTCTGGCGGTGCTTGAAACGGCTGCCTCGCCATACATCCTAAGCTTAGGCGCGGCGGAAACAGCCACCCAGCGCTTGAATTTGGCGGGTGCCTTCGTGCCAACGGGTTCCATTGTCGGCATTTTGATCAGTAAGTATTTCGTTCTCGAAAGGCTAGAGTTGCTTGGCACTCAGAGCAACGACTTGAGCTCTAGGCAGCTGCAGGCCGAGCAACTCTCCATTGTCATCATGCCCTATGTTCTTGCTGGTTTCGTGCTCGTACTAGTCTGGCTGTTGGTGTTGTCCGTGAGGATACAAAAGCCTTCCGATCTGGTGGCGTCGAAGAGTGATAAAGTCGATTTTATCCCTGCGGTGAAACGTCTGTTGGGGAACTGCAATTACCTCTTTGCTGTGGTTGCGCAGTTCTTCTATGTCGGCGTTCAAATCAGTGTTTGGACCTTTACAATTCACTACGTCACAGAACAGCTCGGGATTAAAGACAGCGAAGCTCTTAATTACCAGACCGCAGCACTGGTCGCATTCATGCTCGCGCGTTTTATCTGCACGGGGCTGATGACTTTTATCCGGCCAAGCACCTTACTGTTGGTCATGGCTCTGGCCGGTGTCGGTTGCTGTTTAGTTGTAATCTTTGTCGGCGGCGCGGTCGGCGTCTATGCACTAGTCGGCATTTCCGCATGCATGTCGCTGATGTTTCCGACTATCTTCGGATTAGGTACCAAGGGCTTAGGCGAAGACATCAAGTTTGGCAGTTCTGGTCTGATCATGGCCATCCTCGGCGGCGCTCTGATTCCACTCTTCCAAGCAGGCTTGGTGGATGTCGCAAACGTCAACTATTCCTACGCCGTACCAATGGTCTGCTTCTTAGTTATCGCATGCTTCGCGCTCTTCTCGCATCGTATTCCCGCGAGTGAGCCAACTACTTAACAGAGTGCCCTTGCTCAGGGCGGCTTGTGAGTACTAATTCAAGGCAAAGAAAAATCCAAAATCGATAAGGATGATTCTAGTGCCATCTGAGATCATTTATCATAGCTATACTCAGTATGGCATTATTTTAACCAAAGAAATGGACGAAGTGAATGCACTAAAACCCCCTAAACTGTTTCAGCGCAATCCTCCGGCCGTATCATATGAAATACCCATAAATCAATATGATATACATAGAAGTACACTGTCTTTAATGCTGCGCGATTTATAAAACTAGTCCTTTGGGACTAATAAGACCTATGGGTATTTTATGGTTTGTTCTGTTGAGAATTACCGTTGCAGGCTTGAAGTCTCCCGGTCAATCGGCACAAAGCAAGTATGGCCATCATTTGGAGTCAAACAATCGAAGCAAATCACTATGAAGTGCGTTCCGCTGGAGCGACTCTGCGTCTCTATCGCAATGGCGTAAACCATTCGCAGTGGAATCCGAACCGGCCATTGTCTGGTTGCATTTGGGATTTGATTGCACTGCCGGCGCTGTATCGGCCGAAAGGAAGTATTCAAAGTGTGTTGATGCTTGGGTTTGGTGCGGGCACGGTGGCACGTAAACTACGTGAACTGGTGAAGCCTGAGCAGATTGTCGGCATCGATTTGGATCCGATCCACCTGAGTATCGCAGATGGGTTTTTTGAATGTGCTGAAGGTTGTGAACTGGTTGCTGCGGATGCCGTCGAGTGGGTGCAAGAAGAGTCTGCCGAACCGGATCGAGTGCTGTTTGATATGATTGTTGACGATCTGTATGGGGAGGAAGAGGCGATTGCGGTGCGCTGTGCACCGCTGGATTTGGAGTGGTGCCAGGACTTGGCAAAGTTGGTTAAGCCCGGTGGCATGCTGGTCTTTAATATGATCGAACCGCGAAAGGTGGCGCATTTGCCGCCGATGACAGACGCGACACTGCGCGCGCAATTTCCATACGCGAAAGTTTTCCGGATGGCAGGCTACGAGAATCGTATCGTGGCGTTTAGTGGCAGTGCCTTGGCGGGCAGTGTTTTTAAGAGTCAGTTGCGCGACATCTTCAGTAGCTATCCGCGTTGTCGAGGTGTCGAGTCGCGCTACATTGTATCGAGTCCGAAACGCTGAGTGCGGTTCGCATCGCCTAGGGGCAGGATAAAGCCATTAGCTGAGTCCTCTTTTCAAGCACAAGATACAATCAGTAGGTCGCTGATCAGTACAATT
>Ga0209309_10002643_pt1 | contig 16086 bp, 10 predicted proteins | sample COGITO_mtgs_1204_2_FD_184807 | JGI IMG/M metagenome (GOLD analysis project Ga0209309, IMG submission 184807) | Pelagic marine microbial communities from North Sea - COGITO_mtgs_120412 (SPAdes) (version 2) | ecosystem: Environmental > Aquatic > Marine > Epipelagic ... | reverse complement strand
CTTTTTCGTCGCAGTAGTACTACTCGTCGTAGTACTACTCGTCGTCGTAGCACTCGCAGAAATGTTGTTATTCGCGCGACATGATAACAGTATTCTCATGATGATGATGATGATGATGATGATGATGATAGTTCTATATAACAATTTTTTTTGTCGTGTATTGCGACAAAAGGCTCTCGTCTCTCTTCTTTTCTCTCTTTCTCTCTCATGAGAGAATCTCTCTTCTTTTTTCACGCTTTTGTCTCTGTCAGGCAAAAATTTATTCCTCGTCCCCCTGTCATTAAAATCCAGCGCAACAGCGTTTTGATGAGAATTTTTTTGTTTTTTTTGCAAGCACAAAAAAGGAGCAAAAGAAGAGAAAAGGACACGAACGCACGATCTCATTCTCATCATCATCACTCATCGTCACATTTTTTCATCTCTTCTCGCGTCGTCACACCACCAACACCAACAAAAACACACCGCACTACTATTACACTACCACTCCTTTTACGCGACTTTTTGCGATTTCACACAGGGAGAGAGAGAGAAAGTGTGTGTGTGTGTAAGAGAAAGAGAGAGGAGAAGTTTGAGTGAGAGCGAAAGAAGAGTTTGCTCATTTTACGCGTGTGGATTATAAAAAGCATTTACGCGTTACGCGAGAAGAGAGGAAGTGGGTGCGCGCGTGCTGCTTTTACGAGAAAAGAAGAAGAAGAAGAAGAAGAAGAAGAACAGGAAACGAGGAATAACGACAGAAGGTGGGAGTGAGAATTAGAGAGAGAGAAACAGGGAGTAACAACAGTAGAGAGTAATAATTAAGAATAATAAGCAAAGCAGTAGAGGGCGGCGTGAAAATAGGAAGGAAGTAGAAGAAGAAGACAAAAGTAAATAATATTAACGGGAAAGGAAAAATGGCATCATCGTCGTCGTGGCAACCGGCGCAAGAAGGCGTGCAACAGGTTGGACAACTCTTGCAAGAGTACATCCAACCGAACGCGAACCAACAGTTGATGTACCAAAGACTGCAGGAGTGCTCGAAATTCCCGGATTTCAACTCGTATTTGGCGTTGATTTTGTGTAAAGGAGACGGGACGTACGGGGACGACGTTCGGCAAACCGCCGGTCTTTTGCTGAAGAACAACTTGAAGACAACTTGGCAGTTTTCGGAGGAACCGCACGAGTCGTTCATCAGAGACGCGCTGACTGGGAGCATGACGCACCCGTCGAGAATTGTCAGACGAGTCGTTGGGACGTCGTTGGCGATATGTGTTCGACAGAAAGGGTGGCAATCGGCGCCGCAGTTGTGGCAATTGATTGCGGAAAATTTGGACGCTTCGAAGGACCCGAACGCGTTAGACGGCGCGTTGGACGCGTTGTATAAAATTTGCGAAGAGACGAACGGGTATTTAGAAAGCGACGTGGCCACGGCGAACCAAGTTGGTTTGCCAGAGTGCCCGGCGAGTTTAGTCATTCCGAAAACGTTGCAACTGTTTGGACATCCGGACGGGAAGGTGAGACAATCCGCGATTGCGATTTTGAATATGATTGCGCCGTCCTGGCCGAGGGAAAAACGAGACGTGTTGGACGATTATTTACGAGGTTTGTTCGCGTTAGCGCACGACCCGGACGACGTGGCGAGGAAATACGTCTGTCAAGGTTTAGTGCAATTGCTTCACATCGCGCCGGAAAAAATGACGCCGAATTTAAGAGAGATTATTACTTTCATGTTGGAGAGGCAGACGGATCCGGACCCGGACGTGGCGGTAGAATCGTGCGAGTTTTGGGCGGCGTTCGTTGAGGCAGATTTAGAACCCGAGTCTGTGAACATTTTGAGAGAGTTCACTCCGCACTTAATCCCGGTGTTGTTGACAAACATGGCGTACGAAGAAGACGACGAGGAAGTGTTGCAAGCCGAGTCGGACGAGTTGAACGCAGACAGACCAGATCGAGATCAAGATATCAAACCGACGTTTCGTGCGCAAAAGGATAAATCGTTCGGTGAAGGCGGCAAAGACGGCGACGAGGAATACGACGACGACGATGACGACGATTGGGGGACGTGGAATTTAAGGAAATCTTCGGCGAGCGGTTTAGACACGCTTTCTTTACACTTTGGCGACGAGCTTTTGCAAATCATGTTGCCAGTGGTTGAGCAACGTTTGGCGGATCAGAATTGGAGAATTCGAGAATCTGCGATTTTGGCGTTGGGTGCAGTCGCGGAAGGGTGCACGAACGGTCTCGCGCAGTACCTGCCTCAGCTCGTTGGTTTCCTGTACCCGATGTTGGACGACGCGAGACCTTTGGTGAGATCGACGACGTGTTGGACATTGTCTCGATTTTCTCCGTGGTTATGTCGATCCGCCATGCCTGCTGATCACCCTAACGCCGTTCCAGGAACGACCGCGGAAGCTTCCGCGGCTGGTTTGCAACAGTTACAAACGGTGTTGATGGGAATTTTGAACAAGATTGTCGACAAGAACAAGAAAGTTCAGGCGGGCGCCTGCGGCGCTTTGGCAAACTCTTTACAAGAAGGTCGAGAACTTCTCGCGCCATGGACGGAACAGATTGTCCAAGCGTTGAGTGCGGCGTTAGAGAGGTATCAGAGAAAGAATCAGAGAAACTTATACGACGCTTTACAGACCATGGCGGAGTACATCGGTCCTTCGATTTCCGATCCAAAATACGCCGATCAGTTGCTTCCGAGAATGTTGGAGAAATGGAAAAACGCGCAAGAAGGCGATCCAGAAACTTATCACCTCTTAGAGTGCATCACAGCAGTCGTAGCCGGTACTGGTAGTGGATGCATGAAGTATGCGCCGGATATTTTCGCGGCTGCCTCGCAACTGTGCACGACGGAACTGCAGAAGAAAGAAGCGGTGCGAAGAAATGAGCTTCCTCACGACGCGCACATACACGAGCATCTCCTCGTCGGTTTAGATTTACTTTCCGGGTTAGCTGAAGGTTTAGGTCAACAATGCGAACCGCTGTTGATGAATTCGCACACGCGAGAGATCTTGCTGGCGACGTGTGCGGATGATACGCCCTCGATTAGACGATCGGCGTTTGCGCTTTTAGGGGACGTCTCCAAGGCGTGCCCTCAACACGTCAGTCCATCGTTGAGAGAGTTTCTCGATTTGGCCAAGCAAAACTTGGCTCCGGATATGATTACTGCGGCGACGGTGTCCTGTTGTAACAACGCGTGCTGGGCAGCTGGTGAGTTAGCCATTCGATGCGAGCCGAGCGCGTTGCAACCTCACGCTCGCGCGTTTGCGGAATCTTTGGCGGGAATTCTCGAGATGCGAATGGTCAATCGAAGTTTGGGTGAAAACGCGGCGATTACGCTAGGAAGAATCTCTATGCAGTGCGCGGAAGAGTTGGCGTCGGCTTTGCAGAATATCGCTCCGACGTGGTGCGTTGCGATGCGAAGATTACGAGACGGTGTCGAGAAGGAACACGCGTTTAAAGGTTTGTGCGAGTTGATCAAAGTGAATCCAAACGGAGGCGTGAACTGCTTGAAAGAGATTTGTGAAGCCATCGCGTCTTGGAGACAGTGCAGAAGCCAAGAAGTATCCTCGGCCATGCGCGACGTTTTGCAAGGGTACAAGAATCACATCGGCGCGGAGCAATGGGCGCAACTGGAGAGGAATCATTTAGAGCCGGCGGTGGCGCAAAAACTGAAACAAACGTACGGCGTTTGATAAAAAAAGAGAGCAAAAGAGAGAGTGGTGTTTGTTGCGAAGAACAAGGCTTTATTGTTGTTGTTGTATATATTTCGCTACTTGAACAATTAGAGGCGAGCGGGGTGGTTTCTCACACCGCGAGCTTTATTTATTATTAAGTCAAATCTAAACCTTCTGAACATAATTTACACGCGCTCGCGACTACTACATCGCAAAACTGGTCCAAATCGCTACTTTTCCGTTCGCGTTGCTACCGGCTAATCTTAATCCGTCGCTCGAAAAGGAGAACGAATCCGCACAAAACGCGAGCGCGGGCGTTTTTGGTTTATCTTGCTTGGTCTCATCTTCGCCATCGCTGAAGAACGTGTCGTCCTCTCGCGTTTCGAGGACTTGCTTGATCTCGTAATTCCGCTCGTCCTGGCCTTCCTCGTTTTGCGAGAGCGAATTTTTCGTTTGCAAAATTTCGCACACCAGACCGGTGACTTTATCGCGCGGAGAGGCGACCATCGGCGGTGCGGTGGAGACTTTAGCCGGACAAAAAGAAAAACCACCGCGTTGCGACGGCATAGATGCCGTCGCAATTGGCACTAAATGGTCGCCAGACGTTCCTAAATCGACAATTCTGAGTAATCGAATTTTCCCGTTTGCCGTAGCCACGGCGAGGACGGGCGCGTTGATCGAAGCAACGTACGCGCACCAAAATAAAGCGCACACGGGCGATCGCTCTTGGCCTAAACTATTCACGTGCAAAACCGTGAGCGAAAATCCTTGGGAAGGCTTCGTCGCTTTTTCTTTCGCGTAAGTCTTCACTCTGTTCATGGCCACTTTCACGTCGTCCTTCATGCGCTTCGCCATCAAATTCGCCTTCTCTTTCGCTTTTTCTTTAATCTCTTCCGGTTTTAACGCGGACATCAAAGACTTTTTAGCGGCAGGAGCGGCAGGACTTTCAGAGGCTTCACCGTTAATTCCGTTGTTGTTATTATCGTTATTAGCATTATCGTTATTTTCAGCGGCGTGATCACCTCCCCCGCTGTCATCGCCTTCGCCGCCTTTTGAAGCCATATCGCCGCTACTGCTATTACTTCTACGCATATCGTTTTTGTTCTTCTCTTCTTTTATCCGTCGAGAAGTTGGATCAGTTTGTTTCGCTAACGACGAGTTGTTACTGCTTTTCTTACCTTTATTCAGAAGTTTCGAGATGGATAACTTCTTCGTAAAGTCTTTCCGTTCTATGCAGGAAAGCGTAAAGACTCTTCCGGTGTCGTCGCCGAAATACGCGAGTCTCCCAGACGTGTTGAAACAAATTTCTTTCAATCCAGCTTCGGGATCACCTTGCACGCGAACTCTGTCCGGCGGTTGCGAAGAGTTCACATCCGCTAACATTACACTTCGCTGTTTCGTAGTGATTAGCGCCAAGTTCGTTCTCACCGGATGTATCTTTACGCTCCTTGGATTTTCTGATATTTGTACGACAGCTTCGAGAGTGCCCGAGCGAAAATATTTCGTCGCGTTGTTTGTGTTCCCAGAATTGTTATCGTTGAGCTTATACATGCGAATTTCTTTACCTTTCGCGGAACACGCGAGCAAAGCTGAACCATCTAACGACCAATCTAAATCCGAAACGGCTTCGGTGAACACATCTTCGAGCTCAAACACGTGCGAGACACCGTGCGCGTTGTACTCGTCCATTTTCTCTTCGTCTTCGTCGTCCGAGAGAATGATTTCAGTCGTAGGCGGAGGTGGCGTTGATGCACCATCTCGTCCCTCTTCTTGTTTTTGTTCTTTTTCAATGCTCGCTACTCTATCTGCCACGGATCCTCCTTTCTTGTGTTGTTTTTTCTCGTTTCCTTCTTCTTCCTCTTCTTTTTGCTGCTGGCTAATATCATTCGTAGCGGCGCGCTTCTCGCTCGTCGCTTCTTTCGCCTCTTTGTTCTTCTCCTTCTTCTTATTTTTTGCCCTATTATCCATACCATTCTTACTCCCAAACACAATCACTCGTATTGTTCCATCTTCTCTTCCAACTGCTAAACACCTAGGAAACATCACGCTCCATTTCATCACCGTAACTTTCGCCAACGTCGCGTGGTCGCCGTCCGCGTACCCGAGAAACCGCAAGTCGTCCTCCACGTCCAAGAATATATCAGCGTTGTTGTTCGTTTCCGTCGTGCTCGCGCGTATCCCTCGTTCCACGCGTTTCTTCGCTTTCGCGTCGTCGTCGTTTTCGTTCTCGTCTGCATTCTTCTTAGTAACGCTCAACTCTTTCATTTTCTGCACGCTTTCTTTCATCTTCACGAACGATTTACTCGACACGTCTTGCAACAAAGTGCCCGCTTTAAACGTCGTCTCTTTCGCGTTCTTTGCAAAAATCTCTCTGTTTTCTTTCGAGAAGAGTTTCTTCATTCGTTCGTTCATCGTCGCGTTTATGGGTGTAAAGCTCTTCTTCTTCGTCGTCGCGTTTTCTTCATCAGCATAATCAGCTTTACTCAAACTTTTCGTCGGAGAATCGTTCACGACGACCGTTCGGTCCAATTCTTCTCCTTCTTTGTCTTCTTCTTCGTTGTCTTCCATCTTAACGCTACTCATCAGTCCTCCTCTGCTCTTCCTCCTCTTCGTTTTGCGCTCTTTTATTCTTCTTCAGAGAGAGAGAGAGTTACAGAGTTAGAGTTAGAGAGTGAGAGTGTGAGAGCGTTGATTTTGGAACACAGACACCACCAACACCAACAACTTTTAGTGTGCCGCCACACGCCTAAAACAGAGAACAAAAAGAGAGACTTTTCGTACAGACAGAGAAAAGGCGAGAAAGAGGAGAGGAATATTTTTATTCGCAGAAGAAGAGAGAGAGAGAGAGAAGAGTTTTGAATTTTTTTTTTTTTTCCGGACAAATGCAGAGAAAACAAACGCAGAGACGCATGAGAGAGCGAGAGATGAGACTGGATGATTTTTATTAGATTTTTTTTGGAGACGAGACATCACGCATCAACAATATATCATCATCATCATCATTTTCATCGAGAGCATCACTTCTTCCCCTGCACGCTCTGCACCGCGTTTGCCGCGTAATAATAATACTAAGAATAATACCATAATAATAGCACGAACAACACACTTTGAGTTTTAGAGACAAAAGAAACGCGATGTCGTCGACGATTTATACTCCGAGTACTGCGAGAATGATGATGACGACGTCCAAGACGATGAAAACGAGAGAATCAAACACTTCTTCTTCTTCTTCTTTAACTTCTTCTTTAACTTCTTCTTTCTTTCCGACGAGAGGAGGGAGAGCGTCGTCGTCGTCGTCGTCGATGCGAACAAAAGCGATCGACCCGCAAGTCGCGCTCGCGGTGGCGCAACAAAACCTCTCCTTGGCTTTAGTTTTAGGCGCGGAAGGCGTTCTGAATTCCCAGCGCATGCCTTCTGATTTTATCGGACGACCGGATTTGCCAAAACTCGCGCCAGGTATCGCCGGGTGCGCTACGGCGTTCGCGTTGATTAACAGCGATAACGACGTCGTCACGCCAATTGGGTTAGCGGTTGGCGCGTTGGCGTGTTTATACGTGATTAAAATTGAGTTTGATAGATTGAACGAAACGAAAGACGATCCGTTAGATTGGCCGGGACCGAAGGTCTTTCCCGGCGGTTTGTTGGTGTTTGGATTGTTGCAGTTTCTCACCAACGCGCAAGGATTCGTGAGAGAGATGTAAAATTGATGATTTAATTTGATTGTATACGTTTCGTACTCTTTGATGAATGTGTGATAAAATTACAATATAGTTGTTGTTTGTCGTTTGTTGTTCGTGTTTTGTTGTTGTTTGTTGAGACGCAGAGGAGCAGATAAAAGCGTTTACGAGCTTCTCTCCTCCTCCATCTGCGCTTTCATCGAAGCGGCTTGGATAGCCTTCTTCGCTCTTTCCTTCGCCTCTGCCGCTTTCTTCTCCGAATTCTCTTTCGCAGCTTTCTCCAAGTAGGCGTTATACGCCGCGTGCGCTTCCGGAGAATCATTCTCCCCCGGTGCTATCATTGTTTCTTCTGGTTTCGCGCACGACACATTGCACCCCTCGCAACCTCCACAGTTGTTCACCTTACACGACGGTATCGTCGGCATGTTTGGTGTTCCGGTCACCTTCCCATCCTCAATCACGCAACAGTTCGGATCCCCAAGCGACTTGACGCAGTTCGTCGTCGAATCTTGCAACGTTTTACACTCCATCCCGCAGCACCCGCAGCACATCCAGTTCGCGCACGAGTTGAACGAATCCGCGGCGTAGCAACACGGCTTGCACTCGCCCAACCATCTCGCCGGCGTTTCCTCGTTCGCTTCCGTTTCTTGATTCCAATCTCTCAATCTTTTCGTTCCCCAATAGCAATCCTTGTACATAACCTTACATATATCGTTCCAAAAGAAACACAAATAAAGTTTACGCAACGGCGCGCCGAGCGGCGCCAGCCACTTCTTCGGCAACGCGCACGCGTCAAACTTCTTCCCGCCATCCGCGTACATCGGCAACGCTAATCGTTGGTACCGATCTTTCGGTAATTCCCCTCCCGCGTAGGCAATATCGTACTGCTCTGCAATCATATCTGGTGCACTGATTGTTTTGATCCATTTTCTCACCGACATGCGTCCGTGCGAGACGTAATCTTCCGCGCCCGGGAAGGTCAATTTCCTTCGTCTGTGTTGAGCGGCATCGGCTAAGCAACATCCGACGCCGATCATTATGCCGACGAATAAAATAACGCCGAAGCAGATGAAAATGATTTCTCCGGTTTCCACTTTCACGCCTTTACCGAGATCTGCTAATAAGGCTCTCGCGTGACCGCTCATCTTCTTCTTAACTTCTTAACTTTAACTTCTTCTTCTTCTTCTAATTAGAGTAGTGGAAGAATCGAATCTTCTTTCAAACGATCACTAATCCCCCGGGACGAACAGAGAAATTACCTTCTTTTGTTTTTGCGATCTTTATTCCTCAATACTCCAACAGCAGAGAAAAAGCTCTTTGATATATACGTGTGGTCCACTCTTCTCGTCGTCGCTTTCAACGAGAGAAGGAGCGTGACAGCGAAAACAGCGAAAGCAGCAAAAGCGCTTCTCGTGGTTTGTGTGTCTCTCTTTTGAAGAAGAGATGGTGATCTCTCTGTCCACAAAAGAAGGTGGCACGTTTACTTATTTTAGGGTTAGGAACCCTAAACATTTTTTTTTGCCTCTTTTGCTCTCTTTTTCTCTTTTATGCCTTTTTCCCTTTTTTCCCTTCAAAATTGGTACTTACAAAAAGAATGAGAGCGTTTAATAATAAAGAGAAAGAAGAAGACCTCTGAAGGAAATGAGACGATCGGAGAGCGCTCTCAACGTGAAAGCACCCGCAGTTGGTGGAGCAGTCAACGCGTTTTTACACTCCGGGTGTGAATACGGTGCGTTGTTTTGTGTGTTGTTGTTTAATTAATTATATCTCTCGGTTCGTTTTTTTTACCCGCACTTTTCTTACTTCCGCAAAAATCATCGTCTGCGGCTTTTGTCGTATCTTTACAGACGAACAAAAGCAGTGTTTTGCTGCTTTCGTTTTCCTCTCTCTCTCTCTCTCCCTTCTCTCTCTGTGTATGTGTGTTTATAGTCCTCTTTCCTGCGCGTGCGATGATGATTCCACATCAAAAAAGAAGACGAGAGAGAGAGACACTTTTTCCGTAGAAGCAGTTAAAAGTGAACAAACAAACTTTCTGATTGAATACCCAATTCGCTGACATCTTTTCTCTCTTTTGTCTCTCTCTTTTTCTTCTCACATCATCCTATGTCGTCGTACTAATGAAAAGGCATATTCCAAGAAAAATCAACGAAAGATGAGGACGCGTACTGCGTGTTCGTGGACGATGCGGTTCCCGGGAAGTTTGCGGATGCGGTGTTTTGCATATTCGACGGCCACGCCGGGAAGCTGAGCGCGACAAAGTGCGCGGAAGAATTTTTACAGCGAATATGCGACGCTTTGCCAGAAGACGAGAAGCCGAGCACGAGTAGCGGTAAAAGAAAAGAGAGCAATAATAATAATAATAATAATAATAATAATAGAAGAAGGAGCAGCGCGGATAATCTAAGATATCACGATATTTTATTGGACGATAGAGAAAGCGCCAAACGAGTGTGGCCGAAATCGTTAGAGCAGGCGACGAGAGACGCGGCGGCGAAGATTAACCACGACATGCGAGTAACTGGAAGAGATGGAACGACCGCGTTGGTTGTTATGATTAAAAGAGCATTAGACACAAACATCGCGTACGTGAAAACAGCCTGGGTGGGGGATACGCGAGCGGTGATTCGATATAAAAACAGAACGTTCAATTTGAGCGAAGATCACACAGCGATGAATTTAAACGAACGCTCGAGGATGGGGCAGTATTACAGAGCTCGCGCGAGAAAAAGTCGCGTTTTGAAGCAAAAAGCGGACGAGTTGAAATCACCTAAGAGCAGACGAAGCCGAAACGCGAGTGTGGATGATCTTCTCACGGATTCGGATAATCCGTCCATCGAAGGCGGTTTAGCCTTTAAAGAGTGGCAAGAGAAGTCGCAAGCAGAAAAAGAAAAATCAATCAGAGGTGGATCAGAAATGCTCACGCGATTTGCCGGTGGAAGAAGAGCTTCGGAGGTGCTCAAATCTCGCAACGATAGCTTTACGCAAACCTCGGAAGCGGTGAGAGAAAGAGAACACGAGGGCAGGAACACGCCGCCACCGATAACGACGAGTTCTACCGGGAGAGATACAATAAAAATTCCAAAGAGCAATAGTGGCACAAACCTAAACAATATAGTAGTAAAAAGTGTCGTAAAATCGACTTCGGGGAGCGATTTAACCCAAGCCCAAGGTGCCGGAAACGCCGCGGCAAAACTCGCGGATTTATCTTTGAAATTACCAAGAGAAGATGCCAGAAAAGAGTTAAAAAAGATGCATGCTAAATTCGAGGAGAAAGAAATTAAGAAAACGATACGATCGCTCGCGGCGGGAGTCACTCAAGACGATTCTGCTTTTTTGAATAACAATCATAGTGGCGAAGATTCGAGCACCAACGGGAGCAGCTCAGGGAGGAAGAGTTCTTCCTTACCGTACAGTTCCTCGAGCGAAGAGTTGGAAGATTCGCGTCTAGAACCGTCCACAACGCAGAATTTTGGCGGAGAAGAGAACGAGGACGACGACGACGACATCTACGCGACTTTGTTTCCATTCAAAATTGAAGACATACCTCGAGTGCACATCGATCGTTCCGGTCTAGTTTCCTCGATGCACTCGAGAAGAACGTCGTTCTTAGCAAGAATAGAACACGAAGAAACTGGCGGTTTGTCCGCACCAAGAATTGTCGCCCGAACTGGCGTATCCTGCGCATTCTCGCGGTCGATTGGTGATTCCGGCGTCGCTCGCGCCGTCATATGTACGCCAGAGTTCAGAGATTTCACCATCGCCTGCGGAGAACCGGCTCGGATAGTTTTAGCCTCAGACGGGTGTTGGGATGTGTTTACGAGCGACGAAGCGACGTTACACATTGAATCCTTGCGTGACGCCGATCACACGCGAACGAGCGATATTTCTACGAGAGGGGGAGGTTTCCACAACACGGCAACCGTGGACGCCTCGGTCCGAGGCGGAAGCAATCACAGCGGGAATAACATGAGCTCCGGGAAAGATGGGAGCGGAATGTACGCAGATTTAAGCGTTCGATTTGGCCAAAACTCCTCGTTTCAAGAGTCTGCGCCAGGTATACCTGCCGCCCAAGCGGCTAAGAAACTCGCGAAAGCGGCGAAGCAGAGAAGATTGTATCGAAGTTACCCTCCGGACGATATTACGGTTATAGTCGTCGATATCAACTTGGCGCATTTCGAAGTGATTGATCAACCCGGATGTTCGTGCGTGGTTTCATAAGTATGATAATACTTTTGTTTTAATACCTGTACTATTGTTTTTGTTGTAAACTACCTATTCCATGTTCAATACATAACTATAACTGCTACTATAACTGCTATTACTACTTAGTGCTAGATTAATAACTACTCTTCTGAAGGAGAAATTCGAAACACGGCGATTCTCTGGTCAGGAAACAAACTCTCAAACGGCGGGGGACTCGGTGGCGGCGTTTTCGTGCCACTTTTTCGAACTTCTTCACAAACTAACCCTTCTTTTTCTAAATTCTCAAAGAAATCCACGTCCATCCCATCGTATCTGTGTTTCGTGTGCGCGTAGAGCATGAAACCGCTTTTTGTCTTTCGGCATCTGGTTCGCAACAGTTTTGCGATGACTCGCGGTAATATTTTCACTCCAGATTCGTCGTACACGAGGTCCGAGCCGAGGAGAAAATCAACGTCAATCATTTGAGCATCGTAATCGTCTTTTACTTCTTCTTCTTCTTTATCTGATAGTATAACTTCGTTCCAATCCAACGACGTCGCGTAAATCTTCTCTCGTTCCTTCGACGATAATTTTCTCTTCTCTCTGTTCGAATCGAGTATCAAATTTAACCAATCCAGAGCACCTCCCGCTTCCATCTCTGTCGCGTGAAAAGCATCGATGGAGTCGCAAAATTTCCTCACGATCGTCATCGCCAGCCACCCGTTTCCACTTCCGAGCTCTAAAACTCTCACTCTCTTTTTTGTGCCGCTACTAAACAACTCTTCTGATTTTGAACAGAGAAAATCTTTCAGAGCGACGGCGGCGTCCCATCTCTTCTGTCCAGTCGTATTGAACGTGGTCGTTTGCATGTATAAAGCAGCGTCGCCGAGATAGAAGTAATTATCGTCGTCGTCTGAATCGTCGTCATCATCATCATCATTGGGTGGTGGTGGTGGTAATGGTGGTTCAAAAGACATGTGTATTCGCATTAAAAGTTTTGGATAATGAGGAGTTGTTCGTTACAAACACGGATATGACATGCGAGAGACATAATACGAATACTAACAACAACTAAGTATCGTCCAACTTCTCCAACACCCCCTCGCTAATCAACGGCTGCGCTTCTTCTCTCCTCAACAAGTGCACGGAGTCCTTCTTCAAATCGACGACGCCGTCTTTGAAATAAATCACGCCGTGATCTTTCGTACACCGCACTTGCACTTTATGCTCCTTGGGCGGATCCCGGTCTAAAATCAAGTTCATGTTAATACCTTCCTTCTTCCCCATGTATTTGTTCAGAATTTTCGAATACTCCGTGAAATAATCTCGTTCCGAGTGCGATAAATTTTCCGAGATCGAATCCGGTAAGCCGACGCCTAACGTCCATCGTAAACTCTGGATTCGTTTCACGCGTTCGTTGAGATAAATCATCAGTGCTTTCTTGTTGCGCAAAATCGAGTGATGGTGCGTTTGTATCGCCGCTGTTATTCCTTCTTGTTCTTCTTTTCCTGTGACTTGCTTCAACTTTTCCGCTAAAGATCTGTTTTCCTGATAATGCGCTTTCACTTCCTCTAGTATCGACCGCACGAGCTCGTCGTTATACGGTGGAATCGAGGACGGACTCGCGCTCGATTCCACGGACGAGGCGATTTCTTTCACCAACTCCGTGGCTTTTTTCCCGAATGATGTGGATGACATTTGTCTTCTTTATCTCATAAAAATAAACAAAAACGCAAAAAGCCGTCGTAGATGTATATATATTCTCTCTCTCTCTCTCTCTCTGTGTGTGTGTGTGTGTGTGTGTGCGTGAAAGAAGTCCGAAAAGCGTGAGCGAAAAGATGTTTACCAAACAGGATTCTGACGATTTTTTGAATAATTTTTCTCTGCAAAGAACAGACAAATCACACAAATTCTTCGTACGTAGTGTGTGTGTCTCGAGTGTCTACTGTGCGTGTGTTCATAATGTAATAGCGTACCGAGCAACTTTCTTTTAATTAGGCGTGAAATAAATATATATTAAGTGTTACAATCATTGTTTAATAATTACGCGGCAGACTTCTCCGAGGAGGACCCCGATAACAACGGTTCCTTCTCCAACGCCTCCCTCTCTTTCGCTTCTTGCTCTTTTTGCGCGATTTTCGCAAAGTTGTACCAAAAGAAGCCGACTAAGACGATCCCGTACCCGATCGCTTCGACGACCGTGACGACGTCGTGATACACCGCCATGCCGTATAAAATCAACAGCACAGATCGAGACATGGAGAGAACTTTCAAAGTCAACGACCCGGCGGCTTTGATGACCCCCAAGGAACACAGGTTGGTGAAGAAACCGAGACAGCCGGCCAAAGCGAAGAGGTGCGGTTGACCTTTCACCATTCCCCACGCGTCTTTATCTACCATATCTTGAAACTCCAAAGCCGCGCTCGCCACGAATAAGAAGAACAAAGACGCCGGGGAGATGAAATATAAACCTTCCCACATGGAAAAAGATTTATTGGCCAACAAAAACTGCATCCACGCGCTCTTCGCGGCTTCGCTCAACTCGGCGACGAGAATGCACGTAAAACCAACCGCGGTGAAAGAAACATCTCCCCAGGCAGCCATTAACGTCCCAACGACGATGACCAAAATCGATAAGAATACCCGAGTGTTGAACCTATCCAATCCCATACCAGTTAATAACGCGAACAACACCACCGGTCCCATCGCTTTACACATCTGCAAAAAACTCAGCGAGAGATAAAAGTACGCGGTATTCCCAGCCGCTAACGTCGTCGCTTGGAAAAACCCAATCGGTGACACCACCATCACGTATTCTTTCAAACCCATCTCAAACTTATCTTTTCCTAACTCGATGACGTTAAATTTATACAGCAACGCCGTCATCACCCATCCAAACGCGACTCCTAAGGACGAGAGGACGATTGGAAAATGGAACGGCGTGACCGATAAAATGTATTTGTTCAACATGATAATCCCAGCCGCGGAGGCTAAGTAACCCGCGCCGTAAAAGACGATGGACCAGACCATTGAAGTCGTGGATGCTGCCTTCATCTTTTAATACTATTATGTGATAATACGCGTCCTTATTCTCGTTCTTCTCTGAGGGAAAAGAAAGAATTTTTCCCTTTCTTGGGGCGCGGCCTTGTGCAACCCTAAATCACAGTATTGCTTTCCTTTTCGTCAGTTCGAGCAACTGTTCGAGCTTGGCGCACTTGGCGGTCAACGCGTCGACTTTGACGGTCAAACGAGATATCGCTTCGTCTTTCTCCTTTATTACCGACGACGACAACAAAGATGATTTTCGAGGATGGTTTTTTTCTTCTTCTTCTTCCTTTATCGTCGCTTCCTTTAGAGAGAGGAGCTTCGTCGTCGTCGTCGTCGTTTTGGTTTCTTCTTTGTCTTCTTTTTCTTTTTCGTCGTCGTTCTTCTCGTCGTTTGCGGATGACTGCGCGAGCCTTTGCTTGTGCGTATTTTGTTCTTGTTCTTGTTCTTGTTCTTCTTCTTCTTCAATCTCGTATTCGTCCGTCTCGCTGTTCGATTCTTCTTCTTCTTCTTCTTCTTCTCGGTCTCCGTCTCTTTCGTCCGGGTGGTCGAGAGACATAAAATCATCCTCCACGGCGGTTTTAATCTTCAACAAAACTCTCTCTGCCGCGTCCGTCTCGCTGTTCGATTCTTCTTCTTCTTCTTCTTCTTCTCGGTCTCCGTCTCTTTCGTCCGGGTGGTCGAGAGACATAAAATCATCCTCCACGGCGGTTTTAATCTTCAACAAAACTCTCTCCGCCGCGTCCTTCTCGCTTCGTGCGACCGCGCTCATCTCCTCTCTCGTCAACTCGCACCGTATTTTTGGACTTCTCAACACTTTCGCGTTTAGAAGTTCCCAGTTTTCCAGTTTCCCTTTGAAGCTGTTTTTGATCGGGTAGTTGTGCATGGATATCATCCTCGCAGTATTCGAACGACGACTGAAAGAAGAGGAGGAGGAGGAACACGTAGTTTTCATTAAAATCTCCGCGCATAACACCCCGTCCGAGAAGTCTCTCGCGAAGTGCTTCTTCGGTTTCGATTGCAGGTTCAACCGGTCGATCCAGACGTAAATTTCCATTCGCTCTCTTTCCGTTATTTTTTTTAAAGTACTCCTAGAAGTCGTCATCGCGCGAAGAAGAAGAGTGGCGCGTACTTCAAACGGTACGCTCGCGCGTGAGCACTCGTTCGCGTTAAAAAATGTGCGCCGCTGCTTTATCGTCAGTCCGGGTGTGTGTGTGTGATGTAATGTGACGTGTTTATTTTTAGCAACAACACATGTGAAGCATGCATGTTTGACTTTTTTTTTTTGTTTTTTTTCTGAGAAACGGCTTTTTCACAGAAGAGAAGACAAACGACTGCTCTTTCTGAAAATGCTTCAAAAATCATCATTTCTTCGGTCCGGTTGTTCTTTAAGAAGCACGACGACAACAACAAGAACAAGAACTCACTCAGAAGAAGAAGACAAAAGAAGAAGAAAAATGGACCCGCTGGCGACGACGGAACGTTTCGAGCGCGAATTCAGAGAGGCTTTGTCTTTTAACTCT
>Ga0209309_10002623_pt1 | contig 16205 bp, 15 predicted proteins | sample COGITO_mtgs_1204_2_FD_184807 | JGI IMG/M metagenome (GOLD analysis project Ga0209309, IMG submission 184807) | Pelagic marine microbial communities from North Sea - COGITO_mtgs_120412 (SPAdes) (version 2) | ecosystem: Environmental > Aquatic > Marine > Epipelagic ... | reverse complement strand
AAAAATTGAAATATATGATGGTATCTCTTTTGCGCCAAGTACCAAGATAGTGGATATCTCTGGTCAGAATCTCACCGGTTCACTCAAGGCTGAGATTCGTAAACTTTCTAATGTAGAAGTGCTGAATATCAGTGACAATGCGTTCACTGGACTCCCCGCTGAGATAGGACAATTGTCCAGACTGAAAATTCTGAATATATCGAATAATCCCCTGACTGGACTCCCCAGAGAAATCGGGCAGTTGCCGAATTTGGAAGTATTTAATATCGTCGGTGTGAATTACTCCAAGCCAGATTTGGTCGCTATCCAGGCGCAGTTCTCATCAACCACAGTAGTTGTTACTGAGTAGTGTCTCTGTGTATACTGTATGTCTGGCGCTAAAAAATCAACTGGGTGGATTGGAGTAATTAGTGCGTTTTTATTGGTACTTGCTATAGTGGTATTTATGTCAGACACCTTTCGCTTCGCCAAAACCCTCTTTCTTATCGCTCGAGTCACTCCGTACGAGCAATCAGGCACCGGGGCGGGGACTATTCAGGTGCTTGGTGACAGTACTGGGTACGGCACTGGTGCCAGTCGAGCCAAGTATTCAGTGGCTGGACGTTTGGGCGCAGACCATCCCGACTACTCAATAGCTAACCGTAGTGTAAATGGTCGCACCATTGGCGAATTACTAGTTGATGTCAAAGACTTCTCTGGTCAATATGATTTGCTAGTGTTGCAAATTGGCGGAAATGATATTTTGCAAAAACGTGATACAGATGCGGTCCTGACTGATTTGAATACCCTTATCCAGCGATTGCTCCCTCATGCCAAAGAGATTGTTATGCTCACCTCGGGCAATGTGGGGACTGCAGTGGCGTTCTCGGGTGACGAGGCGAAGCAGTATGATAGGTTGACTCGCGCCTACCGCTCTAGGGTCATTGGACTGGCTGAAACTACCCCGCACTTCACGTATATAGACTTATTTGATGAACCAGAAGATGACGTGTTTGCCCAGGACCCTGATAAATACACTTCAATTGATCAACTGCACCCGAGTAATGACGGGTATGAGTTTTGGTACCAGAAAGCAAAAAGCGCTTTTGATTCAGCTTTAGAAAAGTAAACAGCGATTCCAATGAAGGAATCGCTGTGTTTTTATGAACGGTGAGGGTCGATGTCGGCCACTTGCGCCATTTGTTGCAAGAGGTGACTGAGTTGCAGTGATTTCTTTTTGTGACCACTGGCTTCCATCAAACACTCTGCAAACAAAGCGTGTGCTCGGCCGATTTGCGTCAAAGCCTCACTGCGCAGTTGGTGATTTTTGGCGTGTAGTAGACGTTGACGGTATTCAGGAGAAAAAACCAACTGCACATACCCCGCAGCGCTTATTTCTCGGACCAGAACATCAATATTCTCCAGTGCCGATTGTACTTCATCAACTGGGGGATTTTTTCCCGGTGTGCTCCCAACGGCACTGAGTAGATGACTGCTATCTCCTTGCCACCAGGCGGCGTTGCAATCAATATGTTCTCGACCTTTCCAGTTACCACCACGACCATCGTGATAGTTGATATAGAGCTCTCTGCGGTCGATATCTCCACCACAGTGGGCACACTTGTATGCCTTTCGAGCTCTTACTTCTCGTCTTCCACTAGAATCATAGACAGCCATTATCGTCTCCTTTATGCTCTAGGCAAACTATGCCTTGTTTTCAGAATAATGCAAATATCGTGAGTGGCGTCAGGTTGTTATACTCACTGTAATGACTGCCCCCTCATTCTCGCTCAAAGATCAGCTGTTTAACCGTGAAAAAGTTACTATGGTGGCGAATGAGATACAGGCTGTGTACCCAGAGTTTGCTTACAAAGAATTCATAAAGACGGTAATAACTCGGTTTCCTGAGCTGGAGTTGATGGAACGGCTGTATTGGCTCCGGGAGTGTCTACAGACATTTCTCCCGAGTGAGTATCGGACTGCGGTAGGTATATTGATTGATTCTTTGCCTCCGCCACTTGATCCAGACTTAACAGACGCTGATTTTGGCGACTTTGTCTACGGCGCGTACGGTAACTTTGTGGCTGTGTACGGTACGACGGCCAAGGATGTGCAATTCTCTCTAGACGCTCTCAAAGAAATGACCAAGCGATTCACCTGTGAGTACGCTATTCGTGAATTCATCAATCAGTTTCCGGGGCAGACGCTCCAGGTGTTTGCTACTTGGTCCAGGGATGATAATTATCACGTACGTCGTCTGGTAAGCGAGGGAATGCGGCCAAAGTTGCCGTGGGGTAAAAATATTACCACTGCATACACTGCGCCTATGCAGTTTTTGGATATTTTGCATAGTGACCACACACGATACGTGACTCGTTCAGTAGCGAATCATTTGAACGATATATCCAAAATAGACCCAGAGTTGGTGCTCAATACCCTTAAAAAATGGCAATCACTCAATCAGCAGAGTCCTAAAGAATTAGACTTTATCGTGCGCCATTCACTTAGGACCTTGGTAAGGAAGGGTCACCCAGGCGCGTTGCAGTTGTTGGGCTTTATGACAGCGAACGTATCGACTACGCTGGCCATTGATACTCCTGCTGTTACCATCGGCGACTCATTAGAGTTTTCATTTACTGTTACTTCAAAAAGTACTACCACGCAACGACTATTAATCGATTACATACTGTATTTCCAAAAAGCCAGCGGTACCACCGCACCCAAGACGTACAAAATCACTTCTACTACGCTCTTGCCTGGAGAAACACTCGCTTTTACCAAAAAACAGCTGTTGCGAGTGATGACAACCAGACGGCTACATGTGGGCACGCACCAGATAGAATTACAAATAAACGGCCACAAGTTTGGAAAACATGATTTTGATTTGCTACACTAAGGCTATGAAAACTATTCAATGTCAGCACTGTTCTGCTGAGTACACAGCGCAGACGCAAGCCGAAATTCTCAGTCTCTTCCACGCGCACTACATGAAAGAACACGAAGCAGTCATAACAAACGTAGACGAAGCAGGCAAGAAAGTGTGGATGGATACTTTTGCAGACCGTTGGAGTAAAGCGCCAGAGAATAATTAACCAAAATCAAAACCTCCCAATATGATAAAAAATATATTTATAGTTCTGAGTGTCGTAACTGTCGTCGTCGCGCTCATATTTGTGTTCTCTGACGATTCAGATGACTCCAAGGCGGTGCCTGGCGTTGAGTTTGCCGTTTCAGCGGTCGAACACGCTTCATTTGGCCTACTCTTTGCCGACGCAAGTATTCTCAATGACCCGGTCGGTGACCCGCAAGCCTACGCTGGAGTGGGAATCCCTGATATTATTTTCATTTCTGATATTCATCCTGACCACTTTGATGTTGATACTCTAGCTGAATTGGTCGCTGCGAGCACAACTATTATTGCACCTGAGGCAGTGTTTGACGCTCTGCCAGCCTTTCTCAAAGACAAGACCGTCGTGATGGCTAATGGCGACTCACACACTGTGGCCGGAGTAATGTTTGAGGCGGTACCGATGTATAATCTGCCGTCAGAATCAGACACTGTGTATCACGAAAAAGGGCGGGGCAATGGCTATATCCTAGAGAGTGGTGGTACCAGAATCTACATTGCTGGCGATACTGCTGATACCCCAGAAATGCGCGCCTTACAAGATATCGATGTGGCCTTTGTACCTGTGAATCTTCCGTATACAATGGATGAGACAGCAGCCGCTAGTGCGGTGCTCGAGTTTGCTCCGTCTATTGTGTATCCATACCATTACCGTGGAGAAGATGGGTTGGCTGATGTGCTGTTGTTTGAAGAGTTGATCCAGCAAGGTAATCCTACTATTGAAGTTCGACAGCTCGACTGGTACAACCAGCAACTATAATGAGGCGGTGGATTGTTAGTCATCAGGGAGTAGTGTTGCTACTGGGAGTATTTTTGCTCCTGAATGTCGCTTTTTTATTCATTTCTCCTGACACTATCGTGCAGTACATCGGGGTAGAGAATACCTACCTCATGCTGTTTTTGATGGCTACGTTTGGTGGGGTAAATGTATTCACTGGAGGAGTGCTGTATGCAACAATCATCGCGTTTGCTGCCGGCGGAGCTTCGCCGTGGCTTCTGGGATTGACCGGTGGTCTAGGAATTGCCATTGGTGACAGCATTGTGTTCTTCTTGTTCCTTTACACTTCTCGCCGACTGTCTCCAGCCTGGCAAGAACGGGTAGCCCTAAGCAAACAAAAAATAGAACGCTTACCCAGCGCTCTACAATATCTACTTATTTATCTGTATCTCGGATTCGCTCCAATTCCCAACGACATTTTGATGTTTATGCTGGCGGTTCTGCGGTTCCGGTTTGTCGTTATTGTGCCGTTTATTATTGCTGGAGCGGTGACCTTTGTGACGCTTGTAGCTCTCGTTGGAGAGATGTTGCCTTACTATAAATAAACTATAGCCCCAACTGCTTGAGTAACTCTTCGAGTTCTGGGCCAGCGATTTTGCGGTACTGATTGGGTTTGAGTTTGCCGAGTTCAATATTCAAAATCCGTTGGCGTTTCAGGCTTTGAATCTGGTATCCCAAGGCTGCACACATCCGTCTGATTTGGTGTTTTTTTCCTTCGGTGATGATGAGGGAGAATTTCTTGTCGTTTCGTGGGCTGGCTTTGATAATAGCTGGCTTGGTGCGGTACCCTTCGATATCGACACCAGCTTCCATCGCGCGTTTGAACATGCCTGAGATAGGCTTGTCTACCAGTACCTCGTACTCTTTGTCATTACTATTCTCGGGGTCCAGCAGTGGTCCAGTGATACGACCGTCGTTGGAAAGAATCATTAGTCCTTCTGAGTCTTTATCGAGGCGACCGATAGGTGAGACATGAGTGATACCGTAGTCGGCGGCGAGTTTCATGGCGATGTCGGTTTCGTGTTCAGCCGGGGAGTGGGTAATGACGCCCCGGCCTTTGTAGTACGCGTAATAGCTCTTGGCTTTGGTCTTGCCGAGAACCTTGACCACGTCTTTCTCTTCCACAACCTGTCCCATTTGGGCTTTGATGCCGTTGATCTGCACCTTGCCAGCAGCGATGAGCGTGTCTGCTTCACGTCGAGACGCGACGCCGGTGTGCGCTAGGTATTTGTTGGCTCGCATTGGGAATTCCATAAGCCAAGATTATGCCATAAAAAGCCTACTTTTACAATGTATAGACAGCAGGTTGATAAGACTACTTGGTTCCAATAATGATATCAGTCGGTCTCATCGAGATGGTGTTGTTACCAATGAGGGTCAAAGCGGGTGTCCTATAGTCCTTTAGTTCATCAGGTAAAACTGCGCCCAAAGCCTGCGTATCACCGTCAATTGTAGTGTATGGCAGGTTGGTAATCGCCATTTGTAGGGCATTCTGGGGGTCGGTGTCCTTTAGTCGCAGGAGTCCGATGAGGGTAAATTCAGCGTTCTTGCCTCGTGGTAAGTAGTATTGCCCGTTCTTAATAGAGACATCTTTGTCGTTGCTCAATACAATTGCCGGTGCATAAGGTGTTGCCAGTGGTGTATTGGCACTGTTCACTTCGTACGATACGCGGTTGCCGAGTATCGCGTCCCCTAGAGTACTTTGTATTGGGGTCATCATGTCTCGGTTCAAGAACCCAAACGAGTAGGTAATACTAAAGAGAATAGTGTCTTCGCTTAGCTTGACGGCAGTGGAGTCGGTTACTTTGTAGGCGCTAGCGGATTGTGGCATCAGTACTAAGACACAGAGTGTCAAAAGTACGAGTTTCATTTTATTGGTTTTCATGACACTATTTTACTACAACGTACGCATGGAACAAGACACAATTACCACTTTGAGCGACGAAGAGCTTGTAAAGAAGACTTTGTCAAACAAAGAGTATTTTGGTGAAATTGTTGATCGCTATGAGGCCAAGCTGACCAGGTACATCGCCCGACTAGGGATTCGTAATCCAGAGGACCAGCTAGATGTACTGCAAGACATATTCCTAAAGGTGTACAAGAATCTCAACGCTTTTGATACTTCGCTCCAGTTTTCGTCTTGGATTTATCGGATTTCACACAATGAAGCGATTTCGTCCTACCGCAAAAAAAATGTCCGTCCCGAAGGTCACCTGATTGCTGATAGTGAGGAAATGCTTGGTTTTCTTTCAGGTAAAGAAGATGCTCAGGATGTGATGTTTGATAGAAATATCAACGCTGAGGTGGTAAACAAAGCTTTATTAGCGATTGATAATAAATATCGGGAGGTAATCATTCTGCGTTTCTTTGAACATAAAGAATATGAAGAGATATCTGATATTTTGCGTATACCAATTGGCTCGGTCGGGACGCTCTTGCATCGAGGCAAGAAACAACTCGTCACTGAATTAAATCAAGACGCTATACGTATGTAAGGTCACACCGGTATGAAAAACACTCCACCCAACAAATCAAGTCTCAAGAACACGCTCCTAGAGCGGATTGAGCAAGAAAACCACCACCCGCGTTCGCGCTGGTTCTTCCGTAGTCGCGAATGTGTGATTTGGTTCTTGTGGCTAATAACGGTCATAGTCGGCGCCGCCGCTTTTGCGGTCTCGTTCTTTGTGATGACGCACTACCAATACGCTCTATATGAGGCCACTCATGCCAACTTTCTGACGTTTATCATCAGTGCACTACCTTATATATGGCTAATCGTCTTTGCCGTGATGACGTTTTTGGCGGTGTACAACCTGCGTCATACTAAGCGTGGCTACCGATATTCGGTACCGACGGTACTGATGAGCAGTATATTGGTGAGTTTTGCGGCTGGCTCAACGCTCCATTTCTTTGGTTTAAGCTACGCTATAGACTCGTACTTGGGTGCTCAGACTGCGATGTATCAGTCTCAAGATGAGGTCGATATTGCTTTGTGGCAACGTCCCAGTGAGGGTCGACTGCTGGGTAGACAGGTCCATAGCACCGCAGCCCCAACACAATTGATTATCTTTGCTGATGAGAGTGATACTCGATGGCGGATGGATGTGACTGAGTTGATGCCCGAAGATATTAAGTTACTGCAACAGAAGAAGCCAGTACGAGTGCTTGGTGTGGTAACTGAAGCTGACTACAACATTTTTCATGCGTGTGGAGTATTCCCTTGGACGTATCAAAAAAACATGACCCGCCAAGACCTGAGTAAGAACCGTCAGGAATTCTTGCAAAAAATGCGCTCACAAAATGAATACGCGCAACAACAACTGTTGACCATCGAAGAAGAAGTATTTGGGGAGGGAAGTACGAGTAGCCCGCTTACTACCAAGGTGTGTGCTGAAATTGCCATGATGAAACGTATTTCTCGCTCAATGGAGTAAAAGCAGTGGTTGTGAAAAGCTATTTTGTGTGGTGAAACTTGCAAAATATGAAATAAAGGAGTAAGGTGGTCGTAACACGAACACTTTGGGTGCCGTGACGATTGTTATCCAGCTAATTCTTATTTTATATTTATGAATACTTTATCCCTTGCATACAAAGGCTACACTGCGCGATTCTTCGCCGCAGTAACCATTGTGTCCTTATTACTCAGCGCCTTTCCGGCGGCTTTTTTCGTCGCGAATGCGGCTCCAGGAGACGTGACGCGAGATCGTGATTCTGCAGTCTTCACTACAATTCAATCTGCCATTGACGATAGCGGTACTGTTGATACAGACACTATTACAGTAGAAGCAGGAACGTATGCTGAAGATGTAGAGATCAACAAAGAAATCACTCTGCAAGGAGCAGGAGCTGGTTCAACCTTTATTGTTGGTCAATCTGGTCCTTACGCAGTTGAGATTAAGGGAGCTGTAGATGACATTACTTTCTCAGGATTCACAGTGACAGGTTCTGCTGGACAAGAGGCTCTGAAGATTGAGCAGGGTTCAGCCAACAACAACATCACGATTCAAGACAACGTCTTTGTTTCAGGTGACGGAGGACACGCAGTGTACGCTGGTGGTCTAACTAATAGCGACTTCGTCAATAATACTTTTGAAAGTGCAGCTGGTGAAGAACCAACTATCCTAGTGTATATCGCTGGTTCAGGAGATAAGGTTAACTTCGACGGCAATACATTCATTGGTGACCTTGGAGCAAACCTCGCTTTTGGCTCAGTTGCAACAGACAGTGTATTCAAAAACAACGATTTTTCAGGAATTACCGCAGTTGGTAAAGATAAACTAGTAGATCTAACTGGAAACACTGCTGATGATTCAGCTGGTGGAAACGTTTATCCAGAAGGATGGGTAGCAGTAAACCCAGAGTCAAATACCTTTAAAGGAGTATATGAAATCCAAAAAGCTCTAGACGTAGCTACTGATGGTGATGTGGTAGCACTTTTGGGTAATATCAGCGTTTCAGAAGAAGTTCGGGTTGCTTCAGAAGTTACAATTGAAGGAAACGGCTTCACTATTAGTCCAACTTTTACTAAAGATACAACTCCTGGAAACAACTCAGTTATTGAAATATTTTCAGCTGACAATGTAACTATCAATGACTTAGTCATCAACGGTTCAGGAGGAACAAACTTGCATGGAGTTAATCCATATGAATCACAAAACCTACGTTTAAATAATCTGACTATCAATGACAATGATTATTCAGCAGTAAATGTAAACCGTTCGGAGGTTAAAATTGATACTATAACCACCAGTGGTAACGGAGTTGGTAACAACTACGCAATCATTAATGTGTCAGCCAATGGTCAGACTGCCGAAGCGACTATCACAGGAGTTTCAACTCATTCAGAGCCAGTGCCCAAGGCACATGTTCTTACAGTCGAAGGAACATCAGCTGTATTTAATGACGATGAAAATCAGTACACAAATAATCCTGTAACAATCCTTGGTACTACCTATAACGTGTATCGACTTACCGAACCTACTTCAGGTGACGACGCCTCAGTAACAAGTAGTGCTTTCTACACAAGCGCTGGTAAATATAAAACAGACTTCAACTACTTTGCAATTGACTTTAGAATCAATGACTTTTTGTCAGTTTCTGATATCAAAATCGATATCTATCGATCTGGAGATATAACCCCATTCACTACATTAGTAGGTAAAGCAGATCTAGCGGCCTATGTTAACGGTCAACTATCTACAATGGATGTGGTTGGACTGTCTGCTCCGTTCCCAGTTTCACCAGTCTTGACTGCTGATCAGCGAGCAAATCTCAGTGGAGCGTGGATTTTCCCTGATGTAACCTGGACTCCAAGTGATGTGCCAACCAAAGCTATCATTACAGTTGAGGGAATCAATCAGTCCGAAGAAAGTGTTACAAAAGACGTTGAAATCACAAATTTCCAAAACGACGGAAGTGATGCTCGACCTACATTTGCTTCATTATTTCCAGTAGTGTCTGACGACACAACGAAGCCAAAAATTACTGTAAAGCCAAATGCGGTAACGTGTGCAAATGGATACACAAAAGTAAGTTTTGGGCTATTTGATGCTGGTGATATTGACCGATTGACACTCAATGGAGTGGAAAAAGACCTCAAAAACAACAAATACAGTGACTTAAACGGTGTGGTAGCTGGTGGAGAATTTGGAGGCGTTGAAGGAACGAACGTGCTGCAAGTATTTGATGCAGCTGGAAACATGACTGAACTCGTGTTTACTCTCTGTGCTGACCCAGCTGATGATTCAAGTGCTCCAACTGCGACGATTAAGACTGGAGACAACTTCATTACTGCCTGTGACGGAGGGTACTCAAAATTGAGTTACAAACTACGAGATGCTGGTGGTCAGATTGACCGAGTGGTTATCAACGGGGTAGTGAAAGACCTCTCAGACAACGAATGGAGTGACATAAACTTCCTCGCACCAGGTGTATTTGGAGCCAAGGCAGGAAACAACACCATGGTTGTATACGATGTTGATGGAAATAACACTACATACGAGTTCTTCTTGTGTGGTGCTGCAGTACAGTGTCAACTACCGTACACAGTAGAATTTACGTCATCTTCTGACGAATCTACTTTTAGCACAACTCCAGGAACTGGACTTGTGATTGAAGAAGTAACCGGTGGCTACAAGATTGGTCTATACGACGATGGACGAACTGGAGTGTATCGAGTACAAGGAACTATCACATTCCCAGCGGGAACTGATACTTCAACCTTTGCTTTCAGTGAAGAATCACTATTTGAAGGTCTTGAGCAGTCAAACCCGCTCTATCCTGATGTAGCAAACCGTACCGGAGCTACGATTGACTTTGATTTGTACGTTAATGGTGCAAACGACATCTTTACCATCACTGATGCAGCCCTAGAAAACGAAAATAACTGTAGCGTGGTCTTCCCAGAACCTACTGCACAAATCATTACTACAAAAATTGCTTGTGAAAATGAATCATCACTTCCAAATGGCGACTATTCAGTAATTGACGCCAACACAGCCACTGCGTTCTTAGCTGAAAACCCATCATGTTACCTACAAGAAGGAGTAGCCTTCCAATGGGCAGCCGGAGAATTTACTTCTTCTAATGTACCAAGTAACAACGGCGCTGCTCCAGCACCATGGAATATATCAGCTCCAACTGGAGTCGATGGTATGACAACTATGACAGTCCCAGTTTCTGCTTTGGAAGACCAGACAACAGTCTCTGTTCGAGAAGTATTGGACACAGATAAGTATCTTACTTTCAGTGATGACAAGAATGACAATGTTTCAGCAGAAATGTACTGTAACACTGACGTAAAGTTCTATGACAACATGGAATGGATTACAGACTTTGGTGAAGAAGAAACATATTATTGTGTAGCCTGGAATGTGCCAGTTGAACCAGTAGTTACTACATGTGAACTGCCAATCTACAGTGATGCAGGAACAGTGATTACCGACACAAACAAGTACGCCGTAGCTGCAAAAACGAACGATAACTGGACAAAAGATATTGACGGAGCAACTTGGATTTGGGCTACTGATCGAACAGAAAACCCTGGACAAACAGAAACCTATAATTTCGTAGAGACGTTCACAGTTGATAATCCAACCAGTGCACTCGTTTCTGTCGCAGCCGACAACTTCTACCGAGTGTATGTAAATGGTGATCTAGTACCAGAACTTGACCGAAACGGTCCAGACAGCAACTTTCGGACAGCGGCTCTGAAGTCAGACATTGATATCTCTTCGTACCTCAATCCAAATGGTGAGAACACCATTCGATTTGAAGTAACCAACAAGGGTGTAGCTGGAAGTAATTCAATTCAGAACCCAGCCGGAGTACTCTACCGAATCGATGTGGTAGGAGACAAGAACTCATGTGCTATTACAACCGAACCAGAAGTGGTAGAAGAACCCGAAGTTCCAGAAGTGGTAGTTGAAACGGGAACTATCCAAGTGTGTAAGGTGTATGTTGACGCGAATAGCGGCGTGATTGACCCGAGTCAACTAAGTAGCGCAAGCTTCACTGTTCCTGGAACAAATGACGTTGACTTTACTCCAGTGAAAACCGGTGCACCAATCACAAATGCGGTGTTTGACACTACAAATGGTCTGAATACTGACCTGAACGGAGACCAACGAAACGATGCCTACTGTGTGACAGAAACCTACGACCTAGGTAAGTCATACCTGTACGGAGAAGAAACAAAGTCTGGAGCAGACGCCTCAGACTGGACATTTGTTGGTCGAAACGACCAATTCAACAACGCTTTTGACATCACTAACCCAATCAGTGGACTCTCTGTTGCTGACACTGATGGTGAAATTGTCCTAGCGAAAGATGCGACGCAACCAGCTGCCGGCACCAACACTGCTCGTCAACTAGTCGTCGTAAACCAGCTGACTGAAGACACAACTGGTGGAGGAGATGACAATGGAGGGGGAGTTGAAGAAGGAGGAACTAATGACGACGATGCTTCGCCAGCGCGACGGAATAGAGGTGGTTCTTCTTCAAGTGGAACGCAAACTGACCGCTTCTCATTCGCCACAGCACCGGCTGGAGAAGTACTCGGAGCTTCTACCGTCAGCGTGTGTCCGTTCTTAATTGACTACATGCAAATGGGAGTCGAAAATGATTCTCTAGAAGTGATGAAACTGCAAATTTTCCTCAACATCTTCAAAGATATGTTCGGAGGAACCGAGAGCCCTGTTACTGGAACTTTTGGATCAGTCACTGACAAGAACGTGAAGCTATTTCAGCAACGCTTCCAAACTGAAATTCTTGACCCGTGGTTTAACAAAGGTATTGTGCCGCACAACCGACCGACTGGATTTGTGTACAAGACAACGCTCTGGAAGATCAATAGTATTGTGTGTCCAGACACAGCTGTGCTACCAGAGTTTTCTGGAGAGGACTTGAGTTCAAACGTAGACATTGACTAGATAGTCTACGACCAAAAACAAAAAAGACCCTGCATAGGGTCTTTTTTGTTTGCTCAGTGTACTGCAGACTAGTATACTAATGGAATATTGTATGGATGAGCCTCAGCCAAACACGTATTCACTTGATACGCTACAAAAAACCGCCTTATCGATAATGGTGGTGCTGACGCTGGTGACATTTGTTGGCTCCAACCTGCAGGCGATTCTCTGGCAGTCCTCTGACTGGTTAGTCTCTGCGGTACTGCCTGCCACAGTGATTGATATGACGAACCAGGAGCGTTCAAACCTCGATCAGGTGCCACTGGTGCGCAACGCCGCGCTTGACGCTGCTGCTCAGCTAAAAGCTGAAGATATGGCGAAGAATGAGTACTTTGCGCACTTTAGTCCCGCTGGTGTTTCGCCGTGGTATTGGTTTAAAGAAATGGGTTATACCTATGCCTACGCTGGAGAGAATTTAGCTATCTACTTTACTGATTCTGCCGAACTAGTGGATGCGTGGATGAAGTCGCCAACGCACCGCGAAAATATTGTCAACAGTCGGTACACGGAAACGGGAGTCGGAACAGCTAAAGGCACGTACGAAGGATATGAAACGGTGTATGTAGTGCAGTTTTTTGGTTCTCCAGGAGTTGTGCCAACCAAGCCGGCTCGAGAGGTTCAAGAACCAGATGTTGCTATAGCGCAAAGCGCGCCGGACACTCAGCCGGTAGCAGTTGCAGAAATAACTACCGCACCAGCAGAGGTAATCCCAGAAATAGCCGAAGAACCACAGATGAATCCGCCCGAGACGGTGCTCGAGCCACCGGTGGAAGAAACACTGCCAGTTGTTGTTTCTGAGACTCCAGTCCCGGTCAGTGTGGCCCAAACTGCGACTCAGCCAGAGCCAGCTGAGATTACAAACACGCCAGAATTAGCTTTTGAGGCAGGGTCAAATCCTTCTGAAGAGATAGTTATTATCGAGAGTCCAATCATCTCCACTTCTTCTGGCTTAGCAATTGCTAACATCACCACTGAGGCTCCGGCCCACGCTGGAGGCACGGCTGTTGCTTCAATAGCAACTAAGCCAAGTGCACTTTTGCAGTTTGTGTATCTCGGCCTGGGATTCATCGTGTTTTTACTGCTGACTGCTTCTGTGGTGCTCGAAGCTCGTCAGTTACGGTTGGTTCAGGTGGCTTACAGCGTGCTTTTGCTCTTTGGGATGGGTGGTCTATGGTTCTTGAACTCAGTTCTTACTAGTGGAGCAGTGATACTCTAAATTATGAAACTCAAAAAAGCCGTTACCAGCGTCACTTCCGTTGCACCAGCTCTGGCTGAGAATGAGCAGTTTTTTCCTTTGTATGCTTCTCAACCAGCGGCTGGATTTCCTTCGCCTGGAGATGATATGGTCGAACAGCCGCTTGATTTGAATGATTTGTTAGTCGAGCACCCAACAGCTACATTTTTTGTTCGCGTGTCCGGTGATTCTATGGAAGGAGCCAAGATTTTCTCTGGTGATGTATTGGTGATAGATAGATCAATCGAAGCGAAGCCAGGTATGATAGTGGTCGCTGCTGTCTACGGTGAGCTGGTCGTCAAGCGTTTGCAGAAGACTGCTACTGGACTGGCTTTACTCTCAGAGAACGAACACTACGAACCGATTTTGATTGATGATAGTGAAGGGTGCTATATCTGGGGTGTTGTTACTGGGAGTGCGCGGGTGTTCTCATAGGTGTTCTGTAAGAAGCGACTAGTGTGTGCGTCATAGAAGGTATGACAACAAGAAAGTCCTCAAATCTATTTTATTCAATTTATGTAGCTATTTTACTCGCGGGATTTTTATTGGTCCCAGCTGTTGCCAAGGCGGCTGACGCTGAGGTGGGTGCGTGGGTACCGTGGTTTGGTGGTGAAGATGCTCCCAAGAGTGCTCTGAAGAATATTGATGATATTGATATTCTATATCCGTTTACCTTTGAAGTGACTGGAAACGGCATCCCTGTCAACAAAGTCGATTTTTCTGATAAGGAGTGGAAGGACTTGTTTGCAGCTGCTCGGGAGCGAGATGTGCCAATTATCCCTACTATTGCGTGGTTTGATGGAGCGGCCATGGACCAAGTGTTAGGCGATAAGGCTTGGCGTTCTATTCATATCCAGCTTATTTCTCTCTATACACGTCTGTATGATGTAGATGGCATCAATATCGATTACGAGCAAAAATATGCGTCTACCAAAGACGACTTCTCATTGTTCTTAAAAGAGCTCAAACGAGCGCTGGGTGACAAGACGCTTACTTGTACTGTGGAAGCCAGAATGAAGCCAGAGCATCGTTATCGTGATGTGCCAGCTAACATCGAGTATGCCAACGACTATGCTGAGATGAACAAGTACTGTGACTGGATCGAGGTTATGGCCTACGACCAACAAAGAGCTGATATTGCCCTCAACAAAGAACGTCAAGGCGTGCCGTATATGCCGGTGTCTGATGTAGATTGGGTTGAAGAAGTAATCGAACTCACGCTTGAGGATATCGACAAGGAGAAGATTATGCTCGGAGTTGCCACTTACGGACGAGCCTGGGACGTGACTGTCGCAGCTGATTGGTACAAAGACTACACAAAGGTAGCGACGCTGAACAATCCACGTATTCAGTACTTGGCAGACAAGTACAACGCACCAATCGGACGCTCTGATGGTGGGGAAGCAGTCATTTCGTATTTCCCAGAAGACTCAGTCTGGAAGATATTTAACCAGCTTCCAACTCCAGAAGGCACACCAAAAGGCTACGAAGCGGCCGCCAAAGCCCTCATGGTAGCGACAATCGCAGATGTAGAAATTCCGGTCCGATTCGTTACCTGGAGTGACGCACGGTCCATCGAAGACAAGCTGAAACTAGTAGACAAATACAATCTCAAAGGCACCGCGATATTTAAGGTTGATGGCGAAGAAGATAAAAATATCTGGAAACTCTTCTAATTCTAGCCCAACAAAACACCCCAAACACCCAAAACACCCAAAAAAAGAACTAAAAACACAACTTAGGACATCGATGTCCTAAGTTGTGTTTTTTTGGCGTGGTATTCTTAAAAGATGGAGTTTTATCATGTATTGAATAGGGGTATAAATAAAGCGAATGTTTTTCTTGACGATGGAGATAGGATGCGTTTTGTTAGAGGTCTGTATATTTATAACGATGTAAACCCAGCACCCAACTCAGTAAGTCAAAAGAGTAAGTGGATGGATAATCCACGTGAACGGATAAAGTTAGTGCATATCCACGCCTGGTGTCTGATGAATAATCATTATCATATTTTGCTCAGTCCGGTTGATGATGATCCGGCTAATATTTCTTTGTTTATGCGGAAGCTGAATATGGGCTATGCAAAGTTTTTTAATGAGAAACATGAAAGATCGGGATATTTGTGGCAAGGTAAATACAAGAAGATTGTAATTGAACACGATGCGCAATTTATGTACATTCCATACTACATCCATCTGAATCCTCTAGATTTTAAATATAAAGAGTGGAGGAAGGGTGGGCTGGGGCAGTTTGCTGAGGCTAAAGATTTTCTAGATAGCTATAGATGGAGTAGCTGGCAGGATTACACTGGCAAAAAGAATTTTCCTTCCATTCTCTATAAAAATATACTTCGCGACACGTTGGTGAGCAAGAACTTTCAATTGTCAGAAATGAGTAAAATTGTCACCAGTGAGAAACTGGCCAGCGATTCAGAGTATATAGAAACTTAGGACATCGATGTCCTAAGTGTGGTGGAGTTCTGGGGGGGGGCTAAAAAAATCGCTTAGGTGGTTTTCTTTTGGTTTTGGATATGTTCTAGGAAATAGGTTTCTAGTTCTTAGTAGATGTGTTTCTTTAGCTCCTCTGGTGCTTTGATAGCTTCGGTGAAGCTTACCCACT
>Ga0209309_10002622_pt1 | contig 16206 bp, 10 predicted proteins | sample COGITO_mtgs_1204_2_FD_184807 | JGI IMG/M metagenome (GOLD analysis project Ga0209309, IMG submission 184807) | Pelagic marine microbial communities from North Sea - COGITO_mtgs_120412 (SPAdes) (version 2) | ecosystem: Environmental > Aquatic > Marine > Epipelagic ... | reverse complement strand
GCGGAGGAGAAAGATTCCTTTTTGTGTGTGTGACGCAAAGAGCAAAAGAGCTGCTCTTCAACAGAAACAAAAAAGAACAAGTTCGGGAGTCCAGAAGGCAACACACGTACAAAAAAAGAGAAGAGAGAAAAGAATCCTCTTCAAAAAGCACCTCTCTTTCTTTTGAACTCATTGAGCAAAAGACGAAGGAAAAAAGAGAGGGATGAGCGGCGGAGGGTGGCCCCCCGCGGCGGAAAATCCTCCCGTGATGGTAAATACGTTGTATCGTCATCTCTCTCTCGCGCGGCGCGCACATTCTCTTTTTTGATTTATATTCGAAAAAAGAAAACGAGCGCCTTGATTTATGTATTGGCGGAAAAGAAAATCGTCCGTCAACGATACTCACCTTCTCTCTCTGTTTTCACTACATTCAAGCAGCATCAACAACAACAACAACAAAACTTTCAACACTATCAACACGGACAAATGAGTCCAGGTAATCACGTGCCTACGAATCAGCACTGGGGAAATAACAGCGTGGGAGAAAATACATTCTTCCCAACCAGTCCAAACTCTCTCGCCAGAGCCGGCTTAGGAGCTTACGGAGAAAAGCTCGTATCTTCCGGCTCAAATTTTATGCAAAGGTACTTCACGAGCGAAGGCATTCGTGTGTACTTTGACGTTACGGAAACGTACTGCTTTCATAAAATACGGCTCGTATTGTGCCCTTTCTTAGCTCGTGGAAGCTGGGCGCGAGTTTCCGAGAACGTTCACTCCGTTGGGACGCGATACAAGCCACCTCGATCGGATGTACATGCCCCGGACTTGTTCATTCCTTTCTGTTCGTATTGGACGTACGTTTTACTCTGCTGCTTCCGCCAATCCTTCATCTTTTCAAATTTCACCCCGGATTCCGTCGCGAAGCATGCGTGGTGGGCGAGCCTAGCGTGGTTTTGCCACTGGTTATTTCTTGTGATTTCCCTTCGGAGTTGCGGAGCCGGGAACACAGCTTCTAGCTTAGACATATTGAGTTACACTGGTTATACTTTTCTTCTCGCATCGTGCGGATTGTTTGCGAAAAGCATAAAAGGATGGTTTGGTTGGACATCCATAGCGTGGGGATCGTTAGCGAGCTCTATATTTATAGTCAAAACGATGAAAAGAATAACGTTTAGCGAAGCCAGGAATCGGGCGAGTCAAAATAACGGCGGTAGTGGATACAATTCAACCGGCGGTTACAGTCAGTCGAAAGGAGCAAATTACGTGTTTTTAGTTGCCGCCTGTGTGCAGTTTCCACTTCAGCTCTTTCTCATAAGTCGAATGTAGCGAATGCAGTTTAATAAGAATAAGAATAATTTTTGTACACGTGAAACGAACATAGGCGCGTTAGTGGGCGTCATCGTTGCTACCTTGAAACGCCGCGGGATCTACTACTTCTGCTTCTAAAGCTTCGTCTTTTAGTTCTTCTGCCAGTTCTGTTATCGAAGTTCCGAATTCCTCGGCTTCCTCGGCCACATTTTCGTCTGCAGCTTCGCTTACGAGAGGCCTGCCAACCGCTGCTCTGTTATTCGCGTGCATATCTTCCCAAAAGAGAAGAACCGAACCAATCATGAAGAAGGAGAAAAGAAGTAAAAGCCAGCAAAGCCCAAACTTTTTACAACTCTCTCCCCTCATCACTCTGCAACATCTGTCGACGATGTTTGCATCCGCATCGTTCTCGTCATCATCTTCGTTCGGGGGCGGCGCCATATTTTTTAACAACAACGATTCGACTTTGCCATCTTCCTCTGTGTTTTTTTCTTTCCTCGCTCGCGCTTCGACGTCGTTGCCGCCGCTTCTGCTGGTCGTGGCGGACATTTTCTTCATCGCGTTTTCTTTGTAATCAGAAAGACGGTCATTCGCTGTCGTTTGCCACGACATGAAGGTGGTCTAAAAGGGGAGCAACCGCGCACCGCTCTCGCAGCAGAGAGGAGGTATTGGAGGGAAGCAGGGTGATTTTCTTTTTTTGTTTTGTTTGGTGTTCAGCTTTTTTTGCAGCACTTTTCTCCACAGACAGAAGCAAGCACACAAGAAAAAAAGCAGCTGGACAACTCCGAAGATGTCGTACAGAAGAAGATGAAGAAGAAGAAGAAGAAGAAGAGTGTGTTTGTCACCGTGGGCACGACATCGTTCGATGCGCTCGTTGAAGCCATGGACTCGGAGGAATTGATCCAAACGCTCATCGAAAGAGGGTACGATTCTCTCACCATCCAACGCGGAAGAGGCACGTACGTGCCGAAGCACATAGTTACTTCAACGTCGTCGGAAAGAAGCTCTGCTATTAAAGTTCAAGTCGTCGAGTTTCTTCCTTCTTTAGATGCCATTTTAAAGGAGGCGTCTTTGGTCATCTCACACGCCGGCGCTGGTAGTGTTTTCGAGTCCTTATCGTTGGGAAAACCTACGCTAGTCGTCGTGAATGAATCCTTGATGGATAACCATCAGGTAGAGTTGGCGGAAACGTTGGCATCTTTGGGACACGTCGCGTGGACAAAGCCCGATGGATTATTGCAGGCATTGAACGCGTTTGACCCTAACTCGCTCGTGAAATATGAAAGTGGAGAATGCACGCTCGCGAAAGATATAGAAGACTTTGTTTTCTTATAGCGTTGTAAACTAAGAATAATAAGAATAATAATATCACATTTCAGCTGGAACAATTGGTCTCCACGCATCGTCGCCGCCACCGCCATCCATCAAGCCGATTCCTTTCGACGCTAATTCTTCTCTTAATCTATCGGATTCCTCGAAATTCTTTGCCGCGCGAGCGTTAGCTCTTTGTGCCATAAGCGCTTCTAAGTCTTTCTCTTCTAATCCAGCTCGCTTGAGGGCCAGAGCTTTAAGTTCTGCTAAAATAGAAGTGCTCTTATCGACAGCTGTTGGTAGACCGAGAATCGACAAAGTGTTTTCCAACTCACTCACGAGGGAGCTCAAAGCAGAGAGTCGACCGACGGCTTTTTTCCCCGCTTTCGTCGTCAAAAAATCATTCGTAGTTTTCAATGGTCCCGACAATGAAGCTATTGCGAGCGGCGTATTTAAGTCATCGTATAAAGCTTGCGCAACGCTGACTTTTGTTTCCTCTGCGAGCTTCTTCGCATCTGCTGCAAGTGGAGATAATTTAAGCTTGGAATTCTCCAGTTCAGCTCGAAATTCCTCGTCTTTGAGCTCCAAAGCAGCGCGGGCATCCAAAAGTGTCTGATAAATATAGTACAAGCGATCAGAGGATTCCTCGAGAGCTTTTTGAGTGTAATTTATTGGCGCTCGATAATGAGCACCCAAGAGCATGAAACGTAGTACCATTGGATGATATCGCGCCAAAACTTCTCGGATGGTAAAAAAGTTTCCAAGCGACTTCGACATCTTCTCCGAATCAACTTTCACGAAACCATTATGAACCCAATATCTTACAAATTTTTTATCTTCTGATTTGTGTATCTCGCAATCGCAGGCAGCACTGGATTGAGCGAGTTCATTTTCATGATGTGGAAACACGAGATCTTGACCTCCTCCGTGAATATCAATTACCGGGCCGAGAAGTTTTTCTATCATAGCAGAGCACTCAATGTGCCATCCTGGACGTCCGTTACCCCAAGGAGACTCCCACACAGGTTCATTCGGCTTTGCTGTTTTCCATAGAGCAAAGTCTGCCGGGTTTTTCTTCCTGCCGTCAACTACAACCCGCTCTCCCGCACGATTATCTTCTTGATTTCTACCAGATAAAGATCCATACTTTGATAAAGAGTCGACCGAAAAGTATACATCACCATCGACTGCATACGCGTGGTTCTTTTCGATTAGGCGCGTGATTAAATCTATTATATCGCCAACGTGCTGCGTTGCCCGGGGTTCCAAGTCCGGACGTAAACACCCAAGTGCTTCCATATCTTCGTGAAACGCCTGAATAAACTTTTCCGTTAACTCTTCGCAAGATGTGCCGGATTCATTCGCACGATTAATAATTTTGTCATCTATATCCGTGAAGTTTCTGCAATACGTTACGTCGTACCCGAGCTGTCGTAAAGTGCGATACAAGACATCAAAAGCTACGTATACGCGAGCGTGACCGATGTGCGAATAATCGTACACAGTTACGCCGCAGACATACATTTGAACTTTGTTTCCATTCTCTGCGCGAGGTTTGAAAATTTCTTTCTTTCTAGACATCGTGTTGTGTAACATTAGCGTCTGTGTCGTCTGTTCGTTTTTATCTTCTGCGGCATTCGTGGGAGGTGGTGAAGGCGACGCTCCTGCTGCAGCAGCATTAGAGGAGGAGAAGTTTCTTTGCACGGCGATGCGCTCGGGTCGAACCAAGCGGTTTTGTAATATCGTGGGCGCTATCTTGTGAGAGGACTGTTTCCTCGTTTCGCTCTCCTCGTCGCCGTTGTTGCTTGTCGTGCTCGTGCGAGCGGCAGCCGTCGAAAACCGCCGCAAAGTGCTCCCCTTTTTCGACGACCAAGACGACGGAGAAATTCTTCGTTGTCTCGCCCTCACCCAAACCGCGCTGCTGCTGCTCGTTGTTGTTGAACGCGATGTTGTTCTCCCTCCGCCGCTGCTGCTGCTGACGTTCTTGCCGACGACGACCGTCCGATTCGCGGCTCGAGCACAAAACGTGTGCAACATTTTTTGTATCCGCTCTCTTCTTCTGAAGTTCTGACGAGGTAATTTGAGTGTTTTTTGATAAGAAGGGGGACACACACAACGGAGCTTTTGCGATACAAAAAAAGGACAACGAATCAACGCCCCACACAACAAACGACACAAAAAAAGAAAAAAATTCATGAACTCTTTGGCCACGTTGCCCTCTTCTCCTTGCGGATCCCGGGGCCTTCTCTCCGCCGCTGCGAGCACTTCGTACCACCAACACAAACACATCAGACGACATCAGAAAGTATCATCGCTAGTGTTGCAAAGAATAAAAGTTGGAGGAGGAAAGAAATCGTCGTCCTCGCCGACGACGACGAGAGCCGCAGGAGAACCCGCTTCTTCCATCAACGAAACCTTGGAGTTGACAGGCGATAACGTAGAAAAAGTGTTAGATGAAGTTCGACCGTATTTAATCTCCGATGGTGGAAACGTTGAGCTGGTGGAAATAGACGGATTAGTGGTTAAATTGAGATTGCAAGGCGCCTGTGGAAGCTGTCCGAGCTCCACGGTGACAATGCGAATGGGTATTGAGCGCCGCTTGATGGAAAAAATCCCAGAGATTCAGGAAGTCATGCAACTCGTGGACGAGGAGGAAGGATTAGAATTGACGGAGGAAAACATCGAAGCAACTTTAGATGAAATAAGGCCGTACTTAGCCGGAACAGGAGGTGGAGAACTCGAACTGGTCGAAGTCGATGCACCGATTGTGAAGGTGAAACTTACGGGACCAGCTGCAAAAGTCATGACCGTACGTGTCGCGGTCACGCAAAAGCTTCGCGAAAAGATTCCTTCCATCGCCGCCGTTCAACTGATATGATGAATTGAGAGAGAAAGTAGAAGGAGGAAAAAGGAGAAAGCGTTGTGTAATATATGTGTACTGTGCGTCCTTGGCGCGTCCTTGACAGAGAAACGTGTCGTGAGCTACGCAAACGCATCATTTTTCTTCTTCTTTTTCTGTGACTTCTTTTTTCTCTTCTGTGACCTAAAATTTTCTCCTCCTCTCCTGCTCCAAATTCTTCTTTTTTTCGTTTCTTTTTTCGTCGTCCTCAAAGCTTTCCCTCCGCATTCATTCCTTTGTCGTTCGTTCGTTACGCGCGCGTGAAACAACAAACAACAAGGGAAAAATCGAGAAATATGCGCGGCGAGAGCAGAGACGTGCTTTTACGCAGAGATAGAGGGGCGGCATGAGTGCTTCTCTTTACACGGGACAACAACGACAACGAGGAGACGAAGAAGAAGAAGAAGAAGAAGAATTGAACGAGGAGAAACAAATTGATATCGATGTCGCGCTTGTTATCATACAGTCAGAGCTTCAAGAATTTTACAGCAACGAAAAGAGTAACATTAGCAACAAAGCTCTGGCGCAGCGGAAACGAGTTCTAGAGAACGTTTTGAAGTCCATCGGAAAGAACGTTACGTCGTCCTCGCGTGCTTCTTTTATTGAGAAGGAGGAGGAGGAGGAGGAGGAAAAACATCTCCTGTTACAAAACTTGATTTCACTCCTCCAGGTTCCCAAAGTGAAAGAAACGGAAGAACTTCTGCTAGCAACAAATGACACCATCTTAATACTTTTGAAGGAGGTGAATGTTATTCGCAACGGTACGAGGACGATGGATATTGATTCGTCGTTCTTGGGATTCGCGTTTAGTAGTTTGCTCGAGTTGGCATCTGGCGGCAAAACAAACGCAAACCATCAAAAGATTCGGCAGTCCTCCTTGAAAGTAGTATTTGAGCTCATACGCTTCGTGAAACACAAGGTTTCAACGCTAGCGTTTTTCTTACCTGGTATTGTTAGCGCAATCGTTAAATTATTACACAGCAGCAAAAACGAGTGGATAGACGACTTGGCAATCGAGCAGTGTTTATATTGTTTGAGCGAGATTGTTTGCTGCGTTTTATCAGAGGATGCTCAACATCGCGAAGATTGGATTCAAGGTAAAGAGGTAAATTTACCATCACTGAACGTTACTGCTTCTCCTTTTACGATCAAATATTCAAAAGAATGGTTCGATGATACCGTTTCTAAGGTGACTTCTGTTCTGAATTCTACAATTCCAATCTTTGCGAACCACGCTCACGCGACGGTGCGGAAAGCCTGCGCGGCTTTCTCCGCTACAGTTCTCGAACACTGTAAAGAAACCCTTCCCGAAAGTCAAAGAATACTACTCGAAACGCTTTTGAGTTTATCGAACGATTCCTGGGAATTAGTCTCCGCGTTCGCGAAAGGTGAGATCGATCATTTGAAAGAGAAAAATCTCATCCCGCTTGAAATGATAAAAGTCATATTGAAAGCCGACTTAGGATTCGATTCTACCACTTCAAAATCCTACTCTAGCTTTTTCTATCAAGAAAATGAAATGAGACTTTTGGCAACGATTGATTTATTAGGCGGAGACGAAACTTCGCACTTACTTTTGTCGAGCACGTCAACAAGACGGGAGCTTGTACATGCGTTAGCACAGCGTGCTCAGAGTAAAATTCTTCTCAGAAAGATTGGCGCAGTGGCGAATCCGAAATTTTTTGAGCTTTTAATAAACGATGTCGTGACGTCAATATCGAGTTTCCAGCATGAAGCGATTGCAACCTACGTTTTTATTGCGAACGAAATTTTACGCGGCGCTACTTCGTCTGAAAACGTGTCGTCTAAAAAAGTAGCGCTCAATTTGATTGTTGACGAGTACGTCTCAAAATTGGACTTGCTCTCCTCAAACGATGACCGTGAACTTCAACAACAGAAAGAATTACTCCTTGAAGGACTCGCCATCGTCGCTGAAACCCTCGGACCTTATCACATTAAAAACACGACGTTTTTGACGAAAGTGCTCCGCGTGCTCTTAGAATACTCCGGTCGTGTTACAGACGAAGGCGGTGATAAAACCACATCGGAAGTTGCACAACGTTCCCTGGAATCTGTGGCCGCCAGCGCAAATTATGACAGTGCTGTAGAACTCATTTCTGAGAACTGTGATTTTGTTGTGGATCTACTCGTTCGCCAGTTACGACATCTAGATGAATATCCGCGCGCTCCTCAGTTATTCCGCACGGTATTGCGATTGAGTTCCAAGAATAACAATTCAATCGATTCACTCATCGAGGAACCTTTGAGCGTATCTCTGCAACAAACTTTGAAAGTAACAAAGAGCAGTAGAAAGTTATTTTCGGAACACGCTGTTGTCTTATTGAACTGTTTCAAACAGGTTTTATTCGTTTGCAAAAGTGACAACACGTCTATTGCTCGGGATATACTTTTGTACAGTTCTGCACTGTTGGAGAGCACTGAGTTCAAAGTCCGTTCGCTCGCGGCGGAGATTATTGCGAAGGCTTTATTGAATATTTTTTCAACAAAAGAAGAAAATGTGCTGCCATTAGTGCACAATCTTTGGCCACACCTCGTGCAGTCGTTTCGACTGCATTATCACAAAACTGTGCATCTGAACTTGATGAAGGCTGTCATCAGAGTTTCTCAGAGAGGAAAATTTATAAGAAAGCGATTGTATGAAGACTTGTGGCCGATTCTTGTTTCGCGAGGGATTGCTATGGAATTCGTAAACGAGTTCATCGACTATCCAGACTGCTTCGCTGGAGAGTGCGTCGCAGAGATTTTAGCTACGAAGTCTTCTCTTTCCCTTCCCTCTTTCAACGTTGGCTTGTTCGTTTTGGACGAAGATATGTTTTGGTTGCAACAAACTTTTCAAGAGGCTAAAACATTTTCTCCCGAGAGGAACGATACTCTTCTCAGGTCCTACGACAATTTGTATTTTACTAGGTAGTAATCGCGTGAAATAGCACACGCGATTGGATTAGTTTGTCGGAGATCTAGAATAGCCGACAGTGATTGGCTCGTAAAGTTTCACGCACAGTAGCCAAATTAGCGATTTAGCGATTTTCATCCCTTGAAAGAAAGTTCTTCAAAACAAAACTGCGTGTAAACACACAAACAAAAATGTTGTTGTTGTTCTTTAAAAATACTTGCAACAGAAAGAAGAAGGAAACATGAATCGATATCGTCATCGAAGTAACTGGCGATCTCTTTCATCCATCTCTTTTTCCTCTTTGTCGCGTTCTTTTTCTTCTTCTTTTTCTCGACTTTACCATCCTCAGCAAGAGCAGAAGCTTCGTAATTCTAATAACGAACGAAAGAAAAGTGGAGTGTACGGCTTAGTTGGCTTACATGCACCAAAGGATTTCGAGCGATTGGCCGCAGATGTCATTGATAGAGTAAACGATATCATCAGTGATATTAAAGGAAAGCAAGAGAAAAAGGTTCTTCGGAAGCACCGCAGTAATACTACGGTGGCCGCTGGCGTTGTTGAAGAAAGAATCGCAACGTGGGGAGAAAAAAATATCGTCCATCAACTGGATGAGATTTCGGACACCATATGTGCGGTCGTAGATGTTGCCGAACTGTGCCGCAATACACATCCTGATCGAGAATTCGTACAGGCTGCCGAAAGAACGTACTTGAAATTGCAAAATTTTGTGCAAACTTTGAATGGAAACGTGGACTTATACCAAAGTCTTGTTGACGCAAAGATAGAAGAAGACGAGTCACAAACGGAGGAGTTACGAAGGGTTGCTCAAACGCTTAGACAAGACTTTGAACGAGGCGGTATTCATTTAACGGATGAAAAACGAAAAAGGCTAGAGGTACATTCAGACGACGCGTTGCGACATGGCTTCCAATTCCAGCAGAACTTGATAGATCCGCGACAAATCAGACATGTTGAGTTGAAAAAACGCGAGGAGCTTGAAGCGATACCGACATGGATTCATTCTGGTAGTAAAAAAGGAAATCAAACTCTAATTCCAGCGGATCAAAATACTATGAATTCTATTCTGCGCGCGTGCGATAATCGTGAAGTGCGGCGGCAAATGTATGAAGCTGGAAACTCAAGTCCGGAAGGAAACAGACTGGCGCTGAGTAACTTAATAAAGTCACGAAACGATGCCGCTGAGATTCTCGGGTTTCCCTCTCACGCGGATTTTATGACGGCTTCTATGTTATCGAAGACGCCAAACGGTGCGAAAGTGTTTTTGAGAGATTTGAGCTCGCAGGTAAGGGACATAGCAGAAGGAGAATTTAAAATGTTGGAAAAACTACAAAAGCAGAATGCAAGTGGAGGAAGAGAAGAAAAAATTCGTGGCTGGGATGTTCTACACTTGATGCGACAAATGCGAGCAAAGGATGATTATCCAGACATAAACACTGTAGCACAGTATTTTCCTCTCGATGGTGTCCTTAAGGGTATGAATGAGTTCTTCGGGAAAGTTCTAGGCGTAGAAATTGCAGTAGATAGTCTGATTCCGGGGGAATCGTGGTGTGGCGAGGCAATAAAAAAACTTCGAGTCACTGTGCCAGGGACTGATACAGAAGGGATTATATATTTAGATCTCATTCCAAGGCAAGGAAAGTTTCCCCACGCGGCGCATTTTGTTATTAGATGTGGGCATCGGCAAAAAAGCGGTGGAACCCGTCAAACAGCTTCTGTTGCCTTGGTCTGCAACTTTGCTGCAAAATCTTTCTCACGAGAAACTTTATTGACACACCAAGAGCTCGAAACATTCTTGCACGAATTTGGCCACGCAATGCATTCTGTCCTGTCTGATACGGAATTTCAGCATCTTTCTGGAACGAGAGGTGCTATGGATTATGTTGAGGTTCCCAGCCATGTGTTTGAATACTTTGCGTGGGACGCAAACGCGCTTCATTTTTTGGGGCGCCACTATCAAACTGGCGAAGCGATACCGGCTGCACTCTTGAGAAAACTGAAGCAATCAAAGCGTGCTTTCGCGGCTATGGATTTACAGCAACAGATTGTTTACGCCTTACTCGATCTTGAGCTTCATAGTAATCAAATAGATGTGGAGAATTCGTCGGAAATAAGTAAACTAGCTTCGGAGATTCAATCCGAACATAGCTTCATCCCGAGCGAGCCTGGGTCGTCGTGGGAACTTCGGTTCGGTCACACCGTTGGCTATGGATCATCATATTACAGCTATTTATATGCGAAGTGTTTATCTGCAAAGATATGGCAACAAGAGTTCACAAACGATAAAATTGGACAAGGAGGGTGCACGATACTGCGGGATAAGATGCTAAAATACGGTGGAAGTCGTGATCCAGCCCACATATTAGAAAATGTCTTGGGTCCAAACACTCTGGAAAAATCATTTGATGGAGGCGTCTACCCTAATTCATCCCATTTACTCAAAGAATTTGACTTAGCGAAATAGCGTGATAGTAGTTTTAGTATTGAATAAGACAAATAATCTACGTAGCTGTTTATCCTAGCCCCTAACGTCGTCGGCGTTGGGGTAATAAAATCAATCAAAAGTAATTTTCGTCGCTTTTGCACTCATGTCAATATCTTTGAAATGTGCGCCATATAATTTAGATTCTTTCTTCTTAACGTGTGTCCCAAATTTTGATAAACTCTCGGGAACTGTTTCACCAGCTTCTCGAAGAACGTTTGCTAGTTCTCCGGCCCTCGATTTGTCGTGTACGGTGAATAGTGTGTGCGCGACACCAGTCGCCCCAGCGCGCCCAGTTCTCCCGATTCGATGTACATAGTCTTCCGTGGTTAACGGAAAAGTATAGTTAATCACATATTCGACACCCGGTATGTCCAATCCTCGAGCAGCAACGTCAGTGGCAACTAATATTGGAGTTTTTCCACTTTTAAATGAAGCAACAGATTGCTCCCTGTCATGCTGGGACATGTCGCCATGAATAGATGCAGATTTCCAGTTTCTCCGCAGTAAATCATGGACTCGGGCACACTCTTTCTTATACAGCGCAAAAACCAGGCAACGCGGCGTAACTTTTTCCGAACCTAAGTACTTATTCAAAAGACGGTGTAAGTGCTGATCTTTTTCGTGCGGCTCTACGACTTCAACGATTTGTTTGATGCTGTGAGAGGCTTTCAAACCTTCCGCACCTATTCTGCACTTGATGGGATTCGTCATGAACTCAGCCGCCAATCCTTGGACAGAGTTCGGCCAAGTAGCACTAAACATTACCGTCTGCCTGTCTGCTCTCGTTGCTCCTGCAATGGCTCGAATCTCAGGCTCAAAGCCTAAATCTAACATTCGATCTGCTTCATCTAAAATTAAGATCGTAACTCTATCTAAACGTACGTCTCCGTCGTTCATGAAATCTCGCAAGCGCCCGGGTGTTGCGACGATTACGGCAAAACCGCTCTGTTTCATCTCTTGTTTCTGTAAATATTTTGGTCCTCCGCCGTACACACACACGCATTTTATACCCGTCGCATCTCCAGCGTCGTCAAAAACCTTCGCTGTTTGTTGTGCGAGTTCTCTAGTAGGAGCGAGAACGAGGCACGCTGGTTGCCCAGGTTTACACGGTGGCTGTGCTTTGATTTGTGTCAAAGCTGGCAATCCAAAGGCTAAAGTCTTGCCAGACCCAGTCGCGGCAATTCCAACCATGTCGTGGCCAGACATGATGATTGGCCACGATTGCGCTTGAATGGGAGAAGGTTTTTGGAAATTTTTGCAGACAGCTAAAATTTCCTTTGGAAACCCAGCCTCTTGAAACGTAGCGAGCGGCGTAAAATTATATTTCTTGCCGTCATTTTCTATGGTAATCGCCAAAGAATCGCGTCGTTCCTTGACATCTTTCTCGGATAAACGAAGAATAGATTCAGAAGGCTCGTAGAACTTCTTCTTGAACGGGGCACCGCTCTTTGCCAAGCCGAAATCGCCAACGATTTTGGCATTTGTCGTCGTTTCTCCTTCCTCGTCTTCTTTCACCACTTTGTTCTTCTTTTTACTCTTCTTACTCTTCTCCTTCTCTTCCTCCCGCTCTTTTCTCTTCTTTTCTTTCTTCTCTTTCTTCTTCTCCTTCTTAAACTTCTTCTTCTTCCTCTCCTCGTCGTCGCTCATTATTGTTTTAATAAATATTTTCTCTTTGTCCGCGCGTCGTGCGTGTGGTGAATTCTTTTTCTTTTTGCATTTTACGAGTACGTAGTGGCGGCTCGTCGGCTCCCAAACAGAAAGAACAGCTCTTTTTTGTTCTGCAAAAAATTGGTTCAAATTCTGTCGTTGAAAAGCAGAGTCTCTTCTTCTGAAAAAAACGCCCAAAAAAAAAGCAGGCGTTTTTCCTCTGAAACTCTTTCTTTTCTTTTCCGCATTGTTGTAGAAGTGAACTAACTGGAAGTAAAGAAGAAGAGGGTTGAAAACCTGTTGCATTCCTCCAACTCCTACTGGAGTAACTCAAATGACAGCAACAACAACGAATAATAATGGCGATGATGATGATGAGAAAAGCGAGAACGATTTAGAGAGTTTGTTGCGGAATCAAATTCGTTCCAAAAAACTCAACGAGAAGAGGACGACGTCGAATAAATTCGGAAACGGGATCTTGCAACCGCGCAAAGCGCAAATCGAGAGAGGAATTGATACCATAGCAGCAGCCATTGTTCCTCCTCTGCGGATCAACGACGTTTCTCACGAAGATTTCGAGCTCGGCGCTGTGGCGACCGATCCTCCTCTCAGATTTCCAAAATCTCTTCTTTCTGATCTCACAAACATATCTTTCGCATGCGATCTCGAAAAAGAAAAAGAAGAAACAAGAACAAGTTGCGTCATTTCCCGGTGCGATTTGAACGCGCGAGATATTCGGAGAAAGAACAAAGTTATGGACGCAATGTTACGCGGTGAACCAGTGTTGCTGAGAAATTCTGGAGTCGTTGGAAAGCTCGACGCAAAGTTCAACGCCGATTCGAAAATCGGACTTGCTCAGGTGTGGAATTTCGATCACCTCGCTAAAATCCTGGGTGTACCAGATGATGGAGGAAACGGCGCGCCTACGCATACGTGGAAATGTTTCGTTTGCCCCTCGGATAAACACAGATTCATCGAGCACGATGAATCAAAAAATATCCTCGGCTCGGATTATTACGTCAGAGAACCAGAAACACAGTCGCTCGATTGTACTTTCCACGAGTTTGTTCAGTGTGCGCGTGCGTGGAAAGATAAGTCAATTTATTTCGAGAGCGTTCTTACGAAAGATTCAATCTCGAGAAAAACGATGTCTTCCTCCAACGTGATGGAGAAAGGTATCTTTGATTCAAAAATTGGACCATTAGCCATAGGAGATTTAGAAAGTTTATTCGATTGGAAATGGTTCCAGAGTTTACTGAGCTTTCAACGCTTTGGTTCGATTCTCTCTATGAAGCTGTCGGCGGGTTGTCGAGACAGTCTTCGTCCTTCCCGTTATAGTCTCGAAGACTCGTTCATAGTTCAGATCCACGGACGCAGACGAATTCTCCTGATAAATCCAGATCAAACTTACAAGGGCATGTATCCGTACCCGATTGCCCATCCGTACGACAAATTTAGCATGGTTGATTTGGACGACGTGAACGACGGACAGTTTCCGAACTTTTCTGGCGTGCGAGGGATGACTTGCATACTCGAACCAGGAGACATCCTTTACATTCCATCGGGTTGGTGGAGACACGAGCATGGGTTGTGTGCTGAGCACGTTGCTTTGGAAATCTCAGTTGCCGCTGGGCAGAGAGTCAGAAGCGACGAGTCGCTGGAAATACTCGTGAGCAGAGATCTGGAACGAAGAGTTGGTGAAGTCGTAGGTGCGGGAAATATCAAACATTGGTTACAAATTATAGGAAGCGCGGAAGAAACTGATTGGATCGATCTTGGCACTGTTCGCGGATATCAACGAATATCTATGACTCAAATGGTTCGTGACGAAATCGATTTGAACCTCGGCTCTGGAAAATGGTCCGAATTTCTGAAGCGCATGATCGATGGTCGCTTAGATCCGACGCCATGGCTAAACATCAAATTCCGTGAGCCGCTGTATATTTCCGATGCAACGGAGAGAGTCGAAGATACTCGAAACGAAATCGAAAAAAAGTTTCCAGAATTTTACGTTCAAAAGTTGCGGCTTGACGGGTATAACGCTGAGCATACGCCAATGACGGTATTCAACCCGGAACATCCGGAAACAATCGCACCGCGAAAGTAAAGTTGCGTTATTGTCTATCTTTAAGTGCATCAAATTTTATTGAATAACTACCATGGTACTATATACTAATATCAATAATAACAATAATGGAAATAACGAAAGGCTTGTTCTGTTCTGTTCTCTATTTTTTACTTCGCGCTCGGGTTTGAATGAATACGATGAGCTTGTGAAGGATTCCAGATGATGTTGCCACTCCGCCAATTATCGAGCACACGCTCAGCATGAATTCTCCAAAACTATTTCTCCTCTCCTTGAAGTCTATTCGAATAGGACTCAGTTCGTAATGGAAATATATTCCTGACGGTTTTCCACTGCTACCCATGCCAAAGAAACTTTGTTTCGCGGACGATGAACTCTCAGTTACGCTGTACTGGTTCGTCGCCAAAGTGGTATCTTTCAGTCGAGCGAACGAAGTCGGAACGACTTTGAGAAAGTACTGATGGACGGCGTTGGGAGGTAAATATCTTGTATTCTTATCCAACAGATTCAGAGCCCCCGGAAATGCTTCACCGAATGCGAGTCTATTAATGGTATGAGACATGTTCAAATGGGAGACGACATTCAATTGAATATGAGACATGCCGATTTGCAAAGACTTTCCTGGCGATATTGAAAAAGATCCTGGAACGCGATTGACTTCCAAATATCCCATCACTTCACATCCTTCCTTGTTTTTGTTCTTAAACGCCTCTTCGAGTCCGTTTGGAAACTGCTCGTGAATTAAAGCGTTGATATCAAAGAATCCGCCTCCAAAACCAGCCAACGCCGTGTTCTGAAGCTTACGTCTCTTTTCGTCGTGTTGTTCGTGATTTTGTTCTTGTTGTTCTTGTTCTTGTTCTCCTTCGTTCTTCTTTCCTTCCTCCTCCTTTTCCTTCTCCCGAACTAACTTTTCTATGTGTTTGTGTTTGTTTGGTTTTTCGCGAGTAACCGCGACGTCGTCTTTCGCAGATGAATCGCGTCGTGGTATTGGTTTTCCGTCTCGGTCCAAACGCCGCTTCGTGATGTGTCCGTCGTGGACGTCGTGATGGACTTCTCCCGCCGCGTCTAAACTATCTAGAGTAATCAACTCACACGCCAAACTGTGAAATGTTACATCCACGTACACGTGTAACCGCTCGGCGTTCGATTCAAATTTATTCACTCCCATGGTGTCGACATCCAGCTCGCTCTCTATTTTGCTCACCAGATGCGTTCGGTATTCGCTGAAAAACAAGCACAAGCAGGCGAGGAAACAGATTAAGGTGATTGCAGCGCCTAAAGTCGATCCTCGGGCGTAATCCTCCTTCACTTTGGGATACGCGTCCAAAGAAGCTATCGCCTTAACAACAAAGTTCTTGTTGCCATTGCTGCTTCTGAACATTTGATCGGAAGACGTTTGGCCCTCCGTCCGAACATTTCGTCTCTTCATTTTGTCTTCTTTTTATGCAATGGAGAAACTTCGGCTCAGTTTGGAAGGCAAAGGGGGAGGTTGGAAAAAAAATTTCTCCCCACTCTACACACGTAGACGACATTTGATCCGAGCGAAAAGCAACAGCGAG
>Ga0209309_10002606_pt1 | contig 16259 bp, 17 predicted proteins | sample COGITO_mtgs_1204_2_FD_184807 | JGI IMG/M metagenome (GOLD analysis project Ga0209309, IMG submission 184807) | Pelagic marine microbial communities from North Sea - COGITO_mtgs_120412 (SPAdes) (version 2) | ecosystem: Environmental > Aquatic > Marine > Epipelagic ... | reverse complement strand
TGAACTGTGTTAGGATCGTGATGCAATCTATGGGTTGTAGCTGCTTCATAAAGCAATTCCATAAAAGGCTTATTGTAAATCTCTAGAATTTCTTCCTTTGTCCAGTTGTGTTTAGTTGCCATAAATAAGATTTGTATTCAAAAATAACTAAAACTAAGTCTTTCTGAATGTTTGTATTAAAAAGATTTATTTCCAATTTCTCCAAAAACCCGGAGAACGTTTAAATTTAACGATTGTTAATTAATATTGAAACTGCATTTCCTCCAAAACCTACCGCATTCACCAGAATATTCTTTAATTGATTTGGTGCCTTACTAATTTTTGAAAATGGTACAGGAATGAATTCTTGATGTTGCAACATAAGCACTGCCAGCTCTAAACTTAAAACTCCCGAAGCTCCAAAAGTATGACCTATCTTCCATTTATTAGAAGTCATAGCCGGTAAATTATCTCCAAAAAGAGCATTGATTGCATTAATTTCAGCCTGATCTCCCTTAACTGTTCCCGGGGCATGCATTACAACCGCATCAATTTCAGCAGGATGCATATTTCCCATTGCCATTTTCATAGATTTCTGAAAACATTCTCCATCGGCAGAAATTGAGGCTGGATGATCCAATCTTTCTGTGGCATATCCAATTCCTCCAATTTGAGCGATACTATTTTCAGCAGCTAACTGAAGTGTAAACACCCCAGCACCTTCCCCAAGTATCATTGTATTTCTCAACTTTTCTGTATCTAAAGCTCTACAAGGATAATCCAGATCTTCAGAAGCATAGATCTTCATGGCTTTCATCTGGGCGATAGTAAATGGAGTTAAAGCTGCTTCGCTTCCACCAACCAAGAACTTATCTGCCATACCGGCTTGTAACCAAGCAGCTCCATTCAAAATGGCCTGCAATCCAGTAGAACAAGTTACACTGTGAGAAATCTCCGGACCGGTAGTTTCAATATCCTGAGCTACCCAAGAAGAAATATTTCCTAGCGTTGTTGTGGGAGAAGCTAAGGTTTCTGCTTTTCCTGTTTCTAAAAAATTCTGATGATATTTTTCAAAAAGTCCTGTTGCACCTCGTGAGCTTCCAATATTGATCCCGATTTCATCACCTTTTTTCCATCCGGCTTTCGCTATTGCTTGTCTAGAGGCATAAACTGAATATAAAACAGAAAGATCTAAATTCTTAAAAACAGGATTTGAAGTTCTTAATTGCTCAATCTCCTCTTTTAAATCCTTCGGAAGGAAAGCTGCGAAAGCTTCAATAGTTCCAAAAGAATGATTCGAAATAAAATGTTTTGGGTCTTTATAGTTGTTCCAAATTTCTTCCGAAGAATTTCCCAAAGGGGAAACAGAAGCCATAGAAGCTATATAAACTGGAGTTTTCAAAAGTTGCAATTTTTATGCAAAAATAAGTCGTGATAAGGCATTAGCTAAATTTTAAATCATAAAATTCACTTTTGCTTTTACAAGTAGCAATAGGTTAATCAGTTAGAGCAGAACCTATAACTTACAGGTTATTTTTCTTGATAATATAGATTTAGAATAGAGTCTAAATCCTTTTCCCCGGAAATCACTTTTTTAAGCTTTAATCTGGTTTCTTGTTCTAATAGTTTCGCTAATGGTTGCTCCACTTTTTCAAAATCTTGAAAAGCAATTTCTAATTTTGAATCCCATTCTTCGTGAAAATTTAAAAGATCATCTGGATAAACTGTAGATCTTGAAGTTCCTTCATCTTTAGCTTTAAATTCTTCAGTAACATTTAAATAGCCATAATCATCGGTGAGTTCTTCGCCTATTTGAATATCACGAACGGCAATTTCAAAATCATAGGCGGTAGAAAGACAATTTGAATTAAAACTATGATTAACATATTTTGAAAGATCCCAACACATTACAAAATTCCCTTTATTATTTCTAAAGGTATACTTGTCTACCATTTCTTTAGACAAATCTTTCATTTCTAAAACTTGAGAAGGCGTATAGATCTGGTCAAGTTCATCTTGAACCCAAGTAATGGTACCTTTAGGAATAAATTTGGTGGCCACCACACCATAGCCAATTTCGTCACTAATAAACCTAATCTCTGTATCGGGATGCATCATAATTAAAATGAATTAACATTCTAATGTATGAAATAATAGAATTGGTTGATATTTCTCTCTAAAATAATTCTAAGGCTTCTTCTATACTATCGTAGATTTTCTGAAGTTGCTCATTAGTAGTAACAAATGGCGCCAGAATATAAATAGTACTCCCTAACGGACGAAGGAAAATACCTTGTTCCATAAAATGTTTAAAAAGAAGATTTCTAACATTTCCATATCGCTCCATTTTCACATTCAAATCAAAAGCATAAATCACCCCAAGTTGCCTAACATTGGTAACTTTTGGATGCCCTTTTATCTTATTATTGAAATCTTGATGGGATTTGGTAATTCGTAAAATATCATTTTGAATTTCTTCTGATTTCAGCAATTCAATTCCTGCTAAGGCTGCAGTACAAGAAAGTGGATTGGCACTATAGGTATGCCCATGAAAAAGTCCTTTAGAAATTTCATCTGCATAAAAAGCATCATAAACTTGCTGAGAACAGGTGGTGATCGCCATTGGTAGCAAACCGGCTGTTAACGCTTTAGAAAGGCACATTACATCTGGTTGCGTTTCCATATATTCTGAAGCAAAATTCTTCCCGGTCTTACCAAACCCGGTCATAACTTCATCTGCAACACAAATAATATTGTTGACCTTACAAATCTTCAAGATCTCATTTAAGCCTTCAGCACTATGCATTTTCATTCCAGCAGCTCCTTGAACTAAAGGTTCATAAATAAAGCCTGCAAGTTTATACTCGGAAATTCTACTTTTTAAGATTTCCAGTACTTCGTCATTATTATCGCCGGTTGGAGTAGGAATTCTAACCACCTTTATAAAGTGATCTTCAAAAGCACCATTATAAACCGAAAGTCCGGAAACAGACATAGCTCCAAAGGTATCTCCATGAAAACCTTCTTCAAAAGCGAGCATCACTTTTCTATCATTTCCAAGGTTATAATGATATTGAAGCGCCATTTTTATTCCGATTTCAGTAGCCGTAGAACCATTGTCGCTAAAAAATAATTTTTGCTGATTAGATGGTAAAATTTTTACTAAAGCTTCCGATAATTTGATAGCAGGCTCATGTGTAAATCCGCTAAAAACTACCTGATCTAATTCTTGCATTTGCATGGCAACTTTAGAGGTGATTGCCGGATTGCAATGCCCATACATACTGGTATACCAAGATGCAATTCCATCTACATATTCTTTTCCTTGATCATCATATAACAAAGCTCCTTTTGCTTTTACAATTGGCAACATTTCTGAAGACAACTTATGCTGTGTTAACGGGTGCCAAAGATGTTTTTGATCTCTTTGAGTAAGATCTGTCAATTCTGAATTTATAGCGGGTGATTTTATATTTGAAGTAGCCATTTTCGATCTTTTTAAACTGAATTATTAAAGCGTTTTTAAAAGCTCTTGAAATTCTTCAGCATATTCTTTAATTACATTTTTATCAAAATAAGGCTCCACATCTATCCTTCCAATACATGGAACTCCGCTCATTTCTAAAATAATATCTTCTGTAGACGCTTTCTTTTCGCCATTAAAAATAATTCCGGCAATTTCAAGCCCTCTGGCTTTTAAAGCTTCTATGGTTAATAGAGTGTGGTTGATACTTCCCAAGTAATGTCTGGAAACCACCAATACTTTATCTTCTTTGGAAATAAGATTTGCAATGGTTTCTTTGTTATTAATGGGCACCAATAATCCACCGGCACCTTCAATGACCAAATTCTCATTATTTGAGGTGGGTCTTTTTATATTTTCTGAAGTCATTTCTATTCCATCAATCTCTGCAGCTGCATGTGGACTCATGGGCGTATTCAAAGAAAAACTATTGGGATGAAAAATAGTTTTTTTATTAGAGATCAAATTCTGAACTTTTTGAGTGTCTGAATGATCAAGATCTCCTGCTTGAATAGGCTTCCAATAATCTGCTTGTAAAGCTTCCGTAACAATTGCAGAAACCATAGTCTTGCCAATTTCAGTTCCTATTCCGGTAATAAAATATGTAGCCATTTAGGTTTTATTTAAATTAAACTTTAAGCAATAGAAACCTTGTAGATGATCTCTAGTAAGACGAGCTTAAAAAGCTTTAGCAAAGTTACCCAACAGATTTAAGATAGAACAAATTTCTTCTGTAGAATTGTAGCTATGTAGGCAGAATCTAAGCCGTTCTTTACCTTCTGGAACGGTGGGAGATAATATTGGTTTCACATCAAAACCTTGAAGTTTTAAATGATCTGAAACCTTTTTAACCATTTCATTTCCCGGAATGATGCAAGATTGAATTGCTGAGTGACTTTCCACAAAATTAGATTGCAAATCTAACTTCACAATTTCATCTCTAAAAATTTGAATATTCTTTTTTAACTGTTCAATTTCAGAAATATCATCTTTCAATCTTTCATAAGCGCAATAAATAGTTGCCACAGAATGTGGACTCAACGCTGTAGTATAAATAAAACTTCGAGAGAAATTAATAAGGAAATCTCTTAACGTTTTGCTTCCCAAAATAACTGCTCCGTGGCACCCCATCGCTTTACCAAAAGTGTTAATCTGCGCAAATACTTTGTTCTGAAGTTTTAATTGATGAACTAAACCTTCGCCATTTTCGCCAAATACACCAGTAGCATGGGCTTCATCGACAATAAGAAAACAGCCAAATTCTTCAGATAATGAAGCTAAATTTTCAAGATCTGGAATATCTCCATCCATAGAAAATACAGATTCTGTAACAATATAAAAGTCTGCCTCCTCCTTATTTTCGCTATGTCTTATAAGTAAAGACCGAAGATTTGCCAAATCATTATGCCCAAATTTGAAAGCTCTCGCATTGCTCATCTGTATTCCATCTCTAATAGAAGCATGAGAAAGCTCGTCGTAAAAAATTGTATCACCCCTTTGTGGCACTGCAGAAAAGAAACCAATATTAGCATCGTACCCAGAGTTAAAAATAAGTGCAGCTTCCACCTCATGAAACGCAGCCAACATTTCCTCAGTAAGATCATACACTATATGGTTGCCTGAAAGTAACCGAGAACCAGAGGCTCCGTTAAGTTTTAGATCTAATTCTGATAATAGATTATGAGTGGCATCATAGATCTTGGCAGATTGAGATAATCCTAAATAATCATTAGAAGAAAAATCTATTAGATTAGATTGTGATCTTAGGGAGCGAAAAGAATTAGATAGTATTCTATTTTCAAGTCTTTTAGCTAACTTTAAGGGAGATCTTTGCATATTGCTAATTTACAATATTACTTATGTTATGATTGTGCAACTCACAGAATTTAGCTTAAGAATTACGTTGGTAAACTCTAGGCTGACTAGTAATTGTAGCTGAAAAGAAATTATTATGAGATTCTATATTCCCATCTTAATTATCCACTAAAAATCTAGATTTGTAGAGCAACAACTAAATTTGAAGCAAAAAGAGATTTTGAAGAAAACTAAAGCTCTTCTTCTGCGTCTCTAATATGACTTAAATTATTTTCTGGAGTATCATCTGTCTCACTTTTTAATACCTGAGAATGTTTTTGATATTTTCCATCTAAATCATCCATTACAGAATTTTTCCAAAGCCTAACTCCAGAGAAATAAGAAGTTCTACCAATTAAGTGTCCACTAACGGGAGAGGTAAGAATTATAAATAAGATAATTGCCATTACTCTGGTAGTAATGGAAAGCTCCTGAAAATAAACGGCAGCAGCAAGCATTAACAGCCCAATACCTAAAGTGGCGGCTTTAGTAGTAACCGATATTCGCAAATAAGTATCTGGCATTCTTATTAAACCTACCGCAGCAAGAAAAATAAAAATCGTTCCGAAGAAAGCCAATACGCCTACAGCTATTTCTGTCATTATTTATTTCTTTTTTGAATATAATATGAAAATGCCACTGTTCCTAAAAATGCAATAAGCGCAAGAATCATGGCAACATCTAAAAATGCAGGCTGATTGGTAAGTATAGAATACGTTCCTATAAAACCAATACCTGTTGTAATAATTAGATCCAACGCAATAACCCTATCTACAATGCTCGGGCCTTTAATGAATCTTACCACGATTAATAACACCGAAACTGTTAGCACCGGAATTACAAAATAATATAAAAAGTCTATTAATGTCATCTAAAAATTTCCAGTATGCGTTTCTCGAATCCGTTTTTAATGCTGGCAATAAAGCTTTCTCTATCCTTAATATACATGGAATGTACATAAAGTACCTTTTTATCATTAGATACATCTAAACTTAAGGTACCCGGTGTTAGCGTAATAAGGTTAGCCAACAGTGTGATCTCAATATTAGATTTAACATCTAATGGAATCTTTACAATTCCGGGAGTCATGTTATAATTAGGTGTCATTACTTCGTAGGCAACTTCCAAATTGGCCTTTATCAACTCATATAAAAAGAAAAACACAAAGGCTATTGCTTTTGGAAGGATACGGAAGTATTTAGTATTACTTCTACCTGTAGTAATCATTCTAAGCATTAGAAAACTAAGCCCAAAACCAAACAAGTAATTAGGAAAGGTAAAATCTCCCGTAAGAGCTACCCAAATAACCGTAAGCATTATGTTAGATAAGAACCTGTTCTTCATTACTTCATATTTTGAACATTATGCAATACAGCATTTACATATTGCTGATTGTCCATTAGTTCTGTTGCAATTCTTGAGGATATTTGTTGAATATGTTCTGCTCCAAATCCTATATATAAAGATACCAGAGATAAAAATACAATAGGAGCAATCATCTGAGTTTTTTTAAGATTTGAAAGATTGGCGTAATATCTAAAATTAGATTTCATTTCTGCCACAGGTTTATCTTTCCAAACAATACCTGCCCAAATCTTAGCAATTATAAATAATGTAATTAAACTAGCAAAGATTATAGCACCTACCAACCACCATTGCTCTGCAACAAAACCGGCTTTTAATAAAGATATTTTTGGCCAAAATCCAGATAAAGGTGGAATTCCAACTAACGAAAATAAAGGGATCGCTATTAATAAGCTCAATTTTGGATAATCATGGTAGAGACCTCCCATAGCTTGCACGCTATTTGTTCCTCGAATTCTATACATCAGTCCGCTTACCATAAACAAGTTGGTTTTTACTACAATGTCATGAATAAGGTAGAAAATAGTACCCGCAATTGCTACTTCGGTAAATAAACCAAGACCAGCAATCATATATCCAATATGGCAAATAATAAGATACGAAAATACTTTACGTAAGTTGTTTTGAACCAAAGCACCCAAGCCCCCACTAAACAGCGTTAGAATTGCCATGACTGTAATAATATTGTCTAAGAAAGCATCTCCAACAAAGATGAGCGTAAAAACTCTAATTAAAGCGTACACCCCAACTTTTGTAAGCAATCCTGCAAATATCGCAGATACCGCTGATGGTGGTGTATGATAAGAAGCAGGTAACCAAAAATATAATGGGAAAGCGGCTGCTTTTGTTCCGAAGGCAATTAAGAATAACATCGCGGTAATTTCTACCAGCCCTCTATTTTCTATAGCTGCTACTTTTACCGAAAGATCTGCCATGTTCAAGGCTCCGGTTAATCCATAAAGTACTGCAATAGCAGTTAAGAATATAGTAGAAGCTAAAATATTCAAAGTAAAATATTTTACTGCACCTTCCACTTGCGCTTTTTCACCACCAAGAGTAATCAAGACAAATGAGCTTATAATTATGATTTCAAACCATACATATAAGTTGAAAATATCTCCTGTTAAAAACGCACCATTAAGACCTAATAATAGAAAATGAAGTATGGGGAAATAACCAAACCTGAGTCGGGCAGCTACTACAGATGCCGATGAAAAACTGGCTACTGCAAGGCCTGAAATTGCGGTTAAGAGCACTAATGTTGCCGAGAGCGTATCTGCTACAAAGATGATCCCAAAAGGAGCTTTCCAGTTACCAGCTTGTACCGTTTGAGTGCCATGTTCCCATATATATGCAAACAACCATACTGAAACCGCTACGCTAATAACACTTCCTGCAATACTAATTATTTTTTGTATCTCGATTTTGTTCCAAAAGAACATCAATAAGATACTTAAGGATAACTGAAGCAATAAGGGGTATAAAACTATTTGTTGTGTCATGAATCTTGGTCTATTGCGTTCATTTCATCTAAATCATCTGTCTTAACCACTTTATATGCTCTTTTAATAAGAATGATAGCAAAAGATTGTAATCCAAAACTAATTACAATGGCAGTTAATATTAAAGCTTGAGGTACAGGATCTGCATAGAGATCTTGAAAAACTTCTGCTGAACCGGGAATTATTGGAGGATGTCCCTTCACAATTCTTCCTAGTAAAAATATAAGTAAGTTGGCTCCATTCCCAAGGATGATAATTCCCAAGATGAGCTTTACAAGGCTTCTGCGCAAGATCATATAAATACCTGCGGCATAAAGCACACCAATCATAATCGCTAAAATTACTTCCATAGACTATGCAGATTCTGTAATTGTAAAAATTATGGTTAACGTTACTCCTACCACTACTAAATATACTCCCGTATCAAAAAACATAGCAGTTCCCAAAGACCCAAGTATTGGAATATGATGTGGATACCACATACCCGTCATAAAAGGCATATCAGCAAAGACTATGGGAAAAATTCCACTTAAAAAAGCTAATGCTAAGCCAACAGGCATTAAAAATCCGGGATGCATTCTTATTAACGGTTTTGTTTTTTCAAGGCCATGAGCAAAGGCATGTAATACCCAAGCAATGGAAGCAATTAAGCCCCCAACAAATCCTCCTCCCGGAGAATAATGTCCTCTTAAAAGTATAAATACCGAAAACAGCAATAGAACCGGCAATAGGTAGGTAGCTGCTGTTCTTAATATAATTGTTTTCATTACTTCTTATTTTTTACGTAGGATCTATTCTTTCTATAGTTTATCACTTCGTTTCAATCTTAATTTAAGCAATCCAAAAACTCCAATGGCGGCAATTGCCAAAACTGAGATCTCAATCATGGTATCTGCACCTCTAAAATCAACAAGAATAACATTCACCACATTTTTCCCATGAGCCATAAGGTAGGCGTTTTTAGCATAGAAATCGCTAACCTCTGTGTTCATAGGTTCAGCAAGAACCTCTAATATCAAGATGGTAATAATAGCACCAAAGGTTAATGAAACAATTCCATCTTTAATACGGACTTTATAATCTGATAATATTAAATATTTTGGCAACCTATATAAAACCAATACAAAAAGGATTACCGTTAAAGTATCTATAGAAAACTGCGTCATTGCAAGATCTGGTGCACTATAGATTACAAATAACATACAAATGGAATAACCAACGATACTCATTGCTGCTACCGCTGCTAATCTCGATTTTGTGAAAACTGTATATAGCACCGCTACTAACATGATAGCACAAAGTGCAGATTCATAAAATGTGATCTCAGAAAAAGTAGAATAATCTACAGAGAATTTGGCTACTTTAGATAATGTAAATCCAAGTAAACCAATTAAAACCACAATAATGGTTGACACATAATTACGTAAATATCCATTTTGAAAGAACTTAGTCCACTTTCGAGCAAAATAATTACTAAAAGCCCATAACTTGGTAGAAATAGTATGTGGAGATATAAATTCTAATCTTGCGATCTTAGCTTCTAATGCTTTTGTAGGTTTCATCATGAAATACATAATAGTACCAACTGTAATTGTAAACAAACTCAACCATAACACCGTACTGAAGCCATGCCACAATTTCAGATGAATTTCAGAGCCATCTGCGCCTAATGCAGCAACTACCGGTTTAATGATAGGCTCATCTATAAGATTTGGTAAAATTCCGAAAAGAATTCCTCCAAGCGCTAGTAGTACAGGTGGTAGCCACAATAACATACTAGGTAAAGCAACATTCTTATATTCTTCAGGAATTCTTCCGGTAAAAGGCTTGATACCTACTACAAACCCTCCATAAAGAAGTAAAATTTTAGTGATAATAATTAAAACTATCCAAAGTACCGGACTATTAACCACGTGAAGCGTAGACTCATACGTTAATTCTTTTCCTATAAATCCTATAGTTGGAGGAATACCCGCGCTTGAAATTGCAGCTAAAAAGCCTGCTATTGCTACTGGAAAAAGTACTCTCCCTAATCCTCCTAATTTGGTAGTATCTCTTGTTCCTGTTTGAAGATCAATTATTCCGGTAATTAAGAACAATGTAGCTTTATATAATGCGTGAACAATGATAAAAACTGCAGCGGCATAGAATGCATCAACCGTACCTTGACCAATTAAGAAAACTAAAATACCCAATGCAGAAATTGTGGAATATGCTAATATCCCTTTAAGATCGGTTCTAAAGATGATGTGAATTGCAGAATAAACCATGGTTACAGCCCCAACAATGATCAATGTTGAATTCCACAATTCTTGATTCCCCAATACTGGAGTTAATCGCATCAACAAATAAATTCCAGCTTTTACCATAGTTGCAGAGTGCAAATAGGTAGAAACCGGCGTTGGAGCTTTCATAGCTCCAGGCAACCAAAAGTGAAATGGAAATTGAGCAGATTTGGTAAAAGCTGCACCAAATATTAAGATTACGATAAGTGTATAAAAAGGGCTGGCAGCAATATCACTGCTCATAGCCAACATTTCTGAAATATTATAAGTCCCTGTAACAGAACCTAAGAAAACTGCTCCAGCCAATAAAGACATTCCACCTAAACCGGTGATTGCCAAAGCTGTGATTGCAGATTTTCGTGATGCCGGATTGGTATTATTAAATCCAATTAAAAAGAAAGAACTAATACTGGTAAGCTCCCAAAATACAAAAAGAGATATTAAGTTATCTGATAATACAAGTCCAAGCATTGCAGCCATGAACATGCTCAGGTAACCATAAAACCTGTCTAAATATTTATGGTTTTTTAAGTAAACCGATGAATATGCAAACACAAGAAATCCAATTCCTGTGATCATTAAAGAAAACAGTAATGACAATCCATCGAGTGTAAAACCAAGATTAACACCAAAAGACGGAATCCATTCAATATTTTGTCTAATTACCTCTCCATCAGCAATTCTGCCAATAAATTGAGCGAAATAAACAAATAAAGATAACGGTATTGCAGCCGAAAGCACTGCTAGTTTGCCTTTGAAAATTTTTCCGGCAACTATCAAAATCAGTGAAAATATAAAACCTAAAAGTATTGCTATTAGCATGAGCGACTCTAAAAATCAGTTCTTCGCAAATATAATAGGAATTATTGAGGTTTTTGTAGGTAAATATTACTTTAATGCCACCTTCTCCAGAACGTTAAAAGCTGAGAATAATATATCACATATATCAGCTTTTATGACACATAGTTTCTTAAAAATATAAATATACCCAACATCGCTATTAAATTTTAACATCTATAAGTTATTGTTTATCGATAATAAGTAAGTACGTTTGTTATTGATAAACGATAACTATTATAAAATGAAATCTCCACAACTTCTTAAATTATGCATAGATATTTGCTTTATCATGCTAATAATAGATGTGACTTTTTCCTTCATCACCTACACAACATTTGTATTTTACGGGGAACCTTTTACCGTTACAATTAATGATAATCAAAAGGAAATTGCAGATTGGAGTTTCTCTTCCGGTTTATTAATACTTAGCAATTTTGCCGTTTTGTTATTAAGCACATATGCTATCTACCTCTTAAGAAAATTGATAAGAAGTTTCTTCAAGAATTCGTTTTTTACAAAATTACAAACAGCATTATTTAGGCTAATTGGTCAGCTTATTGTTCTATCTGTAATACTGCAGTTTATAGTTCACTTTTTCTCCACGGTGCTACTAGAAAAAAGAGGGGAAATTGGCTTCTCTGTAGCTTCTGGATATTATATTAGTTTATTTATTCTATCAATAGGCTTATTTTTTATTTATCTGAGTAAGCTCTTTGAAAAATCCAAAAGCCTTCAAGAAGAAAACGACCTAACCGTTTAATTATGTCTATAAACATAAATCTAGATTCAATTCTTGAGAAAAGAGGTATGAAAAGCTATGAGCTGGCTGAACTTATTGGAATTACCACTGCAAATCTTTCGATCCTTAAAACAGGGAAGGCAAAAGCAGTAAGATTCTCTACCCTGGAAGCTATCTGCAAAGCATTAGACTGTCAGCCAGGTGATATTTTAGAATATATCGAGCAAGAATAAGTCTCGCTTTTTGTAATTGTTTAATTTAGAGTCCAAAATCTATAATTCTTATGTACAAATTCCTTTTTTTGCTGCTTATTTCCGCAGTATCATTCGGCCAAACCAACACCTATCAAATTTCATTTGAAAATGCAGCGCATCATGAAGCTACAGTAAAGGCCACATTTCCAAACATTAAAAGTCATACTTTAAAAGTTGAAATGAGCAGATCTTCTCCCGGGAGATATGCGGTTCATGAATTTGCTAAAAACGTTTACAACTTAAAAGCAACCAATAGTAAAGGTGAAGAACTTACAACAACACGACCAGATCCTTATTCTTGGGAAATTTCTGGCCACGATGGTACCGTAAATATTTCCTATACGCTCTTCGCCAATCATGGAGACGGAACGTATTCTCAAGTAGACAACACCCATGCACATTTAAACATTCCTGCTACTTTTATCTTCAGCAAAACTTTAGAGCATAGACCCCTTGAAGTTACTGTTGACATTCCAGCAAATTCAAACTGGAAAGTGGCAACTCAGCTAAAAGAGCTTTCTGCTACTAAATATGCCGCACCAGATCTTTACTATTTTATGGATAGTCCCATAGAAATAAGCGATTTCGACATGAAATCTTTTAATGTAGACGGACAAGAAATTAGATTTGTCATGCATCATCCCGGTACGAAAGCAGAGTTTGATGAATACTTTGAAAAAGTAAAGAAAATCGTGGACCAAGAAAAAATGGTCTTCGGAGAATTGCCTAAATATGACTTTGGAAAATATACTTTTTTAGCATGCTATATGCCAAATGTTACAGGCGACGGAATGGAACATAGAAACAGCACCATTTTAACCGATGTAGAAAGTTTGGCTAATGGAGGAATGAAAGGAAATATTGGAACCGTATCTCACGAATATTTTCATTCCTGGAATGTAGAAAGAATTAGACCTGAAGATTTGGAGCCTTTTGATTTTACAAAAGCAAACATGTCTGGGGCTTTATGGTTTGCTGAAGGTTTTACAAGTTATTACACCAACCTGATCTTAGAAAGAGCAAATATTATTAGTCCTGAAGACTATGTAAAGGGTTTAAACGGCACCTTTAACTACGTTTGGAATTCTCCAGCTCAAAAGTATTTTAACCCAATTGAGATGAGCTATCAAGCTCCCTTTGTAGATGCAGCTACTTCTGTAGATGCCGTAAATAGAGAAAACACCTTTATATCTTACTATTCCTACGGAAGTATTTTAGGATTGGCATTAGATCTGAAATTAAGAGAAAAAGAACTTAACCTGGACGATTTTATGAAATTGATGTGGACAACTTATGGTAAACCAGAAGTTGCTTACACTATTAAAGATATTCAAACAACATTAGGTAAGTATGCTGGGAAAGAATTTGCTGATGGGTTTTTTAATATTTACATCTACAAAAGCGAAATGCCTAATTATGCTGATCTGCTAAAAACTGTAGGACTAAAATTAGAACAGCTGAAAGAATCTGCATACTTCGGGGCTCCGGTAAAAGAAGATGGTGATAAAGTGTTTATTTCAAGTAATCCGAAAAATGAAAGTCCTGCTTATAAAGCATTATTATCTGAAGGAGATCAAATAAAAGAAGCGAACGATTCAATTATCTCAAGCAAAAAAGCATGGTCTGAACTTTTAAAATCAAAAAATTCTGGTGAGAAACTACAATTAGTAATAGTGAGAAACGGAAAAGAACAAAAAATGGAAGTTATTTTAGAGGAGGATCCCGCTTACACCATCAGCATAGATCAAAAAGCAGATAAGAAAGCGGTAAAAATGAGAGAAGCCTGGTTAAAATCTAAATAAAATTATAACTATTAAAAAAAGCCAGTTTCAATGGAGCTGGCTTTTTTTTGTGGTAATGATAAGAAAATCGATATTTAAAGTATATAAAATCAAAAATCCCAAACTCTAAAAATTAGAATTTGGGATTTTAAATGTTATGTTATGCTATTTAATCTGCTAGAACGATGGCTTTATTATCCTTCATTTCAAGCACTCCTCCTTTAATAGGATAGAAAAAAACATTAGTACCTTCTTGTCTAAAATCTTTAGAAAGACTCTTTATCATTTCTGGATTTGCAGAAGATGCTAAATTGATCTTCACTTCTCCTTCCACTAAAAGAGAAACAATAGCAGCATGATGATTAAGCATTTGAAATTCCCCATCAATTCCGGGAACTTTCACCGCTTCTACTTCTGCTCCAAATACTACTGCTTCAGGAGTAACAATTTCTAAATACATATTTTTTCAGTATTGAATAATTAGTATTGAGTAGTGAGTTCTAAATACTAACTACTCAATACTCAATTCTATTTTAAGATTCAGCCAACATTTTATCTCCAGCTTCAATAGCTTCTTCAATAGTTCCTTTAAGGTTGAAAGCAGCTTCTGGTAAGTGATCTAATTCACCATCCATGATCATATTAAATCCTTTGATGGTTTCTTTAATATCTACCAACACTCCTTTAAGACCTGTAAACTGTTCTGCTACGTGGAAAGGTTGAGACAAGAAACGTTGTACACGTCTTGCTCTATATACCGCTTGCTTATCTTCTTCTGAAAGTTCTTCCATCCCAAGAATAGCAATAATATCTTGTAATTCTTTATAACGTTGTAACAACTCTTTAACTCGTTGTGCACAACTATAGTGTTCTTCACCTAAGATTCCAGCAGTAAGGATTCTTGAAGTAGATTCCAAAGGATCTACTGCAGGATAAATACCGAGTTCTGCAATCTTACGAGACAATACCGTTGTTGCATCAAGGTGAGCAAAGGTTGTTGCCGGTGCCGGGTCAGTTAAATCATCTGCAGGAACGTAAACCGCCTGTACAGATGTAATAGATCCATTTTTAGTTGAAGTAATACGTTCTTGCATCGCACCCATCTCTGTTGCCAAAGTTGGTTGGTATCCTACTGCAGAAGGCATACGTCCTAATAATGCAGATACTTCAGATCCAGCTTGGGTAAAACGGAAGATGTTATCTACGAAGAAAAGTACATCTTTTCCTTGTCCTTCTCCTGATCCATCACGGAAATATTCTGCTATAGTAAGACCTGAAAGTGCAACTCTAGCACGTGCTCCAGGTGGTTCATTCATTTGTCCGAATACGAAAGTTGCTTTAGAATCTTTTAAAGCTGTTTTATCAACTTTAGATAAATCCCATCCACCTTCTTCCATAGAATGCATAAAGTCATCACCATACTTGATAATTCCAGACTCTAACATCTCTCTTAAAAGGTCATTCCCTTCACGAGTTCTTTCTCCAACTCCAGCAAATACTGAAAGTCCACCGTGACCTTTGGCGATGTTATTAATAAGTTCCTGAATCAATACAGTTTTACCAACTCCTGCTCCACCAAAAAGACCAATCTTACCACCTTTTGCATAAGGCTCAATAAGATCAATTACTTTAATACCCGTAAAAAGCACTTCTGTAGAAACTGAAAGATCTTCAAATTTTGGTGCCTGACGGTGAATAGGCAATCCAGCATCACCAGCCTTTGGCAAGTTTTCCATTCCATCTATGGCATCTCCAATAACATTGAATAAACGACCATATACATCTTTTCCAATTGGCATTTGGATTGGTGCTCCAGTAGCAACTACTTCTACACCTCTACTCAATCCATCGGTAGAATCCATAGATACAGTTCTTACTGTATTTTCACCAATGTGAGATTGTACCTCCAAAACCAAAATAGAACCATCTTTTCTGGTAATTTCTAAGGAATCGTAAATTTTAGGCAAATCACCATTATCTGAGTTGAAAACTACGTCAACTACAGGACCAATGATTTGTGCAACTTTACCTGTGACTTTAGACATTATCTAATTCTTTAAAGTTTAATATTAAAATCTTTATAATTCTATTTGATAATCTCCTATAAATAAGAATATACCAAAATTCATTTTCAGGC
>Ga0209309_10002590_pt1 | contig 16355 bp, 18 predicted proteins | sample COGITO_mtgs_1204_2_FD_184807 | JGI IMG/M metagenome (GOLD analysis project Ga0209309, IMG submission 184807) | Pelagic marine microbial communities from North Sea - COGITO_mtgs_120412 (SPAdes) (version 2) | ecosystem: Environmental > Aquatic > Marine > Epipelagic ... | reverse complement strand
CACCACCAAGGTCATAAACCGCAACGATGCCTGATTCCTTGCGATCAAGGCCATAAGCAAGCGCGGCGGCTGTTGGCTCATTGATAATCCGCAACACTTCAAGACCGGCAATTTTGCCAGCATCTTTGGTGGCCTGACGCTGAGCGTCATTGAAATAGGCCGGAACCGTGATCACCGCTTGTGTGACGGTCTCGCCAAGATAGGCCTCAGCATCTTCTTTCAGCTTGCGAAGCACAAAGCTGGAAATCTGGCTTGGTGAATATTCTTCACCCTCGACCTTTACCCATGCATCGCCATTTTTGGCACCAACAAGTTCAAACGGTACCAGATCGGCAAATGCCTTTGTGGATTTATCCTTGAACCGGCGGCCAATCAAACGTTTGATCGCAAAAAGTGTGTTTTCCGCGTTTGTAACACCTTGGCGTTTTGCGGCCTGACCAACCAGACGCTCACCATTTGCGAAGGCCACCATTGATGGTGTGGTCCGCGCGCCTTCGGCGTTTTCAATCACCCGTGGCTCAGATCCGTCCATAACGGCAACACAGGAATTTGTCGTTCCCAAATCAATACCAATAACTTTTGCCATATCTAAAGCTCCTTTCCCTGACCACTCACTGTCTTACCTTTTGGGGTGAAGTTGATTGAGTAGCCCTTTAAGACATTCCGTTCCCGTAAGGCGGGGCGTAACCGGCCTTTGGCTAACCGATTTTGTCACTGCTGTTCAACTATCTATCGTCCATATAGGACTTATTATTTCGGTTACAAGAGGGGGATCATCAAACAGCAAACACTGTCAAAAAGGATCCTTGCCGCGATTGCAGCTAATCCCTATCCACCCCCATTTATTCGTCTTTAGTTTCGTCTTTCTTCACCAAAAACATGCGTTAATTCTGGGTCTTATTTTATATCTATTCGTCGGTTTTTGTTTGATCATGGCCGGTTGTACCCGCCGCATCGCCTGTTTTTGAAACCCCAACCATGGCTGGGCGTAACAGTCGGTCATGAAGAACATAGCCATGCTGGACAACCTCAAGAACCATGCCGCTTGGCTGGTCATTGGTTGGCACTTCAAACATTGCCTGATGCAAATTATAGTCAAATTTCTCGCCAAGTGGCTCAACGCGCTTAATACCATGTTTTTCGATAACTGATTGCAGCTCAGTCCAGCTAAGCTGGATACCAGTAATCAGCGATTTCACAGTTTCATCGGCCTGATCAAGATTTTCTGGCGCTGATTCGACAACACGTGCCAGATTATCAATGGCGCCAACAAGGTCACGCGCAAATGGTGTATGGCCATATTTCCGAACATTAGCGGCTTCGCGCTCGCTTCGGCGGCGCATATTTTCCGTATCGGCCAAAGCCCGCAATAGCTGGTCTTTCAATTGGTCACGTTCAGCAATCATGGCTGTTAACGGGCCCTGCGCTTCAGCTTCACCCTTGGTTTCGGCACCAGCGGCGGCAAGCACGTCATTCAGAATATCATCCATAGCGCCATCAGTGGCAGCCTTGTCTGATCCGGCCTGATCCTGCGCACTCGTTTCGGTGGTCTGGCCATCGGTGGTCTGGCCATCGGTGGTCTGGCCATCGGCGGTCTGATTTTCAGCCGGTTCATCATTGGTGGTTTTTTGATCAGTCATTCTCATTTCCTTTTCGCTTCCAATCACGGAACGCCAGCCTTATCTAGTGATCATTGGCGGTTTCGCCAAGAGCAAAACATCAAAAATATGTCTTTTTGCCTTGATCCGATATTGGATCACGTCAACGACATAGATACCGATAACGACAATTGATGAATCCTGACAAAACATTGTTTCTTTTGCTGACTTATGAGACATTAAAATCCTTCATCAGGATCACGCCAGCATGATCATCGGGCATGAAACCAAGATGGAAACAACTTTGCCTAATAATGGTTGGACATGCCTGCTATGCAAAATGCGCAAATCTGGAAATCAATTGAAGCGCTATGCGACGAAGCCGAAGCCGTTATCAAAGATGGCACGCCAATGATGGCGGTGATCAAATCAACCGCCCCACCAGCAATGGCACGCGAACAAGAATCTGATCAGACAGCTGATGCCCAAACTGAAAAACCGGCTTTGACGGGTTTGCCAAGTCAGGCACCACCACCGGCAGTCAATATTGTTGCTAAGACCGAGCCGTCGGAAAATGTCGATGATGTATCGCTTTCCAACGCCACAATGGCCGAAATTGCCGCCGCGATTGATCGGGCGGGCAAAGCCCCAAAAACCCAGATTATCGAACAACAGCCACAAATCATGTCGGATCAGCTTCGCCATGATTTGCTGACCGAAGTTGGCAGTGCTGTCCGCAATGTTTTAGCAAATGAATTACCGCATATGGTTCGCCATGCCGTTTCTGAATCGCTTTATGAATTGCTAACAACGCCGCCGCCAAAAAATACCACAAAAGCGGACTCGCCGCAGAACCAAGCCATCGAAGCCAAACCGGCTAACCAAAAAGCATCGTCCAAAAAAGCCGCAATCAAGAAAACGGCAGCAAAAAAAGCTACCACAAAAAAAATAGCCACCAAAAAGGCAGCCACCAAAAAGACCATGGCGAAAAAAACAGTGGCCAGAAAAGCCTCACGCAAAGCCACAAGCCGGACATAACCACCCTATCAGCACGTCCCCCTCTTGCGTTTGCAAGCACAACATGATGATGCATTGTCATGACATCAGTTTCGATATCACCTCAGCTCAAAAACAATTATGTTTGGCGGTTTTCGCCCTCGCGCTAACGTTTTATTAGCCATATCAAACTATGCTGTCACGAAACGGATATTTCATCCTCGCGACCATGATGGAGATCACACGTATGAACCAGACCTGCCCGCATTGTCAGGCGATCGATATTTTGACGCCATTCAAAGCTGGGCATAAGATCGTTACCGACCCAAAACGCGGTCAATCGCCTTGCTTGTATAATCAACCATCGGGATAATCCGCGCATAATTCATATGGCGCGGGCCAAGAACGCCAATCGCCCCAATGATCGACCGGTCATTATTCCGATAAGGCGCAATCACCAATGAACAGCCGGTGCTGGCAAAAAGATTGTTTTCAGCGCCAATAAAAATTTTCACCCCATCGCCATCGCGTGTTGCATCTAAAAGCCGAAGCGCATTTTCGCGCGCATCCAATGCATCAAAAAGTCCACGAATTTCGGCAAGGCCTTCCGCCGCCTGAATATCATCAAGAAGATTAGCCTGCCCACGCAAAATAAGCGCCGCATCATCTCCGCCAATACCATCTGACCAGATGCCAAGCCCCTGTTCGACAAGAACTGTGGTCAGCTCGTCAAGTTCGGCCTTATGTTGGGCAATTTCATTTCGGATCAGGCTTGACGCATGGATCATGCTGTTGTTTTTCAATTTGGCATTCATATAATTCGCCGCGCGCGTCATCGCTGACGCTGGAACGCCGGCGGGTAAATCAATCAACCGGTTTTCAACCTGCCCGTCCGACCGCACCAAAACCGCCAAGGCGCGATCAACGCCGATTGGGACAAATTCAAAATGCTGTAACTCGGCTTCGCTGCTTGGCGACAAAACCAGACTGGCGCAATTCGACAGCCCTGACAGGGTTTTGCTGGTTTTATCAAGAAGCTGGTTAAGGCTGATTCCACGCGCCGCACATTCGCTGTCAATCGACTGGCGCTGCTCTGCCGGAATATCGCGGTTAAATTCCATCAGCCCATCAACAAAAAGCCGAAGGCCGGTTTCGGTTGGCACACGACCAGCCGATGTATGCGGGGCAAATAAAAGCCCTGCATCTTCAAGGTCGCTCATCTTGCTTCGGATTGAGGCGGGCGAAAAGTCAAATTTGCCTGATCGGGCAAGCCGGCTTGACCCAACCGGCAAGCCATCTTCCAAATAGGCCGAGACCAGCTCATGGAAAATTTCCATGCTGCGCGGTTTGAGGTCCTTTATACTGGCATCTGTCATGCAGAAAATTTAGGATAGCCCAAGCCATTTGGTCAATCGAAGAAACAGAGATGCGGCAAATTACCTTATCCCTTTACTTCACTGGCATATCGCTTTAACCAGCTCGAACGCTGCAACAAAGGATATTTATCATGACACGCCCTTCCGGCCGCGCCCTTGACGCGCTTCGCTCTGTTTCACTTGAACCATCGGTTTCGCTTCATGCCGAGGGATCATGCTTTGCCAAATTTGGCAATACGCATGTTCTTTGCACAGCATCAATTGATGAGCGCGTTCCTGGATTTTTGCGCAATAGCGGCAAGGGCTGGGTAACCGCTGAATATGGTATGTTGCCACGTTCAACCCATAGCCGCATCGACCGTGAAGCGGCTCGCGGCAAACAAGGTGGCCGCACGCTCGAAATCCAACGTCTGATCGGACGATCGCTTCGCGCTGTTACCAATCTTGGCGCGCTTGGCGAACGCCAGATCAAAATTGACTGTGATGTGATTCAAGCAGATGGCGGCACGCGGACAGCCGCCATCACCGGCGCATGGGTTGCGCTGCGAATTGCCTGCGAAAGATTGCTTTTGGCAGGCGCGATCACGCAATCACCGCTGACCGGTCAGGTGGCCGCTATTTCATGCGGCATCTATCAAGGCCAAGCCGTTCTGGATCTTGATTATGACGAAGATAGCGCCGCCGAAATTGACGCAAATTTCATTCTGACCGCCGATGGCCAGCTTGTTGAAATTCAGGCAACTGGTGAAGAACATCCTTTTTCACGGGCAAGCCTGAATGAAATGCTGGATTTAGCCGAAAGTGGATGCAACAGCCTGTTTGATCTGCAACGCCGTGCGGTTCAAGATGCCGGTTTTTAAAAAGCCCTAACCAAGATGAAAGATCCGATCATGGCCGATCGCCAATTTACCGAAGATACGCTTGTCATTGCCACGCATAATGCTGGCAAGATGCGCGAAATTGGCGCGCTATTTGCCGGTTTTGATATTGATATTTTATCAGCTGCCGATCTTGGTCTTGCCGAACCTGATGAAACCGAAACCAGCTTTACCGGCAATGCAATCTTAAAGGCACGCGAAGCGGCCATGGCGTCGGGCAAGCCAGCACTTGCCGATGATTCGGGTTTGGCGGTAACAGCCCTTGATGGCGCCCCGGGAATCTATTCGGCACGATGGGCTGGGCCGGATCGTGATTTCAACCTTGCCATGGATGCTGTCGAGGCCGCGCTTGCAAAAACCGGCAGCACGGATCATAGCGCCGAATTTATTTGTGCGCTTGCGATTGTCTGGCCAGATGGGGATGAGGTTTGCGTCGAAGGCAAAGTGAAAGGCCAGCTTGTGTTTCCAGCGCGCGGCACAATGGGATTTGGCTATGATCCGATTTTTCAACCCGATGGTCACACGATTAGTTTTGGCGAAATGAACCCTGATGCCAAACATGCCATTAGCCATCGCGCCGACGCATTTGCGCAATTGCTGGCACGCTGTTTTGGCAAAGCCGATGGCCGGTAAGGCACAATCGGTGGTTTTTGATCAGGCCAGCCGGCCTTTTGCGCTTTATCTTCATTGGCCTTTTTGCCGCGCCAAATGCCCCTATTGTGATTTTAATTCGCATGTCAGCAATGATGTCGATACCAAGATTTTTGGTGATGCACTTTGCACCGAAATGAATCATATGGCGTCATTGATGCCATCACGCCCGCCCTTATCAAGCCTGTTTTTTGGCGGCGGCACGCCATCATTGATGCCGCCTGTACTGGTTGAAAGATTGATCCGCCATGCCGAAGATTTATTTAGCTTTACCGATAATATCGAAATCACCGCCGAGGCCAACCCGACCTCGGTTGAAGCAGAAGCCATGCTTGGATTTCAAAAAGCCGGCGTGAACCGCGTTTCAATGGGGGTGCAATCGCTTGATGATGCCGGTTTAAAATTTTTAGGCCGTGAACATTCGGCTACCGATGCGCTACACGCGCTTGATAAGGTCAACAAGGCCTTTGACCGCGTCTCGATTGATTTGATTTATGCGCTTCCCGATCAAAGCCCAAAAGCATGGCAAGCCATGCTTGGTCAGGCATTGTCGCTTGGGCTTGGGCATTTATCTTTATATCAATTGACGATTGAAGCTGGAACCGTTTTTCATACAAGACAGCGTCGTGGTGAGGTGATGGCGCTTGATGATGATCGCGCTGCCGATATTTATGAAATGACGCAGCAAATGACCCATGCCGCTGGCTTGCCAGCCTATGAAATTTCCAATCATGCAGCGCCCGGTCAGGAATGTCGGCATAATCTAAACTATTGGCAAGCGGGTGACTGGCTTGGTGTTGGGCCTGGTGCGCATGGCCGGTTTGCATTGCTTGATCCAACCAAAAATCTTGCTACCCGCAACGCCACGGTGACGAGACGCAGTCCAGTAGGATGGTTAGATGTGGTGGCGTCAAAAGGCCATGGCATCGAAGAGGCGCAAATTGACTCGCCGGCTGATTGGGCTAGCGAAATGGTGATGATGGGGCTTCGCCTGACAGACGGTATTAACCTTGGCGTGATCGAAAATCTTTGTGGACCATGTGATGACTGGCTTGATGGGGATGGCGTTGAACGGGCGATTGCGGCTGGCTGGCTTCGGCGCATGCCAAATCAATCCAGATTAATGGCCAGTGATGATGGGCGGTTGCGGTTAAATCATATTTTATCGACAATTCTGCGCTAACCAAACCAGCACTATAGCCCCCTCGCAGCCCAGAATTGGCGGTCAAATCTTGTTTGGTGCTGGACGAATGATCTTGGCCTCGCCCTTATTGATTTTGCGCAATTCAAAACTGCGGATATTGCGGCCGTTTGGCAGCAGGCGAAACGCCCCACTATAGCCTTGAAACCCGCTATTACTCACAAGCTGTTTTGACCAATCGCGATGATTTGATTTTGCCAAAGCCGCGACAAGCGCCATCGCATCAAACCCCACCCGCGCCAACTGGCCTGCCGGTTCTGCCCAGATTTCAGTCCAGTCAGCGTCAAAACGCGCATCAAGATTGCTTGGCCGTGTTGCAAATATCGCCCCTTGAAGCGATGGTTCGACCAAAAGCTGGTGCTGATCCCATAAGGCATTGCCAAGATAAAGCGCGCGATCCGGCCCAACATCATAAAAGGCAAGGACCGGCGCAGTGCGAAGCGCAAAAGCCGGATCACCTGCAAAAATCACCGCATCAAACGGGCTGTCGGCAAGTAGCGCTTCATCAGTTGGCGCGGTATAACGAGTAAAAGTGCGAATGGCATTTTTCAAATTGGTTTCATCGGCAAGGTCATCATCGCTTAGAACGCGCACCGCTTCGGGCGTTAACCCAAAATCCGCCAAACGTTGGCGAGCATGCGTCATAAGACGCTGCCCAAAAAGCGAATCTTGCGCAATCAAGGCAAAGCGGCGCTTGCCCGTGCTAACCGCATGACCAAGCAAACCGTCAAGCTGCTGTTCGGGAAGATAACCCATCAACCAGCGATCGGCACTGGCAACATCAACATTATTTGACAGCAATAGCATTGGTGGCCGCGAGCGACCATCGCGAAGCTGATCGGTGACAGTGCGTGCTTGCGTCACTGCATCAGTGAAAAGCGGGCCAATGAAAATATCAACATCACTATTCAAGCCAGTCATTGCCGCATTACCAGCGGTTTCACCACCCTTTGTGTCGAGAAATAAAATCTCGATCTTGGGATTGTTGATTTTAAATAATGCCATTTCAACGCTTCGCCGGATTTCCATGCCAAGCGCTGCATATTCACCACTTAACGGCACCAAAAGCCCAACACGAATAATCCCATAACCTTTTGGCGGCATCTCAAAAACTGGTTCAAAGCTTTGCGGCCGAATCCGGCTTGATAATAGTGCAAACGCCGCATCAAGTGCATCATCACTTAGCGATGGATCAGCGCCAATCGGTATCGATGGTTCGGTGGTTTCAATCACTTTATCATCGGTTTGAAACTGCCAGATGATCGAATCCATGATTGCATTTGCAGTGGCAAGATCGATTATGCTTTCCTGATCAGGTTTTTTTACATCTAAAGATTTGTTTGGAGACGACATGTCTGATGAGGTTTGTTTAATTTGTGATGACGAGCCTGTTTTTGTTGCGGCCGGAATAGATGATGACGGCATGGTGGCCGGTTGGCAGCCAGCAAGTGAAATCATCGTGATAGCTACAATCAACCCGTTGGTCTGCAGCCAGCATGGGTGAAAACCCTTTATCAAGCTTTGGCCTAATTGGTTCATCCATTCATTTTCAAACATAGTTTTCATATCCAAAACATCTTAGCAAATTTTGGCATTTTTTTGTTCAGCTTTCACAAAATATATCCCAAGACTTAATCAAGTTTTACCATGACGACTTTTGCCAAGCTTTTCATTGTCGGAAATTCTGATTCGGGATCATGCCCAATCAAACCATGATTAGATTGCATTATGCGCTTGTGAGGCGTCTTGCCATCGACCTATACTCGTCTTTTTATCCATGCATTTTAGGCGGCCAAAATCATGACGCAAAGCGCGGGACAATTGGTGGTCATCGCAACACCGATTGGCAATCTCGGCGATTTATCGCCGCGCGCGGCCGAATGGCTGCAAAAGGCCGATATTCTAGCATGTGAAGATACCAGAATGACGCGTAAATTATTGACGCTAACCGGTTTGCGTACAGCGGCAAAATTCATGCCCTATCATGATCATAACGGACAAACCATGCGGCCCAAGCTGCTTGAGGCCATACAAAATGGCAAAATAATTGCGCTTGTAAGCGATGCTGGCACGCCGCTTGTTTCCGACCCCGGATACAAGCTTGTTGCCGCTTGCCATGATATGGGAATTTCAGTCACGGCAATCCCCGGACCAAGCGCGGTTCTGGCTGGTCTTGCCGCCGCAGGCCTGCCAAGTGACCGGTTTTTATTTGCCGGATTTGTGCCACATAGCCAGAAAGCCGCAAAAACGGCCTTTCGTGAATTTACCAATCTTAGCGTCACAAGCATCTGGTTTGACTCACCGCGACGTCTTGGTGCCAGCTTGCAGATCATGCATGAAATATTCGGCGATCGGCTGGCCGTAATTGCCCGCGAATTAACCAAATTGCACGAATCCTATCACCGCGACTCGCTGGCGCTGCTTGCCGAGTTTTATCAACAAGCGGCACCACCCAAAGGCGAAATTGTCATTCTGGTTAGCGGCATGACGGCAAGCGATGATACATTCGACACCGCCAAATTAACCGCAATGCTGCGAGAAGAAATGCAGGCAACAAGCCTTCGTGATGCAGTACAGACAGTCAGCCAGATTTCTGGCCAATCGCGGAAAACCATCTATTCATTGGCCATTGATCTTGACAGGGGAAATTGATCGCTAGCCAAATAGCGCAGCACCAAAGCAGCGTTATTATTTCTTGCTAAGAACCCGACATTCACAACTTTTGATTGCCAATTTGATTTCATCATCATGCAAGCCGGACAAAACTTTGGATTGGCAAGATTACCCATTTTAACAATGCATGGGGATTTGCCGCAAATGACCTTGACCGATGATTCGCAAAGCGTCACATTAAGGGCATTAGAACTCAAGCGATTAGGAATGCACATATGCCAGCTGTTCGTCGGGCGCGTTTCGTGCCAACCGCCATTTTTCTCTTGCTTGCGAGCGTCGGCCTTTCGGGATGCGCCAGTGCCGTTATTGGGGTTGGAACGGCTGCCGTTGCCGCCTCGACAACCGAAAAAGGATTTTCCACTTCGGTTGCTGATACCCAAATCCATGCCAAGCTGACCGACCGGTTTATCAAAAGCAACTTTTCGCTTGTAACCGCGGTTGATATTTCAGTGAACGATGGGGCGGTTCTGCTGACTGGCAAGGTAAAAACACCTGAAGAAAAAATATTGGCAACAAAATTGACATGGGAAGTTCGCGGGGTTCACGAAGTGGTCAATGAATTGCAAATTAGCGATTCATCCTCGATCAAGGATATTGCCAAGGATCTTGCAGCAAGCGCGACCTTGCGTACCAAGCTCATCACCGATGGCGAGATTTCGTCACTGAATTTCAGCATTGATGTTGTCAATGGCACAATCTATCTGTCAGGCGTTGCCGCAAATGCTGACGAGATGAACCGTGTGGTTGCGCATGCGCGTGATGTTCGCTTTACCCAACAGGTGGTGAATTACATCATCCTGCAAACCGACAAGCGGCTGTAATTCAACTGATGAGTCTTTCAATCGCCATTCAAATGGATCCGGTCAAAACGCTTCAGATCGCCGGAGACACAACCTTTGCGCTTGGTCTTGAAGCGCAAAAACGCGGCCATAGCCTGTGGTATTATACAGCTGACAAGCTAAGCCTGAATGAAGGCAGCATTACCGCCCGCGGGCAGGATGTCATTTTTTATGATCAGGCTGGTGCGCATTTTAAAACCGGCGCAATCGAAACACGGCCTTTGCAGGAATTTGACATTATTTTGATGCGGCAAGATCCACCATTTGATATGGCCTATATCACCGCAACACATTTGCTGGAAATGCTTGGCCCGCAAACCATGGTTGTCAATAATCCAGCCGAAGTCCGAAACGCACCAGAAAAGCTCCTTGTCACGCTTTATCCTGATTTGATGCCAGCAACCTTGATCAGCCGTGATCCAGAAACGATTATGGCGTTTCGCCAGAAATATAAAGACATCATTATAAAGCCGCTATTTGGCAATGGTGGCGCTGGCGTTTTCCGATTGCAGCCAAATGATCAGAATTTAAGCTCACTTCTGGAAATGTTTTTTGGTGCCAGCCGCGAACCAGTCATGGTACAGGTCTACCTCCCATCGGTTCGTGATGGTGATAAGCGCGTCATTCTGGTTGATGGTGAGGCTGTTGGCGCAGTCAACCGAATTCCCAATGAAGGCGAAGCCCGGTCAAATTTCCATGTTGGTGGCAGCGCGGCTAAAGCTGGGTTAACCGATCGTGATCTGGAAATCTGCGCGGCCATTGGCCCCGAATTACGCCGCCGCGGTTTGTTGTTTGTCGGTATTGATATCATTGGCGATTATATGACTGAAATCAATGTAACCTCGCCAACCGGCATTCGCGAAATCCAGCGTTTGTCAGGCATTGATATTGCGGCGTTGACATGGGATGCGATTGAACGCAAACACCCAACTTATACAAGCAACGGCATCGCCCGGTAAGCCAAGGCTTCGGCAAGCCCAACAATCACCATGGCAGGCAAGCCATTGGCAATATGAATCTGAACCGTAACGGCACTCATTTCAATGCCCCGAAATGCGATCGTATGAATTTGTGCGTACATTGATATCGGCCCGACAGATCATCCAAAAGGATCAGGTGCCAATTGTTTCGATGAATATTTTGGTTTCAAATATATTTGAAAAAACAGCATTTTACCGGAACTCACTGCTGATACGCCCATGATTTAGCGATCGCCTAAAGCTGAGATTTTGCCAAGACCAAAGGCCCAACAGGTGCACCGCCAAGAACATGCATATGCAGATGTGGCACTTCTTGATGACTGTCCAAACCGGTATTAGAAATAACCCGATAGCCGGTTTTGCTGATGCCAGTTAATTCGGCAACACGATGAACGGCTTTGGTAAAGGCGGCCATTTCAACAGCGCTGGCAGTCGCCGCAAAATCGGCCCAGTCACAATAAGCACCTTTTGGAATCACCAGAATATGAACAGGTGCCTGCGGGTTGATATCGGCAAAGCTAAGGGTATGTTCATCTTCGTCAATTTTCTGGCACGGAATTTCGCCGCGCAGGATTTTGGCAAAAATATTATTGCTGTCATAGGTCATGGTTACAGCTCTTTATGATAATAATATCCCGGAACATAGGCACCATCGACCTTGGCGTAATGATCATTTGTCGCATAGCGTTTGAAATTGCGTGCCTCAAATGATTGGATGGCGCGATCCTGCGTTGCGCGTACATCAAGATTGATCATCAAAAACCCTTCGGATTTCGCCAGCGCTTCTGCCTCGGCAACAATCATTTGTGCAAGGCCATGACCACGTGCCCAAGGCGCAACAAAGAATGTTGTCAATTGACAGGCAAATTTTTGTGCTTCGTTGTTTTTTGGCGGGTGCACAATCTGACAGCTGCCGGCAATCACCTTATCGAGACGTGCCAAAATCAAATGCCGGTCGGGGATCATCTGTACGCCGCGCCAGTAATCTTCCATCACCGATTTTGGTGGAGGCGACAGCCAGCCAAAACCACCACCAGCAAGAATTGCCGCTTCGGCCGCATCACTCAATTCATGAATATCGCGTTCGGTTAATTGATCCACCGTTTCGACAGACAATTTGGCAATATGATCACGAAAAATTTCAGGTGTCATTTGTCTTTCCTTTATGGCAACCTTTGTCATTCCTTTTTGGCAGGCCAGTGAGGCGCGGCACAGGCACGGTTGCTTTAGGCTTTGAAATACCGCTGACGGCAATAGGGGAAAATAGGCAAAAAAGTCATAAGGTCAACTGCGTTATTCTAGCACAAAAAAGATTTTTCACCAATTGACGCTAATTCACAGTTTGGTGAAACATCACAAAATCGGGCTAAGATGTGTTGAGCTGTTCAATTTCATCAATGAATTGCTGGCATTCGGTTGCTGACAGCCGGTTGATATTCTGTGCCAAAAGATTGGCAAGATACACCGCCTCAGCGGTTTGATTTCGAACGTCAATCGATGGCTTTGGGTGCGACAAGCTCGCCAGCCGTTTCAATTCTTCAGCATCATCCCAGATCAACCCAAGCCAAACACATATCTGATCAACAACAACTGGCGATGGCTGGCCACGCGCACCAGTTTCAAGCGCTGATATATAGGCTTTAGAAACGCCCAAAAATTCGGCTTGCTGTTGCTGGGTCAGGCTTTTCTGGCGTCGCCATTCGCGCATTTTCAAGCCAAAGGGCGTCATCGCTACCGGCTCCGTTGGCGGCGCAATAACACATATAGCGCACCGCTGCCACCATCATGTGGACGCGCCTCGGCCAAGGCCAAAATATGCGGCGACAAAGGCTGGCGTTTTAACCAATCGGGAACATGGCCGCGAAGAATGCCCGCCCCTTTACCGGTAATGACAAGAACGCAGCGGCATCCATCGCGCGCCGCCGTTTCGATAAATTGTGCTAACCGGCTCTCAGCGCGGGGTGCGGTTAGACCATGCAGATCAAGCCGCCGGTCAACTGGCACATCACCCCGAAAAAGCCGCCGCTGGGTCCGCCCATCAATACCGGCCCGCTCGCCTTGACGCAAATCAAGCGGATTGGCTTGTTTGGCTGGTGCTGATGATGGTGCGGCAATCGGCGGTCGTGCAGGTTTGACTGGTGGTTTCTGCGGTCGGCCAGACGGTTTTGCCAAAGGTTGTGCCAAATGATCGGATTGGGCAAAAATCGCAGCAAATTCAGCCAATTCAATGGTCGATTTTAGTGGTGTAACCTCAGTGATCACCCGTTGCCATAAAACCGTATCATCGTCTGATTTGATAATGCGTTTCTTGGGCATGTTGGGCCTCAATCAGTCTTCGGCGGACTCGGACTCAGTCTCGACCAGTTTCCAGTTTGGATCAGACAAAGTCAAATCGCGTTCAAATGTCCAAATATCGGTAAATTCACGCGCGCCCGATTCATCTGCCTCAATCACCTCATCATTTTCATCCTTGGCAATGCGTGTCTGCACCGAATGAAAATGCACAGTGATGCTGGCAAGCTGATCGATGATTGAAATATTTAAGATGCTGGCTTCGCGAATATCATCCAAAGTGATGACAAGGCTTTCTTTAGCCTTTGCCCGCGCTTGGATCGATGCAGTAAAGCTTTGCAAAAGATCATAGCCCAATAGCCGTTTCAACGTGGTGAGATCACCTTCGGCATAGGAGGTCAAAATCATTTCAAAAGCGGCGCTGGCACCGTCAAGAAACTGCTTTTCATTAAAGCTGCGATCAATCTTGCGCATCGCATCAAGCCCGTGAAGCGCAACCGGTGCTTCGTCCGCAGCCTTGGGATGCAGTGGAATAGGTTCATTATCATTTTCGGTGTCTTCAAACCGATTTGCGCGGCTTTCATCCTGCGGCTGTTCATAGCCTGTGCGCTGGCCAAGCACCGACCGAAGGCGCAGCACCAAAAGAACAGCGATAACAGCAAAAATGATAATATCTATGAATTGCAACTGAGCCCCCATCTAAGGTTTTACATTGGCATTATTTAACATCATTGAGTCTTTTGCTGATGCCGTCATAATATAGATGGCATATGTAGGGTATTAAATCCAGATGCAGCCGGAAATTGTCGTCAAAAATTACCAAAAACCACCTAAGGGATCGGTCAAATGGGACTAATCATTATTCTTGGCCTGCTAGTATGGGGATGGGCCGAAATGTCCGCCTTTATTTATATTGGCAACGAAATCGGCGGTTTGTTCACGCTTTTGGGGGTTTTTGTAACGGCAATTTTTGGCATCGCGCTTCTCAAACGTCAGGGGCTATCGGTTTTAAGCCGGATTCAAGCTGATCTCGCCAAGGGACGTGCCCCGGTCACCTCAATTGCTGATAGTATTTCTATGGTTGTTGGCGGTGCATTAATGTTGATCCCAGGCTATGTCACCGATGGAATCGGGCTTTTGTTGTTTATGCCCGGGATTCGCACGCTTACTGGTGTCTGTTTGTTGCAATGGATGGCCAAAAACAAACGCTTTACCAGCTTTACCAATTTTGGCGGCGCGTCTTTTGGAAATGCCGGATTAGGCAATCCGGCATCGGGTGCTGCTGGCTACCAGCATAACTCCTTTAACAAGCAACAGCATAAAACAAGGGGTGATGATGATATCATCGAAGGTGAATTTGAAGAACGACCGGATCGAGATCACCAGATTGGTGACAAAAAAGGCCGCAAGCCCTAAACCTTAAATCCTGAAACACATGTCCACGCCCATTCATCTTGCAATGATATGGCAAGATAGGGGTTCGCGCGTCCTTTTTGACATGGTTGTTTTCAAGCGGTTATCTATGCTAGTAGCTGGATTGAATTTAATACGCCCAATCTGATCATAGATTTAGTCAATATGCGCAAAGCCAATCCGGAGTTAATTATGGCCAAAGATACCAAAAAATCTAAAAAACCCGCCACCGCCAATAATGGTAGCACACAGCCGTCCGGTGATGACGCAAATACCGCCCGCCAGATTGTTGTTCACGCGCAATATATCAAGGATTTATCTTTTGAAAATCCGAACGCGCCGCGCGTTCTCATCGAAGGCGCAAACCAGCCTGATGTTGAAATCACCGTCAATGTTGGTGCCCAGCTTCTTAGCGATAATCAATATGAAGTGACATTGAATCTGGCGGCCAAAGCCACCGCAAATGACACCGCCTTATTTTTGGTCGATCTAACTTATGCTGGTCTGGTCTCGCCACAAGGCACACCCAAAGTTGAAATCAATGCTTTGATCATGATTGAAGCCCCGCGCCTGTTATTCCCATTCGCGCGCGCCATTATTTCAGATTGCACCCGCGATGGTGGCTTTATGCCTTTGAATATCCAGCCCGTCGATTTTGTTGCTGTTTATCAGCATAATCTAGCGCAGCAGGCAGCCGCGCAAACCAATAATTAAAATCATGTCCCGATTGGGCTAGGCATCGTCAATCAAGCTAGGCGTCATTTTGCCAAATCGGGTTTTTTATCTCTTCCAAAAATTTTGCATGCGCCTTCAACTCTTCAGCAGTTGGCGCATGCGCCCGAATAGGCCGAATTGGTTTGGCATCAAGATGAAAGCTTGGGTCGGGGTCGATGCTATTTGGCGCACCCTGATCGCCAGCTTGGGTCTGACTATCTGAATCCAGCGACAAACCCGGTTGCCGTCCCCCCAGCAATTCAATATAGACCGCTGCCAATAGATCGGCATCAACCAGGGCACCGTGAAGGTCACGATGGCTATTATCAATTTCGAACCGGCGACATAGCGCATCGAGATTGGCTTGCGCGCCAGGAAATTTCTTGCGTGCCATCATCAATGTATCAATTGATTGCGCCATTGGCAGAACTGGCCGGTCAAGCCGTTTCAATTCAGCATTGAGAAAACCCATATCAAAGCTGGCATTATGGATGACCATCGGATCATCACCAACAAAGGCCAGAAATTCGTCAACAATATCGGCAAAAACGGGTTTATCCGCCAGAAAATTGCTGGTAATGCCATGAACCGCAACCGCGCCATCATCAATTTCGCGTTCAGGATTGATATAAAGATGCAATTTGCGGCCTGTTGGCAAATGATGCATCAATTCCAAAGCGCCAATTTCAATAATACGATGCCCGTCACGCGGGCTAATGCCGGTGGTTTCGGTATCAAGAGCAA
>Ga0209309_10002587_pt1 | contig 16370 bp, 18 predicted proteins | sample COGITO_mtgs_1204_2_FD_184807 | JGI IMG/M metagenome (GOLD analysis project Ga0209309, IMG submission 184807) | Pelagic marine microbial communities from North Sea - COGITO_mtgs_120412 (SPAdes) (version 2) | ecosystem: Environmental > Aquatic > Marine > Epipelagic ... | reverse complement strand
TCAGCCAAGTCAACCGCTTCTTTAACAGACAAATCATAAACGCTCATCTGCTTTCATTTGCGCTTCGACTTCTTCCATAATTTCAGGCAAAGACTTTTTACTAATACCACTTTCAAGGCCATCTACAAGTTTTGTTTTCAGGGAGTGAAATCTATCTTTATTAGCTTGGTCCATCCGTACGAGACTTCGTAAATATTCACTATCGTTTGTAAATTCTCCTGCTTCTATTTGAGCCTTAATCCATTTATCCTGCTTTTCGGTAAATGTTACTGTTTTTCGAACTGTTGCCATATTAAATCAGTTTAAATCATCATACTATTGGTGTTATATAGCGAATACTTTTGAACAATAGCACTTAAACCACAACCCCTTACAAGCAAATGCTAAAATTTATCGCATACTGCCCAATACTTACATTGTTTACTTTTTATAAAGGCTTAATATTCTGATTTACACTAAAAAGATTATTTGGATCATATCTTGTTTTAATTTCAACTAATCGCTCATAGTTATGCTTATAACTAGCTTTCACTCGATCTCGACCTTCTTCCATCATAAAATTAGAATAGGCTCCACCTGCAGAATAGGGATGCAACCCTTCGTAATACGATTTACACCAATCGGTAATTTTATCTGCATTTTTAGGGTCTGGGTCTACTCCAATAATCACCCCAGCATATTTGGCATCTCTGTACGCCCAAGGTGTTTCTTCCGCCCCTACTCTACTTGCAGCCCCAGTAATAGGGTATAAATGCATTTGAGATAGTGGTGTTGGTATGGTTGACCCAAATTTTAAATGTTGTGCACGTATTTCTGGCCCTAATTCGTTGAAAAAATCGGCTCTCCAATACCATTGCATACCGGGAACCATCATGCCATCGAACATAGTTTGAATCGCTGGATAGGGCATTTCGCCTACGTGTTCAAATAACGGGTTCATTGCTTGAACGGGTTTAAAAACTTCATTAAAGTTTTTAGCATCTCCGGTGTAGCACCATACAATTCCACAGAATTTTTTATTATGTAGATGCTCAGGAAATGGAGCTCCAGGAATTACCATGGTGGCTATAAAACCATTCAAATCTTCTGGTGCATTCGTTATAAATTCATGATACCACTTCATAATAGTTTCCGTTTGTTCAATAGGCCATAAAGTTGGTCCTCCCACAACCGTTTTTAATGGATGTCCCTGAAATGTAAAGGACGTAACCACGCCAAAATTTCCGCCCCCACCACGAATCGCCCAAAATAAATCGGTATTTTGATTGGCATTTACGGTTACAAACGAACCATCTGCCAGCACCATATCGGCTTCTAATAAATTATCGATAGTAAGACCATATTTCCGTGTTAAATATCCCACACCACCTCCAAGTGTTAAACCACCTACACCGGTTGTTGAAATCATACCGGAAGGCACTGCCAAGCCAAATTCATGGGTGGCTTGATCTACTTCATTCCAAATGTTTCCACCTCCAACTTTTACGGTATTGGCTGCGGCGTCTATATTTACATATTTAATGCCTGATAAATCAATCACCAAACCGTCATTACATAACCCTAAACCAGCACCATTATGACCTCCTCCTCTAATGGCAACTACCAAATTGTTGTCTCTCCCAAAATTTATCGCCGCTACCACATCGTCAACATCTTGACACATGGCGAATAATCCCGGGCGTTTATCGATCATCGCGTTGTACACTTTACGGGTTTCGTTATAACGTGCGTCTGACGGTACGATAAGACTACCTTTTAATTGTGATTTAAAGGTTTTAATTTTTGAAGTATCGATTGTTTTTAGTGTATTTGACATAATTTTATATTTTAAGAATCGTATACATACTTTATTTTGAAATAATCATTCCTTTTAAAGACCATAAAATGGATAATACGTCCTTTTTAGAGTCTTCGGATATTTTATTTTTATCTAAAGCAAGAAAAATATCGTCCATGACATGCATATATTCCCCGGGACTTATATTCATTCCTGTATGTGTGGTTAACATATCTTTTCCGGAATAATTCGCAGGACCACCACTACCCATACTAAAAAAATCGACAGTATGTTTTTTAATGATTTCCAAGCGCTCTGGTTGGTCTTTAAAAGGTAAGAAACGTGCCTTTACCGCTGGGTTTTCCATATGTGATGCCACAGTGTCATCAACTATTAGTGAAATCCCTGCTTTGCCTCCTAATTGTTCAAAAAGTGTTTTTTTCATAATTATATTTTTATTGGTTAGTTTAATTTACCTTGTTAAAAAAGGCACAATCAAAGGCACCTTTTGTTGATACATTTCATAGGCTAAATCAAGGACTTCGCGCAAATCCTTTTCTTCTAAATATTTTACAGCTATTGAAATATATGCCGTTGTGATAATTGCAAAAAGTAAATGTCCTACTATCGTTTCTGGAGTGACCCAACATACTATCGTAAACCCAAACATGATAGGATGCCACACTATTTTATATAAAAATTTGATTTGAAATTTTGACGATGATGTGGTTCTACTTTTAAAATTATCAAATATTTGTGTACAACCAAATAATTCAATTAGACCATAAAGAAGGATGCTGGATTTTTTCATGATATTTGGTTATAAATTGATTTTCATCAAATGTAGAGTAGAATGAGTATCGGTCATTCTACATTTAGACCAAATAAAAAGACTTTTAGACCAAAAAGGAATTAAGGGGTAAATACCTGTGAAGCAATTATTTATTTAACTTTATAAAAGTTTGAGGGCAGAATACTATATCTTTTATGGAAACACTTTGAAAAGTAAGCAGGGCTCGTAAAACCTGTTTGATACGCTATTTCAGAAATAGTGTACCGTTGTTTTTCCAGTAATTTTAATGCTTTTTGTAACCTAAATTCCCGTAAAAACATATTGGGGGATTTTCCAACCAAATTCATCATGGTACGGTACAGTTTAGATTTACTATACCCTAAATTTTCTTCAAAATCAGTAACGCTTATTCCAGATTGGAACCATATTTTTTCGGTATAGCTCATTAATTGATTCATAAAATGTTCGCCTGCGTTATTTAAAACGTGAATTGTTTTGTTTGCAGTGATTGGAGTGTTTTGATTTTCCCCCTCATAGAGTTCTTTAACAGCCGTTGTAATAGAGAAATCACCTTTAACTATATCGCTTAAATAATCGGACGTTTTTATGGTGTCTTCGAAAATACCTTCTTTGTCAGTAACTGGAATCCCAGCGCTTATTCCTATTTTAAACGCTACATCTGGCGTAATAACACAATTGTGTGCTTCTTGAATTTTCAACCCACACTGTATTGCATTTGTAACTGAAGCAAAAGACATTAAAAAAGTAGTTGCTTCTTGCCGTACCAAACGGCCATTATATTCAGAAGTCAAGGCTTTTATAGAAGTAGTATAGCCTTTAATAGCAGCTTGTAAAATGGTTATATGAGAACCCCGTACTAGTTCATTTTTTATTTTAACAACCATAAGAGTTCTAAAAGCAGGGTCGTTAATAATATTCAGGCTTGTTTTTTTAGATTTCTCCGAGTCTTCTATACGACCTAAAAAAGATTCTACAATAGTATCATTTACTTCAATAATACGTTGTGGAACAGCACCGTGCGAATCTTTATGTAAGTTTATAACCGCATGTTTATCGGGCGCATCTATTAAACAAAAGGCGGTTTGTCTTTTTTCGTCACACCAATAGGTTAAGCCACGACAATTATATTTATGTTCAATCTTCAAATCGGCTTGGTGCATTTCGGCAACATGTTTTGCCGAAACACCATCTGGAAGGTCATGAAAGTCCATAAAAATTGGCATCTACTTGATTTTTAATGTAATGTACGCTTTTTTTTAGTATGTAGCTTTAAAGCTGTATGTCAAAATAAGTCTTGCTCTTTTTAAGATTAGTATATTGTAGTAACAAATAAAATGTATGAAATTAAACTTATTGTCTTGTGAATCCCAAAGGCCTGATAAAAGGGCTATAGCCAATTGTATTACAGAGATCTCATCGAACATTGATGCATCTTTGTCAATTGAGCTTACCGATTTTCTTTTAGAAGGAGATCCTGTAGCTATTGAGGTGGAAGATAAAAATTTCAGTTCTGCTCTAAGATCTTTGCGAAAACTATCTATTGACTACGAAATCTTAGAATAAAGCAAATTATTTTAAATAGATATCCCTAGTGCTAGGTCTTAAGGTCTATGAAGATTATTTAAAGGAACGGCTGTAACTTTTAAAGGTAATATACTGAAACAGATAAGCTTCTACTCTATTACTGTAACACCACATATATGTAACAAGACCAGAAAGCGCTTATAATTTCACATTTTATTAATTCAGATTCGTTGTTTCGTATAGAACATCAAGGTATCTTTGCAAAAAAAAGGTATGATCATCGTTATGTTTGTTTTGCTACTTTGGTATGGAGGGCTGTTTTTTCAGTCTTTCTTTTTACACCGGTATGCAGCACATCAGGTTTTTACCATGTCTAAAACCATGGAGCGCGTTACATTTATATTAACCTGGATCTTTCAGGGTTCAAGTTATTTGAGCGCCTATGGATATGGAATCATGCATCGTATGCATCACGCCTATACCGATACTAAAGACGATCCGCATTCTCCATCTCACGATGCCAATTTATTTGCTATGATGTGGAAGACCAAAACAATTTATCAGGACATTAACAATCAGCGTGTTACTATTGACCAGCGTTTTACCAAAAACGTCCCGCAATGGAAAAAATTCGATGTATTTGCTGGTTCTCGCATTTCCAGATTGCTTTGGATTGGGTTGTATGTTTTATTCTTTGCATTCTTCACAACCGCTTGGTGGCAATGGTTATTATTGCCAATCACCTTTTTTATGGCCCCTATTCATGGGGTGATTATTAACTGGTTTGGCCACATTTATGGCTATGCCAATTATAAAATGAAGAATACCAGTAAAAATCTATTTCGGTTTGATTTTTTAATGATGGGCGAAGGCTATCATAACAACCATCATAAGCATGCAAGTCGGGCTAATTTTGGTGTAAAATGGTACGAAATCGATATCACCTATTTGATAATAAGAGTATTGGACGCTGTTGGTTTTATTCAGTTAAAACCCATTAAAGTGAGGGATTAATTCTGGTTGAAGTACGCTCAGAGAGCTTTTGGTTTTTCTAATGCTTTTTACAATTATTGCTTGTAAACAGTTATATATTAAAAGTTTTTTCTTCCTCTATGGACTTTACATATTTTAAAGACGTTTGATTTAATGCTTTTTTACATTCAAGTTTCAGCATCTTAAATTTAGGATAATAATCTAGTATTTTAAATTCCATATCCACAAAATAATTTAGGATATCTGTGTTTAAAACCACGTCATCTTTCAAAACTGCTAAATATATTTTCATAATTTATAGTGTTTGAGCTAAGCCTTGACCTACATCCCTAACCAATTGATTTGTTAAATGCTTGGCTTTTTTTTCCAATTTCAACCAAATACCTTCAGCCGATAAGTTGGGGAAAGCTTCCCAATATAATGCAGCTAAGCCTGCTACATGAGGGGTTGCCATACTTGTACCATTCATGGTTCGGTATAAATCGCCATTGCCTACATTTTTTGACGATGCGCTAAATACATTAACACCCGGCGCAGCAATATCAACACGTCCCCCGTTACTGGCATTGATGCCGCCATTGGAGAAGCGCGCCACTTTTAAAGACTCGTCTAAAGCTGCCACAGCCATTATGGACTCTGCATTAGCAGGACTGCTTACAGGTTTTGGTAAACTTGGTCTGCTACTGTCATTTCCGGCTGCTGCAATGAGCAAGCTATTGTTTTCTAAAGCTTTTCTACCTACTTGCTCAAAAATTGGCGATGGTTTTTCTCCAATTCGTACTGGCGAGCCCAAGGACATAGAAATAACCTTGTACCCTTTTTCCAAACTATTGTCAATGGCATCGATTATTGAACTTGTGGAACCACTACCAGAGTCACTTAACACTTTTGCAATGGCTATGTTGGCTTCATAAGCGACACCATATCTTTTGTTATCTGTTTTCGAAAAGTGTCCGGCTGCGGTACCTGTGCAATGTGTCCCATGACCGTGGCCATCAATATCCCATTTTTCACCAGACACAAAAGATTTTCCGGTAATGTTTCTATCCTTAAAATCGGGATGCTTACCGTAAAAACCTGTATCTAATATACAAATATCTACACCTTTACCGGTGTATTTGCACAATTCCATCCCCATAGCATGGAGTCCCCATGTGTAGTTTTGGTCAGCATTTGTAGTTTTACTTTCCTTAATAAGTTCTTCTAATTGACCTAACTTATTTGACAGATCTTGCATTTGAACTTTCATCTCGTTGATTATATCCAATTCAACTACTGGAGTAAAAATACGTTCTTCTTCCCAATAAATTATTGGATTAGAACTGGCATTGGTCATGCTGTGTAATCTTGCTACTTCATAGTCTTCAACGATAGCCAAGCCCAAGTTTTTTAGAAACAATCCGTTTCCTGAGCTCAAGATGTCTTGTGCCCTTACTTTAGAATTTAGCTCCGCTGATGATGTGAATTTTATACTTAAATCTTTTTCAGATTTTTTAATACTAGACTTGCTATCATCCTTTAGTTGGATGATGTACTTAGTTGAGTTTTTCTTGGTTGACATACGGTTTAATTTTTAAGTTTTGAAAATGCCATATCGATTAAAATACTGATATCTTCTTGTAGAATATCCAATTTTAATTTTTTATCGATAAGCGAAACTTGTTCATTTACCTTTAGTTTTTCCCATAAGGCGGTACACTTCTCAATACTATTTGTTTTTTTTATCAGATCGTCCGTGATTAGTTTGGACTGATATGCAGAAAGCAATAGCTGATGGATAGTTTCTGAAGAACTCAGCAACAGGCTTTCTATGGTTTGAAGTGAATGTTGCAGTGTATTCCCTAAATTAGATAAACAATGAAAACAAGCCGTCCGGACCAAATCTCGTCGTCTGGTCTTTACCCGCTCCAAGCTTATCGGGTCTATACCCGAAACTGCAAGGTCTAAATAGGTTTTTAATTGACTAACGCTACTTTCTGACGTGCTCTCCCCTACTTGCTTATAATATTCTTGCACATTGGTTAGTAATAGCAGTAACGTTTTGTCCAGGTCGTATTCCTTTTTAATGAATTTTTCATTTTGAAAAATAAGTTGCTGATTAAACCCTTCTAATTGTTGCTTTTTAAAATGAACGAGTACAGTCATTATTCAAAGATTATTTCTTCAATTTTATTGCCTTTTTCATCGGTTGCGTGGTGGATTCTTATTCCTTCTTCAACCATCTCTACATTGAGCGTCAATAATATTTTGCCTTTATCTTTTTCGTCACTGGTATTGGGATCAAAATAAATATCATTCAGCTTTGATGAAATTGGCTTATATCTGTTTTTAAGAGATTCCTTTAATATCTTTTCCAATTCAGCATTCTCTACCGATGCTACTTCTGCGGAAACGTTGAAGGTTTTGATCTTAATCAAATCTAAAACAGGTTTTTTAAAATCTATCTTTAAGATGGTATCGTTTGGTTTGTTTATAACCTTAGAGTTTCCCTTTTCCAAATCGGCAATAACACGTTTCATATTATTGCCTTCAAGGGACTCTTTGTTGATAGGCACAAGTTTTAAATTCTTTTCTTTGTTAACTTTTTCAATCCTTGTATTGATATCCTTGATAAACTCGGTATTATCCATTTTAAACTTATAACTGGTATCTGAATCTAATTCTGAAATCTTTACAGGAATACTCAGCTTTACAGAAGGCATGGAAAACCGAGGTACCCGGAAATATTTTAAGTACGGATCCTTGGCGTATTTCTTGGCCATGATAACAGCTTGTTCGTCAGCTTTTTTTCTAGCTTGGACTATCTCTTCATTGAGATAGTCCATGTAGTCTGATAATTTGATCATAATTTTATTCTGATAAAATACCCAATACCTTTTCTAGTCCACCTGGCATTTGGTCGTTGGTTGCTAGTACTTTTACGCCCATAGTGTACTCCTTCTCTACTTTTATTCCTGTGCTAGATGACCTTTTGTAAGCGGCAGACACCTTAAATTTAACGGGACCCCAACCGCCACTGACGCTAGCATCGATATCAAACTCACTGCTAACATCTTTAGTGTAAACAGAATTCAGTTTTACGTTAAAATCTACTTCACAGGTCTCAATACGCAAACTTGGTATGTTCAATACAGATACAAAAGGAACCTTAAGAGAAACATCTTCATTTAAAGTAGAGCCAGGATTATCGGGGTCTGGCACTTCTTTTTTATATGAAAAATCTACCATGCGCAGATCGCCATCATCTGTAAAACCCACATCTTTAATAAAGTTAACGGTAGACATAGATGCATTGGCTTGAGCCGTAACACAGGCGTTTAATGGGCCGCCGATTAGATTTTCAAAATCAATACTACCCAACTCTGCAGCAAAGTCTGAAGTCACGGCATCTAATGTTGAAAACTGATTTTCATCTTTCTCCATTTGCGAAAAAATGGTCTTGAGTAATTCTGAAGACTCTGAAACATTGGTTTCCCATTTTGCGTCATAATTATCTTTAAAAGATTCTACGATAGCAATTAGGTCATCATTTTTGGTCTTTGGCAATTCACTAATCTGGACACCTGTGATTTTTGAAAAATCGTCACCGACAACTTCCTGAATGCCCGTTAATAAATCAACGAGTTCTTTCTTTGTTTTTTTGGAATGATCTTGTTCCAAAACACTTAATAATTTTTTCATTTGTAAAAGATTTTAAGTTAGTATTTTCTTTCTTTCACAAATTTGGGGAATTTATTATTCTGAAAACAAAGGTGATACACTAAAATTCATGGGGGTTTTTCCCCTTTTTATGAATAGAAAGATTTGAGTGTTCTATGGAAATGGGATTATCTCTTTGTTGTATAGTTTTAAAACAACTTGGTCAAACTTCAAAAGCATAGACAAATGTAACTTACTTATTAAGTCAGTTACTAAGTAAGTATACAATAATGGTTCATGCACTTCTATATGTAGAATTGCTTAAAAGGCGTATATCTCTTCCTACACCATCTACATTTTGAAAATATGCAAGAATTAATAAGTAAAGTTTACATCAAAAAATAGTTGAAATTATATAATTATGTGCTTGCTATATAGTTAAAGCACCACTATAAGAGCACTGTAATCCTTACCTTCTTCTTCTTCAATCGCGTATTATTTGTTTTTTCAATAACGCTCGCCACTTTATGTTTGGGTATGGCAACGAAGGCACAGTCTTGTTTTAGTTCAATGACGCCCAATTCATCGCGTTCTAATTTTCCCTGCTTAAAAAATAGGCCTGCAAGATCGCCTTTTGAAATTTTATCCTTTCGGCCACCAGAAATATACAACGTAGCCCATGGCGACTGAATGGTGATGCGCTTGCTCTTCAATTTTATAACGTCAGACGTTGTGATGAAACTAGGAGTGTTTTCGTGCTTCCATTGCAATACGTAGGCGGTACCTTCTGCGTTCATTCGGGCTGTTCTACCATTTCTATGAGTAAATTCTTCAGCTTTTAGCGGTAATTGGTAGTGTATAATAAAGTTGAGTTCTGGAATGTCCAATCCTCGTGCGGCAAGGTCTGTTGCGATGATAATTTGGTGGGTTCCGTTTCTAAATTTTATCAAAGCGCGTTCTCGATCTAGCTGCTCCAAATCACCATGAAAACAGCCATGTGGAATGTTATTATCTTTTAAAGCATCGCTTACAAACTGAATGGTATCTTTAAAATTACAGAAAATAATCCCGGGTTGGTTGCCTATATTGTGTAATAATTCTACCAAGGTTTGTATTTTATCTTTTTGCGGTGCTACTACTTTTTTAATGGCTAAGTTGGTCGTTTTCGTGCCCAAGTAGTCAATCACCTTTGGATTCTGAACCCCAGCAAACTTCGGAATCTCAATTCCTTGTGTTGCGGACGTTAAAATACGTTTTTCAATGGCAGGAAGGTGTTCAAGAATTTCGCGCATTTCGGTTTCAAAACCAATTTCCAACGATTTATCAAACTCATCAAGCACAATCGTTTTAATGTTTGAAACTCCAAAAGTTTCACGCCGCAAATGATCTGCCACACGACCGGGTGTACCAATGACAATGGCGGGTGTATGTGCTAATTCCACTTTATCTTTTGTAAAAGGTCTGCCACCATACACGGCATTAGCTTTAAAGCCAGAACCCATTTCGCGTATCACTTGTTCTATCTGTATCGCCAGCTCACGTGACGGCACTAAAATAAGCAGTTGTACGGTATCACATTCAACATCCAAGGCGTCCAACGTAGGCAACAAGAAAGCGACGGTTTTACCGGTTCCTGTAGGAGATAACAAAACGGTATTTGGAGATGTAGCAATAGCGGAGAGCGCTTCTTCTTGCATAGGGTTTAAGGCTGCAATGCCTAGTTTTGCTAAGATTTCCTGTTGGGATTTTAATTGGTTTGCCATGGAAAGTTGGTAGTTTTTAGAGGGTAGTTCGTAGTAAATTATACGATTAAATTATACTAAAAGCAAATTCATTGAACATGCTAATAACCTTGACCTATACTAATGCTTGGTTTATTTTTTATCCTTTTTCCCTTTTGGAGCTTCCGGTTGTGTGTTTAATCTAGAAGTTTGATTCAAGTGGTCTGCTAGTAGCTTTTCGATAAGCTCGTCTTTGGTAAGGTGGTGAAAAATAGTTTTAATATCCGTTTTAAAATCTTCGGAAACATATTTGTTTGGCTTGGTTTTAAAAATCTTCCTGGCCCAAAGGAGCGCATTGTTTTCTTCAATCGCCGCAGTATCTGCTTTTACCATTTCAGAAAAAGTGATGCCTAGTTCAAGTTCTAAATCTGGAATATCAGCTACTTCCTCTTCTTGTATCACACTTAGTGAAAGCCCCTTTGCTCCTGCCCTTGCCGTACGTCCACTTCGGTGTACATACGTATCATAAGTATCGGGTAAATGATATTGCACTACATAGGCGATTTCTTTCACATCAATTCCACGGGCAGCTAAATCTGTCGCTACCAAGATATTAATATGCCCTTCCCGAAATTGCCCCATAATCCGGTCTCTAATTCCTTGGGTTAAGCTTCCGTGCAAAGCGCCCGAAGAAAACTTATTGATCGCTAGCTTTTTTGCCAATTTATTAACGGCAGCTTTGGTTTTACAGAAAATAATTCCCCGCTCCCCTTTCCTAGTGTTCAAGAAATGCATCAACACTTCTAATTTTTCAATCGGTTGTACCACTACGTATTGATGGTCTATCCCTTGATGCCCAACAGTTTCCATATCGGTTTCAATATGTACTACGTGCTTAGACATGTAGTTCTGAACCAACTGCTTAATGGTACCCGGCATGGTAGCCGTAAAAAGCATCGTTCGTCTATTTTTGGGTAGCGCGGCAACGATGGTATCTAACCCATCTTTTAAAGCGGTAACCATTTCATCTGCTTCATCCAATACTAGATAGGATGTATTTTTAATTGAAATAGCTCCTCGTTGCATTAAATCTATTAAACGTCCGGGAGTGGCAACAATAATATGCGTGTCTTCTTTTAGACGTTCAATTTGAGGCTTTATAGGAATACCGCCACAAATAGAAGCCATTGAAACGGCTGGAGTATAGGCTGCAAAATCACTTAAATTTTTAAAAATTTGTTGTCCTAGTTCTCGTGTAGGTGCCAAAATGACTGCCTGAATCTCCTTTTTTTCTGCATCGATAAGCTGTAATAAAGGTAATCCAAAGGCTGCCGTTTTACCGGTACCCGTTTTTGCTAAGGCTACTACATCTTCTTTTTGGTTTAAAATAACAGGAATCACTTTTTCCTGAATGCTAGTAGGATTGGTTATATCCAACGTTTTTAACCCCTTTACTAAAGGAGCAGCAACGCCTAGATTTGAAAATGTAGTACTCATATTGGTATTGATTGTATTGTGTTAATCTTAATTAGGTGATTTTATAGCATAAAGCTTACTGCCTATTGCTTAAAGCCTACTATGCTTCCTGAAGAATCCGTTTAGATTTCCGGTAGGTGTATTTTGGATAAATAGTACGCTTAGCAAAACGATTCAGGTTTCCTGCGTTTACCATTTTAAGATAAATAGGTTTGGTAACTCCAAAATATTCATACGTGCTGCCATCAGTAAAGGTGATTTCTAGTAGTAATCCTTTATGCTGATAATCTGCAATGGCGGAATTGGTAATGGTTTCGGTGTAGGCTGGTAAGTTTTTTTCTTTGGTTTCAGGCGCTATACTCACCAAAAAATGATAGCCATCTATAATTTTACGGCTTTGTAGCTCAGCTTCTTGTTGCTTAGCATCTCCATCTTGAAATTTATCTGGATGCCATTGTTTTACTAAATCTCGGTAGTTTTTTTTAAGGAGTTTAAGATCGATTTCTTTCTCTACTCCAAATAATGTACTGTATTCTTTTATGCGCTTCATTGTCAGGGCGTTTAATTTTGCGCAAAACTACTTCTTTTTAATGGATTTACTTTTAAAACTCGGATAATAAAAAAGCCCATCGATTAAGACGGGCTTTGTTTTGAAAATATAAAGATATATAGTTAGCTCACTTTTACGTTTACTGCGTTTAATCCTTTGTTTCCTTCTTGAAGGTCAAATGTAACTTCATCACCTTCTCTAATCTCGTCGATTAATCCAGAAATGTGCACAAAGTGGTCTTTTTCAACTCCTTCTTCGGTGATGAATCCAAAACCTTTAGTTTCGTTGAAAAATTTTACTGTTCCTTTACTCATTGTAATGTAATTTAATTTATTAATACTTGATACTTTGCAAAGATGGTGCCAATAAATTAGATTATAGCCTATTATCGCATTTTTTATTTATAAAATTAATTATGTCCTAATAAAAGGCCCGTCAAATCGAAAAAATCAATAATTAAAAACAAAAGCTTACTGCCATCTCTGCTAAGGCTCTTATCTTTGCATCTTTCTAATTTTGAAGTACGATTATTGTGAAGGAATATTTCTATTTTTTACGCGGAAACTTTAAGAAAGTTAGTTTTGGCTGGTTGCTTACCTTTCTTTCCAGCTTCGGACAAACGTTTCTTATTTCGTTGTATGTTCCTGAAATTGTAAAATCTTTCGCTATTTCTGAAGGAACTTTTGGAGCAATTTATGCTGCTTGTACTGTTACGGCTTCTATAATTATGCTCACCGTTGGCCACACCGTGGATCACAAACCGGTGAAGAAAATAACTGCTTTTACCGTAATTAGTCTAGGGTTATCCAGTATTTTACTGGGGTTTTCGTATCACATCGCGGTACTTTTTGTGGCCTTAATGGGTTTGCGGTTGTGCGGTCAAGGTTTGATGAGTCATATTAGTATGACCATAATTTCAAAGTATTTTGACAAAAACCGCGGAAAAGCACTTAGTATTTCATCCCTTGGTTACCCCATAGGAGAGGCTATTTTTCCAATTATTATTACCTCTATTATCGCTTATTTCGACTGGAGAATGGCTGCAATTATAAGTGGGGTTGCCCTCCTATTCTATTTAATACGATTGAAACTTACCAATTTATTAGATTTTGATAAACAACTTTCCCCCGAAGGGAAGCCTTCCACCTGGTCGCTGATAAAAGATTATAAAAGTGTAGTTTTTGATCGGCGATTTGGCATCATGATGCCAGCCAGTTTTATTCTAAGTTTTACCAATACCGCTATCTTTTTTTACCAATATGTATTTGTGGAAGATAAAGGATGGTCACCCCAACTGTACGCAACATTTTTTATTGTTTATGCCATTGCACGGTTTTTATTCTCCCTTTTTGGCGGCACTTGGGTCGATAAATTTAGTGCCAAAAAAATGTTCCGCTTATATCTTATTCCGCTCAGTTTAGGGCTTATTCCTTTCGCTTTAATGGATAGCATTCTTGGGGCACTTTTATTTTTAATTACCGCCGGAATTACTACTGGAATGGCCGGCACGGTTAAAACGTCACTGATTGCCGAAATTTACGGCACCGAAAAAATGGGTGCGATTCGTAGTGTTTTTACTATGTTTATGGTCATTAGTACCGCTTTAGGACCGTTGCTTGTTGGTTTTCTAATTGACGGTGGGATGGATTTTAGCAACATCATCCTACTACTATTCGCTGCTATGATTCTGGTAATCTTCAATTCACAACGTATCAAAAATGTAACAAAAAGGGGTTCACTTTAAAAAGTTTCAATAAAGGAATGCTTTTCAAGTTGGGCACCATTTAATTAATCAAAATAATTCCTTTAAATACTTAAAATTAGACTTGGCAGTATCAATTACTTCAGCGCTATGACCATTCAGCATTAATTTGCCCATACTTTCGGCAAAGCCTTTTATTTGTTCAAACTCCACTTTCGGAGGCATCGCTAAAGCGTCAGGATCTGTAAAGATATTGACAAGCGCTGGGCCATCATGTGCAAAGGCTTCTTGTAGGGTGCCTTTTACATTATTGCATTCATCCACATTCCAAGCTTTGATGTTCATGGCTTCTGCAACCTTGGCAAAATCGGGGTTTTTCATATCGGTTTGCCACTCGGGATAACCAGCTACTTGCATTTCCAATTTTACCATCCCCAGTGTACGGTTATTAAATATGATAATTTTCGCGGGGATATTGTACTGGCTAATCGTCATTAAATCACCTAACAGCATACTAATGCCGCCATCGCCACACAATGCAATAACTTGTCTATCTGGCCGTGAAAGTCCTGCTCCAATAGCCATAGGCATTGCATTGGCCATAGAACCGTGATTAAAGGAGCCCGTTAAATACCGGTTTCGTTTCCCTTTAATATATCGTGCCGCCCAAACAGCTGACATACCGGTATCGACAGTGAAAATTGCGTCGTCTGCAGCGACTTCGTTGATCACGGAAGCTACAAACTCAGGGTGGATATTGTTTTCTTCAGATTTTTCTTTAACGTACGAAGCATATTTTTCTTCTTGCTCTTTGTGGAGTTTTCGCATTTCTTTTAAAAATGCATCGTCAGAGTTTTTATCCAACAAAGGCAATAATTCTTCTATCGTATCTTTTATTTTTCCGGCATACCCATAATCCACTTTGGCACGACGGCCAATGCGTTCAGGTTTATGATCTATTTGGATAATCTTGTTTTTCTCGGGTAAAAATTCAGTGTAGGGAAAGTCGGTGCCCAGTAAAATAAGCAAATCGGCTTCGTGCATAGCTTTAAAACCCGATTTGTTCCCCAACAGACCGTTCAGGCCTACGGCGTAGGGATTGCTTGTTTTATCAAAGAATATCTTTCCACGGAAACTAAATCCCATAGGAGCGTTTAATTTTTCAGAAAGTTGCATGGCTTCTTCTTGTGCATCTTTACACCCATAACCACAAAACAACATTACCTTTTTATTGGAATTGATAACGTCTGCCAGTTGTTCTAGCTCTTCTTTCCCAGGAGTCATTCTAGAGTTGGTATAATAATTTTTATGGGAAGTGGTAATATGTTCGGCATCGGCCTTCGATACATCGCCCGGAAGCCCCACTACAGCTACTCCTCTATCTTGAATAGCGTGCTGAATACCCGCTTGAAAAGCATGGGCAGCCTGTTGTGGTGTATTGGCCATAAAGCAATACTTGCTACAATCGTCAAAAAGTTTAGTGACATTCGTTTCCTGAAAATTATCCATCCCCAGTTTGTTAGTGTTTACGGTGGTGGCGATGGCTATTACTGGATTTCCAGCACGATTGGCATCATACAATCCGTTCACTAAATGTACATGACCGGGACCGCTACTGCCCATGCAACAACCAATACCGTCTAGTTCGGCATCCATTGAAGCAGCATACGCTCCTGCTTCTTCGTGACGCACGTGAATCCACTTTAATCTACCATCCCGTCGTACGGCATCATTAATAGGGTTTAGGCTATCTCCAGTTACCGCATATAATCTTTTAACGCCCGCATTTACTAAATTTTCAACTAATAGGTCTGCTACATTTTTTGCCATGTCTTTACTTTTTTACTAAAGATAGCAAGAGAAAATGCTTTTTTCTATTAAAAGAGCGTTAATCTATGGCTCTTAGATTTTCTTCAATGCGTAGTATAATTTATTGATTTTTTGATAAGAAAAACGAAGAGAAAGAAATCCATGCTTTCTTAATTATTACTCTTTCGTCGTATCGATTGGGGCGATGGTTTTTTCTTTACCATCTAATACCTGAAAGTATTTATATTCCAATTCAATACATTCAAGCAGGATTTTAGTGTCTTGTGCATGCAGTTCTTCCACGCCCCAACCTACCGGAACGGCTTTTTCAATTTTCCAAGCACTTAGTAGTTTGTCCTTGGCGT
>Ga0209309_10002580_pt1 | contig 16408 bp, 15 predicted proteins | sample COGITO_mtgs_1204_2_FD_184807 | JGI IMG/M metagenome (GOLD analysis project Ga0209309, IMG submission 184807) | Pelagic marine microbial communities from North Sea - COGITO_mtgs_120412 (SPAdes) (version 2) | ecosystem: Environmental > Aquatic > Marine > Epipelagic ... | reverse complement strand
ACTGCGAACCTGCGCGGCGAGCTTTGCGAATGAAACCGGCGATACGGTTTTGACTTCGATGCCGGTGGCCTGCGCGAATGGCTCGAACAAGTTGGCACTAGCCGCTTCCAGCCACGGACCGCCCCAGGAGTTAATATAGAGCTCTTTGCTTTGCGCGCGTCCGATGCTGGGTGCGGCGAGCGTTGCGCCCGCGACAGCGGCTGTGCCCATCAGGAAACCGCGGCGCGGCATCATGATCCCGCCTTTTGTTTTGGTCATTTTCATTACTTATCCCTTTCCGTTGTTGGTCGTGCGAAAGGTTTCGCCGTATAAGCGCAACCAGTTTCCGTGAGTAATTTTGTCGACGTCTTCCGCTGAAAAACCAGCGGAGCGCAGGCCATCAGGAATAATTTGCATGTCTTCAAGTTCTTGAAACCAGTCAGGTGGTGGCGCCTTACCCGGGCGCGCAGCCGTCGCTGCGCCGTAGTTGACCTCACGGGTCCACCGCCCCATGCGCATCCAGTCGTAATCCGGTTTGGTAAAGTTGTGCGCACGATCCGTGCCTATTGCGACACTCTCTATCCCTGCGATATCAACGGTGCGTGCGATCATCTCGCACCAGTGTTCGATAGGGCCGGAATAGTAGTCACCCGTGATGTTGCGATAGGCTGCACAGCCGATTACACCACCGGTTTCCCTCAGCGCATGCAGGACCTTGTCAGACTTGTTGCGCTTGTGGGGAAACAGACTGGCGGCGTTGGCGTGGGTGACGGCAATAGGCTTTTCGCTGGCCTGAATAGCATCCAATGTTGATTGATCACCGACATGGCTGCAATCAATCAGGATACCGTGACGGTTCATTTCTTTGATGACCTGACGCCCGTACCGCGCAAGCCCGCTGTCATTTTCCTCGTAACAGCTACCAGCCAGATCATTTTGATTGTTGTAGGTCAGCTGCACAACGCGCACGCCCAGCTCCGCGAACATCTCAATAAGCCGGATACGGCCCTCGAACAAATTGGCGTTCTGGTAGCCGAGAATGGCAGCAACTTTGCCGTTCTGGGCCGCGCGGGTAATATCCTCGGGAGTATATGCAAATGCGGCGACATCATCGTTGCCACGGATTAGGTCGCGCCACTGCGCAAGATTGTCGAAACTGTCTAGTGCACCTTCCCAAAACCCGCAGGTAACGACCACTCCGTTCACGCCGGCAGCCTTTAGTTTTACAAAGGACTCGCGATCAAAATGTCCGCATTGCAATCCGTCGATAATCATTGCTTCAAGTCCTCAGATTTTTGGTTCGAATTCTCGCTTGAAACCGCCTCGGGTGCGGCGATGAAGCTGACATCCGTGTCGTCATCGTTGTCAGTCCGGCCGATAATCTGACCGTCCTCCGCTACAATGTTCACACCCGCATGGCGGCGTGATACGGCGCTGTCAGGTGTCAATGCTGTCTGCGCCTTCGCCCACACCTCCCACCACAAATCAGCAGCGATAGGGCAACCTTTGGCCATAATGCGGTCCAGCACCGGATCGGCAGGCTCAGTGCGAGTGGCAGAAATGCGCGAGCCGTCGAATGTGACTTCCAGCCCAGCCCGACAGCCAAGACCGGTCGCAATCCCGATTTCCGCGGCGTCCATGACGTTGATAACTTCAACTGTCGCCGTGGCAGAACCGACCAGCGCCTCAGCCAGCAAATCCAGTACCGACGGCACTACGAACCACGCATGCACTCCACCGCCATCCAGCACCAAAGCCCCTGCTGGATCCTGCTTAAACCTCAGTTTTGAAGGATCAGTCGTCAAAACAGCATCGAGCCGGTTCAACAGCATTTTAAACCCGCCGAGATCCATAGCTTCGGAATACATCACCACGTCACCCACCATCAGCGCGAAGCCCTTGGGCAGATCTGTGAGTGAGAAAATGCGCTCGGACATCATTCGCATCTCGCGCGGCATAACCCGCAGAATTTGATCGGTCATTGGATTGGCTCCCCTGGGAAAAACCAGCGCTCGCCATTTCCATTGCGCAGATCATCCCGCGTCGGCGCGCCCTGAAACATCACGCCGCGCAAGTTGCGCTGCAAATAGTCGCGCGTTTTGTCGATGCCGTGGAATGCCACATTCATAAGCCGCACGAGGTCGATGGGAACGAAGTCTGCCGAATTGACATTTGCCATCGGCGTGTGAAATCCCTCTCCGGCAAGGCTCTGAACTCGTGCGACAAACAGGCGGTGCTGTGGGTGCGCCAGAAGAAAACGCGCCATACTTTGATCGCTGGGCGCCCCTTGCAGATCACACATCAGGGATTGGAGGCCTGTTGGCAAATCCAACGCCAAATCTCGTGCATCGGGAACCTCAGCACGTAATCCACGCCGGGGTTCCTCTGCCGTCTCGGACTTGTACCAAACATAGTCCTGCGCACCGTCCGCCTGCATGTCGATGTTCAGCGCCCATGCATAATCGGAGCATAGCTGCGATCGCAACTCTTGAACCGTCGCCAAAGGATTGATGGCCAATTCGTCCGGACCGACAACGTTGCCAACAGCCGCATCAGCTATTTCTGGAGCCAGCTCCATAATTAGCGATAGGAAGCTTTCGTAAGTCTCCGGCGCGCAGTCACGTGCAAGTTCAAGGGCGATCGCATCCAACGGATAGGATACATCCTTTCCGTCCAGTTGGCCGGTCGCGACCAATGCCGCAAGCCGCGGAAGCAAGCCTTCCAGCTCATCCGCGATCTGGGCAGATGAAGCAAAAGTTTCGTACATCATACGGTCTTCACGCCGGAACTGCACCGCCTGCCGTAACAACTCGCATAGTGCCGTAATCCGCGCGTCACCTTTGCCAAGGTTCAACCCCAACGCAGCAGCGACGGTCTTCTCCCGCGCGCCGATCCAGGATGACAGCAACCGCGGATGTTTCTGTACGAAGAAAATAAGGCCTAGCGCCGACCCGTTGCCCACGCCTAAGTAGCGCCGAACAGCCGGGTCTAGCGGCACAGCTTTATCCGAGCGCAATTTGGCAAGGTGCTCAACAAGATCGCAAGAAAGCTCTCGCATCAGATACGCATTGAGGATTTGCGCTTGCAGCACCCCACCCAGCGGATGCTCCGAACCAAGTGACGCAAACGAGCGAGTCCCAAAGGTGCCGTTCCCATCCAGACCCGTATTACGCATCAAATAGCAGACGGAATTAAGATCCTCGATCCTAGGCTGTTGCCCCTCGGATAGCGCAGCAAGCGTCGCGTCGAAAACCCGCATGGAACGGTTGGATCGGCACCAGACCAATGCCTTCGGGGTCGCACGGCCCCTATATAATAGTGGCACTTCACGACGAGCAGTTTCGATATCGTCCTCGGTCGCGGCGCCCTCGTTCAACGTCCCCATCATGTCCCACGAACGACCGATGATACGTCCTGTCCGGGCCTTTAGGTTGGGGGGCGACGAGAATGCGATAAAGCTGAATTGCTTGGCATCCAGCCCCGGCCCTGTGCGGATCGAGTATACAATCGTACCCCTGGCGTCAGCGTCTACATCCATCCGCTCCAACCGAATGTCCCAGCGCTCCGCAATCATGCGGTTCATCATTGCCCGAGTTCCGCTCAGCCGGCTGGGTTGCATCGCGGCCAGCCGCTCAGGACGCATGACCTCTTGCCAATTGCGTAAGGCAGGTCGGCCATCGTGTTCGTATTGATGAAGAACAGCATTCATTTTCTGTCTTTAATCCCTTGTAGAAGTGCGGAAATTTCAGTTGCTGCCTCAATCATCGGCTCCTTCGTCACAGTTAGGTCGAATTGCCCTTCAGGCTGAACCAACGACACCGCAGCAGTAACCTGGCCGCGCGCGTCAAATACAGGCACCGCCAATCCCACCACGCCGCTGTGGGTGTACCCAGACGACAGCGCGTAGCCGCAGTCGCGCACTTTTTGCATGGCTTCAGTACTAGGGAGCGGATGCGCGCCGGCGCTCAAGCGATCCAATGTGTGCGGCTCCGCATAGGCGCACAGCACCCGCCCCGACGCCGATCCGTCCAGCGATAATTGTGTGCCAATCTGCTGCACGGCACGAAGCAGAGTGTTCGCCTCAACCCGCGCGACGATACATGGCAACCCGCGATCAATTACGGCTAGAGAAACTGTTACGTTAATACGATCAACCAAGCGCCCTAGCGCCGGTTCAACTCGCGTTCCCAGATCCGCCTGCTCTAGGGCAGCTGCCGCAAGCCGGGTTGAAAACATGGTCAGCCGATAGCCACCACTTTCGTCTTGATCTAAAAAACCAGCCTCAACCAAAGTAAACAACCGCTGATAGGCAGTTGCCCGCGACAGGCTCATCTCACGCGCAACTTCAGTCAAACGCACTGGCGCGCCTTGGCCAGAAAAAAACTTCAACACATCAAGCGTTTTCAGCGCAGTTGAAAGAGCGCGGACGCCTCCCTGCGCTCGAACACCCTCGTCATCAGTTGGATCTTGCTGAAGCGTCAAATCGAAAACCTCGCACTAGCTGTGTATTTCATTTGAATACATCGTATCCTTAATGAATATACTGGCGGGTAGGTCACATATCTGTCAAACAAAAAACCATGCTTTCGCAAGACACCCTATAAACGCTGAGGATTTCCGGCATGCGCGCGAACTCAGGCAACACCTTGGATGGTTTTTTGAGCACATCGCGAGTCGATCGGCATCAAAACGGCACAAGAATCCGAATCACAAAACGTGAAAATCGGTGAATAAGAGAATTTTTAAGTCAAATTTTCATACTTTAAACTAAATTCCACTGCACAGCGATGAACCCTGCAAAGAGCGTTTGCTCAAAATTATTGACACCCTCTCGCGCTGCGGCAAAGGTCACCGCGATTCAATTCACGCCCATTTCGATGCGGCAAATTTATGGAGCGACACATGACAAACGGCGCTGATATCCTCTCCCGCACACTTGCCGATCACGGCGTGGACACTTGTTTTGCCAATCCAGGCACGACAGAGATGCATTTGCTTTCTGCGCTTGGACGTGAACCGCGCATAACACTGCACCTCTGCCTGTTTGAGGGCGTGGTAACGGGTGCGGCGGACGGTTTTGCACGTATGAAGGGTCGGCCGGCAGCGACGTTGCTGCACCTTGGACCGGGCTTGGCAAATGGAATGGCCAATCTGCACAATGCCAAGAAAGCAGCCAGCCCGCTCATCAACATAGTCGGGGAACATGCGACCTATCACCTGAACGTGGACGCACCGCTGACCGCTGATATTGCCGGAATGGCCCGCACGGTTTCCGACTATGTTGTCACCCCAAATAGCGCTGATACGATTGCGGCAGATACCGTGGGAATGATGGCAGCCATCACAGGGCCCGAGCAACGCGTCGCCACAATGATCGTACCAAATGACGTCGCGTGGACCGAAACAAACACTACAGCTGCGGCTATCGCCCCCATGCCTGCGCCTGAGCCCAATGCAGACACCCTGCCCCGCGCAGTCACAGCCCTCAAGGGTGGCAACAGCGCCGCCCTGATGATCGGCGCGCCCTTTATCACCGCGCGCATGGCGAAATTAGCACAGGCCATTGGCGCCGCAACAGGCTGCCGCGTTTTCACTGAACCAACCGTCGCGCGGATGTCGCGCGGTTCAGGCGTTCCCGCGCTTCAGCGTCAGCCTTTCCATGTCGACTTCGCAACCGAAGCGCTAAAGGGCCTGTCTGACGCGGTTCTTGTCGGTGCACGCACGCCGGTTGCGTTCTTCGCCTATCCGAACCGTCCCAGCCTATTGCTGCCCGATGACGCCACCGTGATCGAGCTCGCCCCCCCGCTAGCTGATATGGAAAAGGCGCTAGAAACTCTCGCTGAATCCTTGGGCGCACAGGTTACAAGTGAGCCCACCCCAACACCGGACAATACCGATTTTGACGGTACAGCCCCAATAACCTCGGAAACGCTGGGAAGCGCCGTTGCCAACGCCCTGCCCGAAGGCGCGATTGTGGTCGACGAATCCATCACCAACGGGCTACATATGTTTGCCAAATGTGCCACAGCTGCGCCCCATGATTGGCTCAACAATCGTGGCGGGTCTATTGGCTACTCGATGCCCGTCGCGGTCGGCGCCTCTGTCGCATGCCCCGGCCGCCCCGTGCTGTGCGTTACAGGCGATGGATCTGCTGCATATACGCTGCAAGCGCTCTGGACGATGGCCCGATCAAAGCTGAACGTGACCGTTGTAATCCTCGCCAACCGCAGTTACCGCATCTTGGCAAATGAGATGTCCAAGATTGGCGCGGGCGAGCCGACAGACGCTACACTTCCGTTGATGAGCTTAGAGGATCCCGCCCCCGATTGGGTCAAACTTGCCGAAGGCCACGGTGTCAGCGCCGAGCGTGTCACGAACGCAGGATCACTGAGCCTCGCTATCGCGCGTGCAATGTCGAAACCCGGCCCTACACTCATCGAAGCTGTGATGTGATCCAATAGTGCGCCGAGGCTCATACTTTACGCCGCGCGGCAGCTTGCCTATTCCCTGCACATGCACTGACCAACACTTGATGGTCAGCGCGTGTGCAGAGGGACCGAATTATGACTGAGAAGAACGACACCACATTCGACATCGGCGCACGCCTGCTCGCGATGCGCACTGCGGCTGGATACTCGCAACGCAATCTGGCTGAACGCGCCGGCGTTCCCCATGCGCAGATCTCGATCGTCGAGCAAAATAAGTCCAGCCCCTCCATCTCGACTTTGCGCAAAATTCTATCCGGTCTCAACTTGACGATGGGTGATTTCTTTGAGGGAGAGCGCAGCGCTCCCGAGGGTCCGTTCTTCGGCGCAGATGATCTGATCGACCTGACCTCGAAATTGCCCGGAACAGGCATGGCCAATGCTACGGGCCGCCTTGCATTGCGACAGATCGGCGACGCTCGGCGTCACAACCTGCAAATGCTGCATGAAACCTACGAAGCCGGTGCAGATACTGGAGAAAACATGCTCGAGCACTTCTCAACAGAGGGTGGATACATCATTCAGGGCGCGCTGGAAGTCACAGTTGGCAGTGATGTTCGTGTGCTTCGAGAGGGCGAGTCATATCTCTTTGATTCCCGATTGCCGCATCGTTTTAGAAATGTGCACGACGGCCAAACTTTGGTTATTTCCGCCTGCACTCCACCCTATCTATAAGGGCCCTCAACTTCTCGCTTGCTCAAAATAACAAGCATCGCTTATGCTCGTGGCAATCAAACCCATGAGGATAAGCATGACTCGTAATTCCGATATAGAAGCCCGCCGCCAATCCGCCGTTTCTCGTGGCGTTGCTGGAAAATCGATCTATGCAAATCGCGCCCTGAATGCTGAGCTGTGGGATGTCGACGGCAATCGCTTCGTTGATTTCACCGCAGGAATTGCCGTCACGAATACGGGTCACTGCCATCCCAAGGTAATGCAGGCCGTCGCGACGCAGGCCGCCGCGTTTACGCATACCTGTTTCCACGTCGCCCCGACCGAGGGCTATGTGACACTTTGCGAGCGCCTGAATGCAATCGTCGATACCGGCGTGCCGAACAAATCGCTCTGCTTAACCACGGGTGTTGAGGCCGTTGAAAACGCGGTCAAAATTGCGCGCGCCGCGACTGGCCGATCTGGAATCATTGCCTTCAGCGGTGGCTTCCACGGTCGCTCAGCGATGGGTATGGCCCTGACCGGAAAAACCAAGCCTTACAAAACCAGCTTTGGCCCCCTGCCCGGCAGCATCTATCACGCGCCCTTCCCTAATGACTATTTGGGCATCTCAATTGACGAAGCCCTGCGCGGTCTAGAGATGATCCTGAGCAGCGACATCGCACCCGAAGACGTCGCCGCATTCATCGTTGAGCCGGTTCAAGGCGAAGGTGGCTTCGTCGTGGCCCCTCCTGCCTTCTTGATGGCACTGCGGACGTTAGCCGATGAACATGGCATCGTATTGATAATGGATGAAATTCAGGGCGGCATGGGCCGTACGGGGCGCATGTTGTCCAGCGAACACTCGGGCGTAAAACCGGACCTTGTCACATTGGCCAAGGGGCTGGGCGGGGGGTTCCCCATTTCAGCAGTTGTGGGCCGTGCAGACCTGGTTGATGCGCCAATCGCTGGCGGACTTGGTGGAACCTACGCTGGCAACCCAATTGCCATCGCCGCAGCAAATGCGGTGCTAGACGTGATCGAAGCCGAACAGCTATGCGCCCGCGCCCAACGGATCGGCCAGCAACTGCAACAAGCACTTGCCACCGTTGCGGCTGACATCTGCGAGATCGGCCAAATTCGCGGCCTAGGCGCGATGGTAGCTTTCGAGTTGGTCGAGAATGGCGATCCCAACTCTCCGGCCCCGGCCCTTTGCAACGCAATCGTTGCGCAGGCTCAATCGCATGGCTTGATCCTGCTGACATGCGGCACCCGCGCCAACGTCGTGCGCCTGCTACCCGCCCTGACAATTGAGGATGAAGTGCTGGTCGAAGGGATCACCATTATGTGCCAGGCAATCACAACCGCTGTCGCTGCCCACAGATCCAAGAAAATGGCTGCTTAGGCCCCTGCATCAACGACATATTACAACGTTAGGACCAACGCATGAGCTACCCAGACACTCAACTTTTTATCAACGGGACATGGGCAGCAGCCAAGGATGGCCGAACACTCCCCGTATTTAATCCCGCGACGGCAGGTGAGATTGGAACGGTTGCCCACGCCAGCATATCCGATCTGGAGCTAGCCCTCGATGCAGCACGCGACGGCTTCACCATTTGGTCGGCAACTGGCGTCTTTGATCGGTATAAACTGATGCGCCGTGCTGCGGATTTGTTGCGCGACCGCGCTGATCATATCGCCCGCTTGATGACCACCGAGCAGGGTAAGCCGCTCGATCAGTCACGGATGGAAATCGTTGCATCTGCCGACATTATCGACTGGTTTGCCGAGGAATCCCGCCGCAGCTACGGTCAGGTTATTCCATCGCGCCAGGCAGGCGTGACACAAATCACCCTAAAACAACCCGTCGGGCCTGTTGCCGCGTTCACGCCGTGGAACTTCCCAATAAATCAGATGGTTCGTAAACTTTCCGCAGCACTGGCAGCCGGTTGTTCGATCATCGTCAAAGCACCCGAGGAAACACCAGCGTCCCCTGCCGAATTGGTCCAATGCTTTACAGACGCGGGCCTTCCAGACGGTGTCCTGAACCTCGTGTTTGGCGATCCAGCCGAGATTTCAGCATACCTCATCGCGCACCCCATCATCCGCAAGATTTCTTTCACCGGCTCGACATCCGTCGGAAAAGTGCTCGCCTCACTCGCTGGGACGCATATGAAAAAGTCAACGATGGAGCTGGGAGGACACGCGCCCGTTCTTGTTTTTGATGACGCTGACATTGACAAGACAGTGGCACTCATGGCCACGCATAAGTTTCGAAACGCTGGTCAGGTATGTGTCTCACCAACACGATTTTTGGTTCAAGACACAGTGGCTGATCAATTTATAGAAGGCTTCGCCAAAGCTGCGAAAGCCATATGTGTCGGCCCAGGTACAGATCCAAAAAGCGACATGGGTCCCCTGGCAAATGATCGTCGAATTCCAGCAATTGAGCGGATGATCACCGACGCTGTTGAGCGGGCTGCAACACTGGTCACTGGCGGTAAACGCATTGGCAACACCGGCTGGTTTTTCGAACCTACCGTGTTGGCGGATGTCCCAATCGACGCTGAAATCATGAACGATGAGCCATTTGGCCCAATCGCCATAATCAACCGTTTTGACACCACCGACGCTGCCTTGTCCGAAGCAAATCGCCTACCATTCGGATTAGCTTCGTATGCCTTTACGACCAAATCCAGCACTGCAACACGGCTTCAAAACGAAATGCGCGCGGGTATGCTTACGATCAATCATCTCGGATTGGCATTACCTGAGCTTCCATTTGGCGGACTTGGTGATTCCGGCATCGGAACAGAGGGCGGGTCGGACGCGATAGAGGGCTATCTCGACACACGATTTATCTCGCACCTAAACTAGGCTAGTTTAGAAACTCCCCCTCGGGTCACACCACTGAAGGGTGTGAACCTAGGGGTAAGCCAAGATTATGCGTTAACCAAAGCACTCTGCGTAAAGCTTGAGGAGACTTGGGCTCAGGTCATTCACATTACCGTGCCGCACTGATCCGGCAGATCACGCGGTCTCTGTAAGCACCAGCGCATCATATAAAAAATTATAGTGAACAGTCCAGGAAGTCAGCTCACCCTATATGCTAGGTGCGGTTCTTTTGGGAAAACGCCTTCACAAATGGGGTGTTTACCATTGGAATCTAAGCGTTGGGGCGGTTCAACAAGGAAGGCTCACAACGGACATGGGCTTAGATCATTGATCCCGCACCGCAGCTTCTCCAAAGCGGCATTGTCTTGCTGGACGGCATTCCAACTAGTCTGAGGTCGACCTTGCGGAAATCGTGACTGTTAGCGATAGGCGGGCGAAGTCGTGGAAAAAATCAGGCGACGGCTTTGATCGAGTACTCGGCCGTACCTTCCCAAACAAGATCCCAGGACGCGCCCGGACGGACATTCTGGATCGCCCGCGGCTCGAAACATACAAGGCAGTTTCCGCCTGGCGCAGACGCTCTAACAGATGGGTAGATCAAGCCGCGTGAGCCTTCACGCCGCAGATGTTGTGCAAGACTTTGGCCCTCTGCATAGCCGACATCAGGATCGACATTGAGCGCCACATGATCTGGTTCATCAGTAACATCATCGAAATCCCCGATGAAATCCGCCAAGAGTTCGACATATCGGGCGCTATCCTCAAAACATCCCGTGTAGCCAAGTTCTCGCGTCCGGTGCCAGGCAACTTCGCTGACGGAGACCATGACATCCCAAGCACAATACCATGCGCCGCGGTCGCCGGAGTTGAAGCGGTTACCCCCCGCCCGTGTGTAGGTGAAGGCCGCATTGATGTGGCTATCGCCATAGACCTGCAGGTCACGGCTCCGGCGCTGCCAGGCAAGCTCGCGCGGGTCAAGGTGTGGGTTCCTGCCCCGCTCAGCCTGAAGGCGCCCACTGGTTAACCCCTCAATCTCTGCGAGAATCTCGAGCTCATCATCAGTATCGACAATACCCCGGAGCGCGGGTGGCTTGTGATAAGTTGCGGGCAAGAGGCGAACGAGACCGCGATCCGAAATCTCGGTTTTCCTCATGCACCACCGCGCAGGGCGTCGAGATAAGTCCGGATGGCAAGAATTTGGGGTAAGCCACCTTCGATGGCCGTATCAACGGGACGTTGGCCGCCAAATAAGGAGCCCGTGTTTGGCCGCGTGAACCAATCTCTTGCGAGTGGTTGGGAGAAATAGAGTTCGAGCGACTTGTAGATGCCAATCACCGCACTGAGACGCAGAAGCTGATCCTTAGTCAACTCTCCTGCAAAATTAGACTTTTTGGCGCGTTTCCATGTGCTGTCGGACATATCTGCAAGAGCTGCAGCATCTTTCAGACGGAGATCCCACGTATCGACAATGCGTCCATAAGCTTTGAGCGCAACTGCGTTGATTTGATCAGGTTCGCGGGTTTTGGCGACAACTTGCATGATGGGGCTCCTTTAAACTCAAGGTATTTCATATGGACTAAATTTAAAGGCCATATGAACTCACCCCTCCCGTAGGCAATTACAAAGGCAGATTAGAGTCGGTTTGAACCTTGGAGATCGGACCATTGCTACCATTCAGAACGGGAACGCACCGTTGCAATGCAACTTCCAAGAAACGGACGTCATCAAAATATGTCTACATGAGACTGACGGAGAGCAACCGTCTGGAGGCCACGCTTTGGTCGGAACCGGTATGCATGCTGAATGGGCGCTCGCACAACTTAGCCGCCACTAATGTTCCCCACCCAATCAAGAAAGACCCCCAGTCGCCGAAGGCCCGAGACTCGGGTAAGGTAGAGCGCTGAGATATTCAAAGGGGCGGCGTCGAGCTGTCCGGGAAGCAGTTCAACCAATCGGCCCGCATGGATGTCATTTGCGATCATGAAATCGGAAAACCGTGCGATGCCCAGACCGCCTAATACCATCTGGCGAACGGCCTCCCCATTGCCCGCAGTCAGGGCGGGGGGGACCGTCACAGGGGTGGACAGACCAGTAAAGCGCAGCGTGTTGATATGATCTGGTGCGGCGAACCGAACTTGCTCCAGCTGTTCGAGGTCGGCCGGTGATTTTGGCCAGCCTTTGCGATCAAGATATTCCGGCGCAGCCACCAATTTCCAACCCGTACGCCCCAAGGGGCGGTGCAACATGTCGCTGTCAGGCAGTTGCCCCAGCCGAATGGCAACATCCGCGTGACTGCCGATCAGATCCACCAGCGTATCCGTCATGTCGATAGACAGCTGGATGTCCGGATACTTTGCGTGAAACTCAGCCAGGCGCGGGGCGAGAACATGCAGGACGTAGGGAACCGGCGCGTTTACACGCAGTGGTCCGGCGGGCGCCTGTCCGCTGGTAGCGATCTCTTGCAGGGCTTCGCTGCGGTCTAGAATTCCGCGCGCCTCAGCCAGAACGGCGGCACCTTCGGGGGTGATTTCGATGGACCGCGTAGTGCGCCTTAGCAACGTGACCTTTAACTGCTCTTCCAGCCGCGTGACTGACCGACTGAGCGTAGAAGCAGACACCCCCCGGCGCCGCGCGGATTCAGAAAAGCCCCCGTCATCGATGATTCCGACGAAGGCGGCCAAATCCCCCATGCGCAGCAATTCGTGCAGTTTTTGCAATGATCCATTCCAAACTCGTCTGTTCTCGCAATAGATAGCGACAGGCATATACGGCGTCGACATCAAATTTATTGGAGAAAACCGATGCCACTTGCCCTTTGGGCGCTGACCATCAGCGCTTTCGCCGTCGGAACGACCGAGTTCGTTATCGTCGGTCTGCTTCCCACCATCGCCGCCGATCTTGGCGTTTCCATCCCCTCCGCTGGCCTGCTCGTCAGCCTCTATGCACTTGGTGTGACCATTGGCGCGCCGGTGCTTACAGCCATGGCCGACCGTGTGCCTCGCAAGACACTGTTGCTGCTCTTGCTGGCTCTGTTCACGCTCGGCAATGCTTATGCCGCCTTTGCTCCGGATTACGGCAGCCTTGTCGCTGCGCGCTTTATTACTGGTCTCGCTCACGGCGTATTCTTTGCTATCGCCTCAACTATCGCGACCGATCTTGTGGAACCTGAAAAGGAAAGCTCAGCCATTGCGCTGGTGTTCCTTGGTTTGACTGTCGCGCTTGTGACGGGTGTTCCCTTGGGGACGTTCATCGGCCAAAACTTCGGCTGGCAGTCAACGTTCCTTGGCGTTGTCGCGCTTGGCGTAATCGGCTTCATCGCTTCTGCCGTGCTGTTGCCGGCCAACCTGACCAAGACCGCGTCAGCGGGGATTAAAGCCCAATTACAGGTGCTGACTTCGCCGCGCCTTCTGCTGGTCTATCTGATCACGGCTGTCGGCTATGGTGGCAACTTCATCGCCTTTACCTTCCTTGCGCCGATGCTGAACGAAGTCACTGGCCTGTCTGCGGGTGCGGTTAGCCTGGTGCTGTTGCTTTACGGTGCATCTGTCGCCGTGGGGAACATCGCCGGCGGCAAGTTGGCTGACCGTATCGGTGCAGTAGCATCCCTGACGGTGATTTTTTCTGGCCTTGCGATATCCCTCGTCGCACTTGGCGCGTTCCTCACAAGCCCGATTGCAGCCGTCGCTATTGCGGCCTTCTGGGGCGGTTTTGCCTTCGCCAATGTGCCGCCGTTGCAATCCTATGTCGTGCAAATCGCACGCGAAGTATCTCCGGGTGCGGTGGATGTGGCGTCCGGCCTGAACATCGGCGCGTTCAACCTTGGCATCGCCGGGGGCGCATGGGCCGGGGGGCTTGTGGTCGAAGGCATCGGTCTTGCCGCTGCGCCTTACATCGCTGCTGGTGTGGTGGTTGTCGGGATCGCTCTGGTGCGCCTGTCGGGTCGCCTGAACGCAACAGCACCCCAAGCTGTTGCTGCTGAATGACCTCATTTGCCCCGCCGCATCTATTGTGCGGCGGGGCAAATCATTGAACTGAAGGTTCGTATCATGGATACCGGCTGATAGGAGGCGACGGCGCGCATTGCATCAGTATTCACGTCCAGCAACTGACCTCGCAAATCGGTCAAGCCCATTGTGCCCGTAGACAAGATGCCCCCATCTTCAGATGGCGGGATGGGACGGCACACCCTTCCGATCTTCACCCCCCATCCCGGTGACTTTGCATCCTGGCATCGCACTCTACGGGCGTGACCTGACCTTAAACCCGGCCTTCTCGGATTGGATCATGGGTTGGCCGATCGGATGGAGCGACACGCGGCAGCCGATAACGGGGTGGTCCCAATGGCTGCAGCATAAACGTGGGGGTACATGACATCTGAGCAACGAGCGAATATGGACAGTATATGATAATTGGCAATTGATTCCAAATTCATGTTGATAGGCATAGATCCAGTTTGAAAAAACTTTCAATCAAACAAAAGCAATACTTGATACGACGCTCAAGGCGTGGGTTGTTGAGAGATCGCAGGCACCGACCCTCGAAAGAGGGCCAACGTCATCATGTAATGGCATATTCAGGAGACGCACTTGAGACCGTTGTTTCGCGCAATCGACCTACAAGACCCCCGGCCCGTATCTGCCTTGATGAGAACCGCGAAGAGAGCCTCAAATTCCTTAAATTACTAAGGTTTCGCCAAGAACGTTATCGTGATGCTAATCATAAAGGGTGGATACAGCGCCGACCTGGGCGGATGCCGTATATTAGAGGTTATCTGGATTTTTCTAAAATCGAATATGTGTCCACTGCAGCTGCTTTGGTAATGGCGTCGTACTACGAGCGCGCGAGGATATTGCGTGGCGAAACACCACCAACGATTGATTTACATCTCTGGAACGAGACAGTTTTCAATACCCTGTTAGAGGTAGGGTTCTTTGAAATTGTAGGCATCACCAAAAGACCACCCGAGCTGGTGAGAATCTCGGCCGGAGCCAGGACGACAATGCAGTTTGTTAGTGGGCAGGGACCTTCAGAGCTTCGAGCTGTCTGTGAGGGTATTAGCGAACTGGTCGTAGATACCTTCGGTAGTGAAATGCCGGAATTGATGTATCTTCGTTCGGCCATTTCAGAGGCGATAACGAATGTTCAGCATCACGCTTATCCCGCAGATCATGACTTCCGCTTCAGACACGTTGACCGATGGTGGGCCACTGCATCAACTGACAAAGATAACGGTTCATTAAAGATTGTGTTCTACGATCAGGGAGCGAGTATCCCGATCACCTATCCGCGAATGTCGCTAGGTCGTGAAGTCCTTTCGTTTCTCGATAAAATAGTGTCACGAGGCGTGGGTAGTGAATTCAGAGATGATGCAGCCTACATTGAAGCTGCTATGACATACGGAAATTCTAAGACGGGCTCGCCGGAACGTGGAGAGGGTCTACCGCAAATGAAAGCTTCAATAGATCATTTCGGACGCGGTCGGCTCCGAATTTACAGTAGGAGCGGAGTTTGCACATACGAACCGAATCAGGCTATCAGCCGTTCAGCATACGCAGGAACGGTAGGTGGCACGCTTATCGAGTGGACCATTTTCGGTCTCGGGGAACAGGCATGAAAGGGGCAATCGTGATAAATGTCGCTAGTGATTTTTCTGATTATCCGACTGGTCGCTACATATCTGACAGCCCAGTATCGGGACAGAGGTTTCGAGACGAGTTCCTTATTCCCAAACTGGACGAAGCCATGCGCAGGGGTGAAAAACTCGTTGTCGACCTTGATGGAGTGCAGAGCTTGGGATCTTCTTTTCTTGAAGAAGCCTTCGGTGGATTAGTTCGATCTCAGCGAGCGCATCGCAAAGCGATTATTGAAAGCGTTGTGATCCGTTACAGCTGGGCTGGAAATCGTATTTATGAGAATATGATTAAACGTTACATCGCGAACGCGTGAGGTGCGCAGATGGCGGCAGCTGTTATTGGAGCCGTAGTCAGTGCTTTATTGACGGGCGTGCTGGCGCTAATTGCAAATGCCATATGGGCAGTGCAATCAGAAGATCGTCAGCGCATCTCTGATATGATTGATCAGATAAGGCTCATCGAGCGTCTAGCAATCCACTACTGGTGTCTTAAGGAGCATGATGATGATCTCGCGCCATCAGCTGCCCGCCTGCGTGGCGCGCTTCACTCGTTGGGAGCTTTTGAAGTTCACAAGGCGGGCTTACTAAAAAATAGGGGCCTATATACCTAGCTAGCCACTAGGAACGAAGGGGTTGCAGCCGTATTGGCTAGCGAGTTGTTCTGGACACTCCAGCCTTCGTGCTGCTATCCAAATATTAAGAGGTGACGGCTACCATCTGCTTACAAGTCTCTAGGGCTGCAACCCGTTAACGAGACCGATTA
>Ga0209309_10002577_pt1 | contig 16417 bp, 11 predicted proteins | sample COGITO_mtgs_1204_2_FD_184807 | JGI IMG/M metagenome (GOLD analysis project Ga0209309, IMG submission 184807) | Pelagic marine microbial communities from North Sea - COGITO_mtgs_120412 (SPAdes) (version 2) | ecosystem: Environmental > Aquatic > Marine > Epipelagic ... | reverse complement strand
TCAAACTTAACCTTCCAAAACATCTTGAACAAAAAAAAATCATTAAAGGTTTCGGGTGGTCAAACAAACTTCCTCTTTCTGAATTCACCAAGTTAACCCAAAGCCACCCAGACAAAGAGTTTTGCCTTTCCTATTTTGACGGTCACAGCTCTTTCATTAGTAATAACCTAATCGAGCGCCTTGGTTTTAAAAGTCAAAATCACAAAATCCTTAAAACTGGAATCATCATTGGAGAGGTTGAAAGAGATCAACTCATCAAAAATATACCCCATGACAACGCTCAAGAATTAAGAGAGATGGCCCTCTTTGCTCAAAAAATTTTTATCAACAATGAAATCAACTGGGTTAGACACCTAACTGCCAGAGAAGATCACTGGACCTGCTTAAAAAGCTTAGAAAGCGAAGGGCTTTTAAAGCTTAAAATTGAACTCTTTTTTTCTGAATTTATGGGACAATCCTTAGACGAGGCCATGATCTCATTTAACAAATTAAAACCACAAACTTCCGACCTCGTTTCTGCATCTGGTATAAAGTTATTTTATGACGGGGCTTTCGGTTCTAAGACAGCCTACACCAGCCATAAAAATTCAGTTCTTCCTCGCTGCAGCAAGAAAGAATTAGAAGATAAAATGAAAGTTGTTTTTGAAAGAACAAAAGCTCCTTTAGCTGTTCACACAATTGGTGATAGAGCTTTAGAGGATGTCATCGACTTGTATACAAAAATGAGTAAATCCAAAGATTTACCAACACTCCACCTTGAGCACGCACCATTATTTTCAAAAAAAACTATTGAGCTTTTAAAAGTGCGTAAATTAAATTGTATCTTTCATTTTCAACCCTCACATTGGATCAATGACCAACTTTGGTACGCAGAAAACAAAAGTGAGCTGCAAGAACACGAGATCTACCCCTTTAAGTTTCTTTTTAAACATGGATACCCTTTTCACTTTGGCAGTGATGCGCCTGTGGTGGACTGCTCAAAGGACAATATGATTAGAGGACTAGAGCTGATTGAAGCTGATCGATCAGCTTCGAGTATTTGATTAAAAATTATCTGCCGAATTTAGACAACAGTTCATCTTGAGATTTTTTAGGAAGTGCTTGGTAGTCATCAAACTCCATGGCAAATGTTGCTCTTCCCTGACTCAAAGATCTTATGTCCGTGGCGTATCCAAACAAAGACGCCAACGGCACAGTCGCGTGGACAACTTGTTTGTCACCTTTGTGCTCCATCTTTAAGATCTTACCTTTTCTAGCGTTTATATCTCCAACTATAGACCCAACAGACTCTTCAGGTGATGTGGCTTCAACCTTAAATACAGGCTCATAAAGTTTAACATCAGCGGACTTAAGAGCAGATCTAACAGCCTGACTGGCAGCAATTCTACAAACACCCTCAGATGTTGTTAAAGGATCAAAATCTAAATTTTTGAGTGTGATTTTTAAATCCATCATCGGATAGCCAGCAAGAGGACCCGTTCCAACTGCATCAACTGATCCAGACTCAATCGCCGTCATCCACTCAGAGTTTAGTTTTGCAGTTGTTGAAAAACCATCAACAAAAACAATTCCAGCGCCTTTATCAAGCGGCATCAACTCAATAGACACCCTTGCCCACTCATTGATTGCTCCAACAAGTCTTTCAAACTTGGCTTCACCTTTAGCATTAGCCTGTAATGATTCTCGGTAGGAGACCTGAGGCTTACCAACATTTGCGGAAGCTTTGTGCTCTTTTAAAAGCCGATCAACTAAAATGTCTAAATGAAGCTCGCCCATTCCTGAGAGAAGCGTTTGTCCCGTCTCTGGATCGGTACTGAGTTTACATGAAGGATCTTCTCTCAAAAGAGCTTCAAGTCCTTCTTCTAATTTTTTCTGATCAGCTGAAGATTTAGCCTCAATTGCCACAGAGATTACTGGGTCAGGAAACTTAATTCTTTCTAAAACCACTGGCCGTCTTGAAGCACACAAAGTGTCTCCTGTTCCTGTGTCTTTAAGCCCGACAATAGCTGCAATATCTCCCGCTTTGACCTCTGTGATTTCTTCACGAGTGTTTGAATGCATTTTAAAAATTTTACTGATGCGTTCTTTCTTTTGGGTTCTTGGGTTGAGAAGTGCTTCCCCAACTTTAATAACTCCAGAATAAACCCTAATAAAAGTCAGCGTTCCTGAAAATTTATCTCGTGCGACTTTAAAGGCAAGAGCTGCAGAAGCTTCTTCAAAATCAGTTTTGCAAATAATCTCTTTGTCTTCTTTTTTTGGATCTTTGCCCACAACATCAGGTCTGTCTAAAGGGCTTGGAAGATAATCTAAAACAGCATCCAGAAGGGGTTGAACACCTTTGTTCTTAAAAGCCGATCCGCAAAAAACCGGGCAAACTCTAAGGTCTAAGACAGCTTTTCTTAAAACTTTTTTTAAGCTGTCGATGTCAGGCTCTTCACCCTCTAGATATTTTTCAATAAGTTCATCATCAAATTCACAGATTCTTTCAATAGCCGTTTCACGAGCCACAGACGCCTCTGTCTTTAGAGTTTCTGGAACGTCTATTTCTTTGTACTCTTGTCCAAGATCTTCGCCATCCCAAATATAAGCTTTGCCTTTGAGGACATCGACCATACCTTGAAACTGATCTTCAGCTCCAATAGGCAGTTGCATAATAAGCGGATTTCCACCCAGTCTTTCTCTGACGGTGTCTACAGAATGGCTGAAGTCTGCACCTACACGGTCCATTTTATTAATGAATGCAATCCGTGGAACATTATAGCGGTCTGCCTGGCGCCAAACAGTTTCAGACTGAGGCTCAACACCGTTAACGCCGTCAAAGACCGCGATGGCCCCGTCTAGCACTCTCAAAGAGCGTTCCACTTCGATGGTGAAATCAACATGACCTGGAGTATCTATAATGTTGATCTTGTGGTCTTTCCAGTAGCTAGTTGTAGCAGCCGAGGTGATTGTGATTCCACGCTCTTGTTCTTGCTCCATCCAATCCATTACAGCTTGGCCGTCATGAACCTCACCTAATTTATGGCTTTTACCAGTGTAGAATAAAATGCGCTCAGTCGTTGTCGTTTTGCCGGCATCAATATGGGCCATGATTCCAAAGTTTCTAACGATCGCGAGATCTTCAATTTTTTTAGGCTGTTTGTAAGACATGTCTCTTCTTATCACCTTTCAGACTTCTATTGAAAGCAAAAAAAAAGCCCTCTCGAGATGAGAAGGCTTTCGGTATGCCATATGTTACCTGGCACCTTAAATTTACCAGCTAAAATGTGAGAAGGCTCTGTTGGCTTCAGCCATTTTATGAACGTCTTCTCTTTTCTTAACAGAGTTTCCTCTGTTGTTGTAAGCGTCAGCCAATTCAGATGAAAGTCTGTTGGCCATATTCTTTTCAGATCTTTTTTTAGAGTACTCAACCAACCATCTCATTGCCAAACCAACTTTTCTTGAAGGGCGAACATCAACCGGTACTTGGTATGTTGCTCCACCGACTCTTCTAGATTTAACTTCTAGATTTGGTTTAACATTTTCAAGAGCTTTCTTGAAAACAGCTAAAGGCTCTTCACCAGGAACTTTTTCTACTAGCTGATCGAAAGCTTTGTAGATGATGCCCTGGGCAGTTGATTTTTTACCATCAAGCATAAGTCTGTTTACAAACTTAGCTAGAGTAAGATCATTATATATTGGATCTGGAAGGATTTCTCTTTTTACACTTCTTCTTCTACGAGACATTTTTCAAATACTCCCTTAAGCTTTCTTGGCTCTTTTAGTGCCGTACTTAGAACGACTGCTTTTTCTGTCTTTAACACCTTGAGTGTCCAAGATACCTCTAACGATGTGATATCTCACACCAGGTAAATCTTTAACACGACCACCTCTAATAAGAACCACAGAATGTTCTTGTAGGTTGTGACCAATTCCTGGGATGTACGAAATCACTTCAAAACCGTTAGACAATCTAACTTTAGCAACTTTTCTAAGAGCCGAGTTCGGCTTCTTTGGAGTTGTTGTGTAAACTCTTGTGCAAACACCTCTTTTTTGAGGGCAAGAAGCAAGCGCAGGAGAAGTGGTTTTCTTCTTCTGAATTGTTCTTTCTTTTCTAATCAACTGATTAATAGTTGGCATAATTTTCCTTTTCTCATTTACTCGCAAAGAGCGAAAAATAAGGCCCAAATGCCTCCCCGTCAAGCTTGATTTGACTGGGTTACACGTTTTTGGCCCTTAGTTAATTAAACTCGGGTTCTCCCGTCTGTAGAACCCGCAGGAGCTCCGCCTAAACCTGGCAAAACTGCTGCTGACTCTTGTTCTTCCTCTTCAACTTTAAGTTTCCACTTCTTGTAAGCAGAAACACCCGTACCAGCCGGAATCAAACGGCCCATAATGATGTTTTCCTTCAATCCTTCAAGTTTGTCTTCTTTAGCGTTGATTGCAGCTTCAGTAAGAACTTTTGTAGTCTCCTGGAAAGATGCAGCTGAGATCCAAGAATCCGTACTTAGAGAAACCTTTGTGATACCAAGTAGCAACGGCTGGTACTTAGCTATTTCGCCACCCTCAGCAGTCACTCTCTCATTTTCATCAGCAAGCTTATATCTCTCAACGTTCATATCGTTCAAGAAAACAGTGTCGCCAGGATCAGTTACAGTCACTTTTCTAAGCATTTGTCTTACGATAGTCTCAATGTGCTTATCGTTGATTCCCACGCCTTGAAGTCTGTAAACCTCTTGAACTTCGTTCACCATGTAAGCAGCCAATTCTTGGTCACCTTTTACAGCTAAGATGTCATGTGGGTTGGTTGGACCGTCCATAAGAGCATCACCAGCTTTAACAAATTCACCTTCACGAACAGCAAAATGCTTTCCTTTTGGAATCAAGTACTCTCTCGGCTCACCGATTTCAGGAGTCACAATAACTCTCTGCTTCGTCTTGATGTCTTTACCAAAAGTCACATAACCGTCAATTTCAGTTACGATAGCAGCCTCTTTAGGTTTTCTAGCTTCAAACAATTCTGCCACACGTGGAAGACCACCCGTAATGTCTTTTGTTTTAGAGGCTTCTCTGTGAATTTTTGCAATGATGTCGCCTGAGTGAACTTCGTCGCCTTCAGAAGAAAGAAGCTGTGCTCCAACTGGAATTACATATCTTGCAGCTGTTGGACGTCCAGGAACCTGAATTGGAGAACCCGTTGCATCAGCAATAAATACAGTTGGTTTGTCGTCGCCAGACTTAGAGTCCGTGATCACTTTAGTTGCGAAACCAGTAACTGCGTCAATCTGCTCAGACATAGTCTGACCTTCAACAATACCCAAGAAACCAATTTTACCAGAAACTTCAGCAATGATTGGATTAGCATACGGATCCCACTCGCAAAGAGTGTCTCCTTTTTTAACTTCCGCTCCATCTTTAACGAACAATGTTGTTCCGTAACCGACAGGCATTCTGTCTCTTTCTCTGCCTTCAGAGTCCATAAGAAGGATGGCGCCATGTCTGTCCATGGTGATCAACCTGCCTTCTTTATTTTCTACAGAGGTCACTTTTTCTAATTTGATTGTAGCGCTCATTCTCGCAACATGAACAGACTGTTCAACTGAACGAGTCGCAGTACCACCAACGTGGAATGTTCTCATTGTAAGCTGCGTTCCAGGCTCACCAATCGATTGTGCAGCAATAATGCCAACAGTTTCACCAAGATTAACAGTTGTTCCACGAGCCAAATCACGCCCATAACATTTAACACAAACACCACGTTTAGATTTACATGTTAAAACTGAGCGGATCATAACTTTGTCCACTCCAGCATTATCAATTTTTTCTATGTGGTCCTCTGTGATTTCAACACCAGCCTCGACAAGTATGTCATTGTTGTGTGGATCAGTTACATCTTCCATACAAGTACGGCCAAGAATTCTGTCACTCAATGGCTGGATAACTTCGCCACCCTCCATGAGAGGTCTAAGAGCCATGCCCTCTGTTGTTCCACAATCTTGTTGGGTCACAACAACATCTTGAGCAACATCAACAAGTCTCCTTGTAAGGTAACCAGAGTTTGCAGTTTTCAGGGCTGTATCGGCAAGACCTTTACGAGCACCGTGAGTAGAAATAAAGTACTGAAGTACAGACAGACCTTCTCTAAAGTTTGCAGTGATTGGAGTCTCAATGATTTCACCAGAAGGTTTAGCCATCAAACCCCTCATTCCCGCAAGCTGTCTGATCTGAGCGGCTGAACCCCTCGCACCAGAATCTGCCATAACAAAAATAGAATTGAAAGAGTCATCAACAACTGTTTCGCCATCAACTGTGAACTCTTCTTTTTCGATGTGCTTCATCATTTCTTTTGCAACTTTATCACCCGTCTGAGCCCAAATATCCACAACTTTGTTGTAGCGCTCACCATCGGTGATCAAACCTTCATCGTACTGACCTTGAATTTCTAAAACTTCATTTTCAGCAGTTTCGATCATTGTTTTCTTTGCATCAGGAATTTTCAAATCATCGATACAAATAGAGATTCCAGCTTTAGTTGAATACGTAAAACCTTTTTCCATAATGCTGTCGGCAAGAATCGCAGTCGCTTTACCACCAGCAAGCCTAAATGACTTATCGATAACTTCAGCAAGCTCTTTTTTACCAAGAGCTCTGTTGATTTCAGAGTAAGGAACTTCGACAGGAAGAACATCTGAGAAAATTGCACGCCCAACTGAAGACTCATGGATTTCTCCACGCACTCTCACACGAATTGCAGCTTGAAGATCAACTTCTTTAGCTTCGTAAGCGTAGATAACTTCGTTTACGTTGGCAAAAAGTCTACCCGTGCCTTTTGCGCCTGGTCTGATACGAGTCATCCAATAACAACCTAGTACGATATCCTGTGTAGGGTTGATCACTGGTCGCCCGTTTGCAGGAGACAGGATGTTATTCGTAGACATCATCAATACACGTGCTTCAACTTGTGCTTCCACAGACAAAGGAACGTGAACAGCCATTTGGTCACCATCAAAATCGGCGTTAAAGGCTGTACAAACCAAAGGATGAAGTCTGATTGCTTTACCTTCGTGAAGAACCGGTTCAAAAGCCTGGATACCCAGTCTGTGAAGAGTTGGAGCTCTGTTCAACATAACTGGATGCTCTTTAACAACTTCAGATAAGATGTCCCAAACTTCTACAGTTTGTTCTTCAACAAGTTTCTTAGCTTGCTTGATTGTCGTGGCAAAACCACGTTCTTCTAACTTCGCAAATATAAATGGTTTGAAAAGCTCTAACGCCATCTTCTTTGGAAGACCACATTGGTGCAATTTCAAGTTTGGCCCCACAACAATTACAGAACGCCCAGAATAGTCCACACGCTTACCAAGTAAGTTTTGTCTGAATCTACCTTGCTTACCTTTAAGCATATCACTTAATGATTTAAGAGGTCTTTTGTTTGGTCCTGTAAAAGTTTTACCACGCCTACCGTTATCAAGAAGAGCATCAACTGCTTCTTGAAGCATTCTCTTCTCGTTTCTGATGATGATATCTGGAGCGTTAAGCTCTTTTAATCTTTTCAAACGGTTGTTTCTGTTGATCACACGTCTGTAAAGGTCGTTTAGATCAGAAGTGGCAAAACGGCCACCATCTAAAGGAACTAAAGGTCTAAGATCCGGTGGAATAACAGGAACATTTTGCAACATCATCCACTCAGGCTTGTTCTCTGTTCCTTTAAAGGCCTCAAGAACTTTAAGTCTTTTAGTGAGTTTCTTTGTAGCAGCTTCAGATTTAACATCTTTAAGCTCAAGTCTTAATTTTTTAGAAAGGTATTCAACGTCTACTTTTTTAAGAAGTTCAAGAACAGCGTTACCACCGATGTCAGCAACAAAGTTAGGTCCAAATTCTTCAAGAGCAGCTTGGTAAGCTTCTTCTCCAAGAACTTGTCCTTCCTCTAAAGTTGTCTCCATTGGGTCAACAACAACGTAAGCTTCACAGTATAAAACGCGCTCAACATCTTTAAGAGTTAAATCTAGAATGTTACCAATTCTACTTGGAAGAGATCTTAAAAACCAAATATGAGCAACAGGCGAAGCAAGTTCAATGTGACCCATCCTCTCACGTCTAACTTTAGACTGAGTGACTTCAACACCACATTTTTCGCAGACAACGCCACGAAACTTCATTCTTTTGTACTTACCACAAAGACATTCGTAATCTTTAATTGGTCCGAAAATCTTTGCACAGAACAAACCATCTCTTTCAGGTTTAAACGTTCTGTAGTTGATTGTCTCAGGCTTTTTAACCTCTCCAAAAGACCACGAGTGGATTAGAGTTGGTGACGCAAGACCGATCTTTACGCCTTCAAAGGCTAATGGATCTTTTGGCTTATCAAAAAAGTTTAATAAATCTTTCAACTTTTTGCTCCCTTACTTATTGTAGTTCCGACTGAGGTCTAACTGCACCCGCGTCGTCATCAGATAAAACATTTGATTCAATTAATTGTATGTCTAAAGCAAGTGATTGAAGCTCTTTGATTAGTACGTTGAATGACTCAGGTAAACCTGGCTCAAGTACGTACTCACCTTTAACAATACTCTCATACATTCTTGTTCTTCCCGCTACGTCATCAGACTTAACAGTTAAGAATTCTTGCAGGCAGTATGCAGCACCGTATGCTTCGATCGCCCAGACTTCCATCTCCCCTAGTCTCTGACCACCAAATTGAGCTTTACCACCCAAAGGTTGCTGCGACACTAACGAGTATGGACCGATAGATCTTGCGTGAATTTTTTCTTCAACCAAGTGATGCAGTTTAAGCATATACATAATACCAACTGTAACTGGGTTTTCGAAAGGCTCACCTGTTCTTCCATCAAATAAGATAGACTGACCAGTTGTAGAAAGTCCCGCTCGAGTCAGGAGCTCTTTGATTTCAGCTTCTCTAGCACCGTCAAAAACTGGTGTAGCTAAGTGGATTCCGTCCTTAACTTTTACGGCCATCTTTTTAAGGGAAGCATCGTCAGAATCATCGATCTGTTTAGAGATGCGCTCATCTGAGTAAGCCACTTTTAATTTCTCTTTAAGGGCATCAGAATTAAAGTCTTCAAGCATTTCACCGATTTGGTTTCCAAGAACTCTAGCCGCAAGGCCCAAGTGAATCTCCAAAACCTGTCCAATGTTCATACGAGAAGGTACACCAAGTGGGTTTAGAACCATATCTACTGGAGTTCCGTCTGCAAGATACGGCATATCTTCAGCAGGCATAACTCTAGAGATAACCCCTTTGTTTCCATGACGTCCGGCAAATTTATCACCGACTTGAAGCTTACGTTTAATCGCAACGTAAACTTTAACCATCTTAACAACACCTGGAGGAAGTTCATCACCTTTGTAAAGGTTTTCAATCTTATCTTCGAACACCATTTTAATAGCGTCCAATTTGTTTCTAGCGCTATCAACAATGTAAACAACCTGCTGCTCTAGAGCAGTCTCTAAAGGCAAATAGCTTAAAAGTTCAAATGGGATGCTCTCTAAATCTGCACCAGTGATTGTGTCTTTTTCGTTTAAAAGAACTTTTGAGCCGTCTTCATTAAGAAGTTCGCCAATCGTCACTTTGCCAATCAAAAGATCTTTTAACTTATCAAGTGCTGCGTTTTTAATAACGTTCTGCTCAATAGCATGGTCTTTTTGAAGTTTGATTTTTTTATCTTGAAGAATAGAAAGAAGTCTTTCTGACTGATTGCTTGTGTCTCTAGAGTAAACTTGAGCATCAATTACAGTCCCTTGAACTCCAGATGGAACGCGTAGAGATGAATCCCTAACGTCTCCAGCTTTTTCACCAAAGATAGCTCTTAAAAGTTTTTCCTCTGGAGAAAGCTGAGTTTCACCTTTAGGCGTCACCTTACCAACTAAAATGTCTCCAGGGTGAACTTCTGCACCGATACGAATGATACCAGAAGTGTCTAACTCAGAAAGGGCTTCTTCACCAACGTTGGCGATGTCTCTAGTGATCTCTTCTTTTCCAAGTTTAGTGTCTCTTGCAACACACTCAAACTCTTCAATGTGAACTGATGTGTAAACATCATCTTTGATCAGCCTTTCAGAAATAAGAATAGAATCCTCAAAGTTGTAACCCATCCACGGTGTGAATGCGACTAGGATGTTTTGACCAAGAGCCAATTCACCTAATTCAGTTGAAGGACCATCGGCAATCACATCACCACGAGAAACTTCGTCACCTAAATTAACAATTGGTTTTTGGTTAAACGAAGTGTTTTGGTTTGTTCTTTGATATTTAGTTAAGTTGTAGATGTCGATGTTTGCACCAAGCTCTCCAGCTTTTGCAAAACGTCTGACAACAATTCTTGAGGCATCCACTTCTTCAACTATACCGTTGTTTGTAGCAACGATTGAAGTTCCAGAATCTTTTGCAACCAATCTTTCAACACCAGTTCCCACTAAAGGAGCTCTAGATCTTAAAAGTGGTACAGCCTGACGTTGCATATTTGAACCCATCAAGGCTCTGTTTGCATCATCATGCTCTAAGAAAGGAATTAAAGACGCGGCAATGGAAACCAACTGACTAGGTGAAACGTCCATAAGAGAAACATCGTTTTTATCAACGATCTCATATTCCCCATCATGCCTAACGTTTACTTTGTCCTGCTCAATCACTACTGATTTTTTATCAGATTTATCAACTTGAGCGATACGCTGACCAGACTCTTGAAGTGCAGACATATACTTGATCTCTGGCGAGATGTTTCCTTCAGTCACTTCACGGTAAGGAGTTTCGATAAAGCCGTGCTTGTTGATTCTAGCATATGTAGCAAGGGATGCGATCAAACCAATGTTGGGTCCCTCTGGCGTTTCAATCGGACAGATACGACCATAATGTGTCGCATGAACGTCACGAACTTCAAAACCAGCTCTGTCTCTAGTCAAACCACCGGGGCCTAGAGCAGAAAGTCTTCTTTTGTGTGTAATTTCAGATAGTGGGTTTGTTTGGTCCATGAACTGAGACAGCTGGCTCGATCCAAAGAACTCTTTAACAACAGCGTTCACAGGTTTAGCGTTCACTAAATCGTGCGGCATCATTGTTTCAAGGTCTTGAAGGCTCATTCTTTCTTTGATTGAGCGTTCCATTCTAACCAAACCAACTCTGTATTGGTTTTCTAGAAGCTCACCAACAGAACGAACACGTCTGTTACCAAGGTGATCGATGTCATCAACTACGCCCGTACCGTTTTTAAGGTCGATCAAAGTTTTAACAACCATCATAATTCCGTCTTCAGTAAGAGTCTGAAGCTCAATTGGCTTATCTTCAAAATCAAAACCAAACTTATGGTTGATTTTTAAACGTCCCACTTCGCTTAAATCATAAGTTTCAGGGTTGAAGAAAAGTCTTTTGAAGAAAGCTTCTGCAGCTTCTGGTGTTGGCGGCTCGCCCGGTCTAAGTCTCTTATAGATTTCGATCAAAGCTTCTTCTTTAGAAGAAACCTTGTCCACAAGTAGAGTGTTTCTTAAGTAAGGACCAACAGACAAGCCGTCGAAGAAGATCACTGAGAAATCAGTCACTCCAACAGATTTAGCCATTTCTAAGATTTCAGTAGTTGTTTCAGAGTTTGTGTCTGCAAGAACCTCACCCGTTGTAAGGTCGATGATTGGTCTAGCTAGAGTTTTTCCAACCATGTCTTCAGCAGTCACTTCAATGCGCTCGATCTTCATCTCTTGCATTTTTCTAACCAAAGCACGCGTAATCCGGCGACCAGCTTTTACTAGAAGTTCGCCATTTACTGGGTTTTTAATATCAGAGATAGCTCTCTGACCAGATAGTTTTTCAACATTGATATATCTGAAGTACCTACCATCTTCGACAACAACCTTATCAAGGTCGTAAAAGAAGTTCAGAAGCTCTTCATCATTGTATCCAAGAGCTTTCAAAAGAATAGTCACTGGGAACTTTCTTCTTCTGTCGATTCTGCAGTACAAAAGATCTTTTTGGTCGAACTCGAAATCCAACCACGACCCTCTGTAAGGAATCACTCTAGCCGAATAAAGAAATTTACCAGTGGCGCTGCCTTTACCATTGTCATGGTCAAAGAAAACACCAGGTGATCTGTGCAACTGACTCACAACAACTCTTTCAGTACCGTTCACGATGAATGAACCGTTAGTAGTCATAAGTGGGATTTCACCCAAGTAAACTTCTTGCTCTTTCACATCACGGATGGAACGAGCTTCAGTCACTTCGTCAATTTCAAAAACAATTAAACGTAAAGTCACTTTAAGAGGAGAGGCGAATGTCATCCCCCTTTGTCTACACTCATCAACATCATACTTTGGTGTTTCAAGGGTGTAGTTTACAAATTCCAAACTAGAAGTGCTGTTAAAATCTGAGATTGGGAACACAGATTTAAATACAGATTGCAGGCCGAAATCATCTCTTCTTTCAGGATCTACATCCTTTTGAAGAAACTCTTCATACGACTCTTTTTGCAGAAGTATTAGGTTTGGAATGTCGATGACGACAGAATTTTTTGAGAAGCTTTTTCTCAATCTTAGGTTAGAAGCTGTGACCGCTTTCTTAGCCATATATTATCTCCAGGTTTATTTTGTGAGGAAGTTTTAAAAAAAGTTTTAAAACCAAAACAACCAGAGCTCTTATGAACTCTGGTTTGATCGAAATATCTAAGTCAAAAGAGACTTATTTTACTTCTACAGTTGCTCCAGCTTTTTCTAAAGCTTCTTTGATTTTAGCAGCTTCGTCTTTATCAACACCTTCTTTAACTGCTTTTGGTGCAGCTTCAACTAGGTCTTTTGCTTCTTTAAGACCAAGACCCGTAAGAGCTCTTACTTCTTTGATCACCTGAATTTTAGCTGAGCCAGCACCCGCAAGGATAACATCAAACTCAGTTTTCTCTTCAGCAGCAGCGCCAGCAGGACCTGCAGCGGCAGCAGCAACAGGAGCAGCAGCAGAAACGCCCCACTTCTCTTCAAGCATACCAATAAGTTCAGCAACCTCTAAAACAGGTAGCGTAGACAGTTCATCAACAATTTTATTTAAATCAGCCATTTTTTAATTCTCCAATATTTTTTTAAGCTTTTATTAAGTTTCTTTTTAAAGTTTTACCTTTAATTTTATAATAATTTACAATTTCGTTTTATTTTTCCGTGTAGGCTTTAAGAACAGTGACCATTCCTTGCGGAACTGCATTAAGAATTCTTACAATACCCGTTGCCGGTGCTTGTAGAGTTCCCAATAACTTGGCTCTTAACTCGTCTTTACCTGGAAGAGTTGATAAGAATTGAATCTTATTCTCGTCTAGTTCGTCTCCGCCCATCACACCAGATTTAATTTTTAGATGCTCCATATCTTTCGCAAGATTTGTAAGCGTCTTAGCTGGTGCAGGGGCTTCTTCGTAGGCAAAAACAAAGGCATTTGTTCCAACAAGTTTCTCAGCTAAGATGCCACTCTCTGTTTCATGGTCTGCAAGAGCACGAAGAGCTAGAGTATTTCTAACCACCTTCATCTCTGCGCCCACACCAGTGAGTTCTTTTCTTAGTTGAGTAACCTGCTCTACTGAAAGACCTTTAAAGTCCACTAGGAAAGCTGCTTTTGATTTTTCGAACTTAGCCGATAGATCTTTAATAAGCTCTGCTTTTCTTTGTCGTGTTAGCAAATTACTACCTCCTTTCTATATTTTCCCTAACCAGGCAAGAAGGTGTTTTCCTTTACCTCAGATGGCGATTTTGACTTTTCAGTCTTGATCATTAAACCCGGTGGGCACCATTCGTCTCTGGCCAGTTAGAGAATAAAATTTATTTCGTTAATGCGTTTGCGTCACTAGGGTCAACTTTTACGCCAACACCCATTGTTGAAGAAACAGCAATATTTTTTAAGTAAACACCTTTGCTTGATGAAGGTTTAGCCTTCACAATAGTTGTCATAAAAGCCTTAAAGTTCTGCTTAATCTTCTCAGTTCCCATAGACTTTCTGCCTATAGAAGCGTGTACAATACCATTTTTCTCAACTCTAAAGCTCAATTTACCTTTTTTCTCAGATTCGACAGCAGCACCTATGTTCATAGTCACTGTTCCAACCTTTGGGTTTGGCATCAAACCTCGTGGTCCTAAAATTTTCGCTACCTTAGCAACTGTAACCATCATGTCAGGAGTCGCTAAAACTTTATCAAAATCAAGCCAGCCACCCTGAATCTTTTCAACAAATTCATCAGCGCCAACAAAGTCAGCTCCAGCATCTTTAGCTTCAGCTTCTTTGGGACCTTTAGCAAAAACCAAAACTCTTACTTCTTTACCCAAACCATTTGGAAGAGCCACTGCACCTCTGACCTGTTGGTCAGACTGCTTTGGATCAACACCTAGTCTTAGAGCGAAGTCGATAGACTCATCAAATTTTGCAGGCTTACCGTTCATAACCAGTTCAAGAGCTTCGTCCACAGAATACTTAGTGTTTCTGTCTACTTGAGCAGTTAATTCTTTCATTTTTTTAGTTAATTTAGCCATATCTTACGCCTCCACTTCTAAGCCCATAGACTTAGCCGTTCCTTTAACCTGCTCCATAGCAGCTTGAAGGGTTGTGCAGTTCAAATCTTCAAGTTTAACTTTCGCAATCTCTTCGATTTGCGCGTTTTTAACTTTTCCGACCTTATCTTTCTGAGGCATTTTTGATCCGCTTTTCAGATTCATAGCTTTTTTAAGAAGAACTGACACTGGAGGACTCTTTACAACAAATGTAAAAGATCTGTCCGCGAACACAGTGATAATAACGGGAGCGATTGTGTCGCCCATCTTTTGAGTTTTTGCATTAAACTGTTTGCAAAAATCCATAATATTAACACCATGTTGTCCGAGTGCCGGTCCAACGGGTGGCGATGGATTCGCTTTCCCTGCCGGTATCTGTAGCTTAATCATGCCTGCTACTTTTTTTGCCATTTCCCACTCCTCAACAACATAAAGTTGTTTGGTTTTAAAGACCTCCCAAACTGAGAGGTTAAATTACTAAATTATCCTCGCTCAACTTGAACGAAGTCCAACTCCACCGGAGTTGGTCGGCCAAGAATCATCACTGAAACCTTAACCTTTGCTTTGTCTTCATTGATCTCTTCAACATTTCCAGTGAAGCCATTAAAAGGACCATCAACAACTGTAACTGATTCACCTACTGAAAAATCAGCTTTGGCTGAAGCAGTGATCGCACCAGACTCCATATCTGTTACGCGCTTCACCTGCTCTTCAGGAACCGGCATTGGGCGCTGCATGTTAGTGCCTCCAACAAAGCCAGAAACTTTTGAAGAGTCCCTTACTAAGTGCCATGTTTCATCGTTCATAACCATTTCTACAAAAATATATCCAGGAAAAAACTTTTTAGCTCTGCTTTGTTTTTTACCCTTAATAAGTTGAACAACATTTTCGGTTGGAACTAAGATCTCGCCGAAGAAATCAACTTTTCCCTGAGAAGCTATACGCTCTTCAATCGCAGTTTTAGCAATACCTTCACAGCTTGTTTGAACATTAACGATGTACCATTTTTTTTCCATGATAAAACCTCTATCCTAAAATAAGCTTAAGTGTTTTACCGGCGCCTAAATCAAACGCGGAAAGAACGATTCCAGAAATAATAAGCATGATCGCAACGGCGATGGTCATGCCTTTAACATCTTTAAATGACGGCCACACAACTTTAGAAGTTTCTGTGATGACTTCATCTGCAAACTCTCTATTTTTAGGGGTGAACTGCAGCCATATAAACATTGCAAGTCCACACAAAAGTGGAAATCCGTGCCCTATTAAATTATTCGCTTTTAAGTTTGCAATAATTGCAAAGCTGTCTGATGCTGTGTCAAACATCACGCCTACCGTCCAAAAAACGAGGGCAGATAGCAATAAAAACGAAAACGTCATTATCTTATTGGTCGTTGCTTTATCCAATTTTTACTCCAGACTGTTCAAAGCCTCTATGTCTCACAGAAAACGGACATCTTGTCACGTTGTTTTTTGGGAAAAACCCAAGAAAAGCCGGCCTTTTACGGAATTGAAGCCAGATCTCAACAAACGCTTAAAAACGAAAAAAACCAGCTCTTTAAAATTTAAAGATGCTGGTTAAAATGGCAGGGCAGGAGAGATTCGAACTCACAACCGGTGGATTTGGAATCCACTGCTCTACCAATTAGAGCTACTACCCTGTGTTTTCTTAAAACTGTAAATATAACTTACTATTTTTCTCAAAAAAAGAGCCAAAGAGATCCCTCTTTGGCCTTTAAGAACTTGTTATAACTACGTTAATTACTCAACGATTTCAGTTACAACACCAGCACCAACTGTTCTTCCACCTTCACGGATCGCAAAACGGAGTTCTTTTTCCATCGCGATTGGACCGATCAGCTCACAGTTCATTTCAACTCTATCACCAGGCATAACCATTTCAGTTCCCTCGTTAAGA
>Ga0209309_10002576_pt1 | contig 16418 bp, 9 predicted proteins | sample COGITO_mtgs_1204_2_FD_184807 | JGI IMG/M metagenome (GOLD analysis project Ga0209309, IMG submission 184807) | Pelagic marine microbial communities from North Sea - COGITO_mtgs_120412 (SPAdes) (version 2) | ecosystem: Environmental > Aquatic > Marine > Epipelagic ... | reverse complement strand
CCCTAATTTTCAAAAGAGTGCCTCTTGTTCGATGTGCATTTTTTTGACCTAAGTGAAAACAAACGCTCGCTCGCCTCAATTCGAGCCGCAAAATTAGAGAGAGAGAACTCGACCCTCTCTCATCCTCTCTCTCTCTGTGTTGTGCTTTGTGTTCTTTCTGTCGTTGTCGTCGTTTACGTCGGAGACCACCAGAGAGAGGGGTACGATCAGAGCGAGAGAAGAGATCCTGAAAGAGAGAGTAAAAGAGAGAGAGAATTTTGTGTTCAATTTTCTTTGATCGGAAAGAGACACATTGGCAGTTTCGCCGCTCTGTTGTGGTCCAGGACTGGAAAAAGAGGGGAAAATTAAGAGAAAATTTAAATTTGAACACACATCATATCATCAAACGGATCGTCACATCATCATCGCTTTAGATTGCAACGACAGAAGAGAGAGAGAGAGAGAAGAAAGTACTTTTGAGAGAGTTGTTTTTTGATTATTATGGCTCGAGATCGAGGACGCGGGACGACTGCCTCGGCCAGAAATGCCGCCACGAATGCGAATGCGAAAGAGAAGGAGGAGGAGGAGGAGTCCGAGAGCGGCGATAAAGAACTAGAAGAAGAAGAAGAAGAAGAATCAGAAGAAGAAAAAGAAGAAAAAGAATCGGAGGATGACGACGACAACAAAAACAACAACGAATCCTCCTCGGGCGACGAGGAGGACGATAATAACAAGACATCGAATCAACGAAAAGTGGAAACGCCCGAAGCGCGGAAGCGGAGGATTAAAGACGAGAACATGGCCATCGCTCGAGCGCAATTGGTGAAGGAGAAGGTGCGCTTGTTAACGCAAAAAGCGAACGCGCCGGCGCAAGGGGAGCAGAAGAGGAAGGCGACGCATTGGTCGTACGTGATGGCGGAGATGAAATGGCTGGCCAGAGATTTCGCGGCGGAGAGAGATTGGAAGTTGGAAGCGGCGAGGCAGGTGGCGCTGACGGCTGGGGTAGCCAATGGCGTGCCGGTGGGAGCGAACGAAAGAAGAAATCAAAGAGATGCCAAGGCAGCGAGGCAGGTGGCGAAACAAGTGAGCGCGTTTTGGGAGATTCGTTGGGAAGAGGCAAAGAAGGTCAAATTACCCGAAGCGACTGAGCTGGCAAAGCTCGGGTGCGGCGGGAAACGGTTCGCGTTGGAAGCGGCGGAGAGGGAAACGAATTTTCGATTACACTCGTCGGCGCAAGCGCAAACGAGTCAGAGGTTACATCGAGCAGCAGTCAACGCCGCCGCTGCGGGTGGTGGGGGCGGTGGAAGCGATCCACAAACGCCAAAAAGCGACGACGGAGGTGCGAATACGAGGACGAATTCAGCGCGGTCGACGCCGCCGACAAATGTGAGTACGCCGTTGACAGACGTGACTGGGTACGGCGAAGATAGTAAAAGAGACGATGACGAGATGTTCCTCGTGAGTTTTGATCCAAAAACGCCGGAGATTCCTCGTGGAAGTTCCATGAAAGGCATAGAAAGGTGGGCGGTTAAGTATTTGCACCGATTGGCTTCGTTAGAGAAGGCGAAAGCGGTGCGACAAGCCGTCGACGCGAAAGAAGCCGAAGAGAAAGAGGACGACGAAGAAACGACGAAGAGAGGTGGAGGTCGTAAAGGTAGACAGGCTGCGAGAGGTAAACAAAAAGATGAAAAGAAAGAACAACCAACGAGAAAAGGGAACAAGAGAAAACGAGACGCGACGCCGGAGCCTCCTCCTTCTGGGAATACCACCGGTAAAGATACGGATGCGGAAGACATGGAAACAGACGTGGACACCGAAGGCATGTTGTCGAGTCCGGAGAAAAGAGAGCTACGACGCGCGCAATACGCCAGAGATCTTAAATTGGATGATGGTGGATTAGAATTAGATCTGGACGCTTTGATTGCCCCGTACTCGATGAACAAGAAGCTCACCATGCGCGGATTGAAGAGTTTCAAAAGAGACGACGAAGCCGTGAAGAAAGAAGGAGAAGGATCCGATGATGAAGACGAGGACGACGATCAGTCCATGTCCAGCGGTGGTAAGAATGGCGAAGACGACGACGACGAGAAATCAGACGCAGCCGAGGACTTCTTCTTTGATTTTCCAGCTTTGCAGTACGACGCGTACGAAAGCGTTCGCGACGAATTTGAAAAGAGTGCCATCGGGAAAGAAGCGAACAAGTTTGCCGAGTACGAAAGGCGACTTCGAGAGTGGGAAGATCGTGAGAGAACGAGAGAAAGCCACCAACGCGCTCAGCAAAAAACCGCAGGTGGCCAAAAAGGCGCAGCTGGTTCTGGTCCAGACGGGAAGCTCACGCCGTCCGAAGAGCGCAGACGCGCTTTCTTCGCCGCGGCTGCCGCACGAGGTCACTTCTTCGACCAAGAAGGTTACGTCGTCGACAAAAACGGGAAACGTAAGAAGAATAAGAAAGGTCAGTTTGTTCGGTTTCATCCGGGGATGGAGGAGCAGTTTGGCGTCAAGAAGAACGGCAACAAGAAAGGGAAAAAAGAGGGCGCTGCCGCCGCGGGCGAACGAAAAGGCGCCGCGAAGCCGTGGACAGCGACGGAAGATGCGCTTTTATGTGCCATCGTCCACGAGTTTGGCTCGAATTGGGCACTCGTGGCCGACGCGTTTGGCGCTTCGGCGAGCTTGAAAGGCTCGTATCGTCGTCCGGAACTGTGCCGATGGCGCTTTCAACAGCTCACGAGAGCGGTTGAGTTGGAGAACGATCCGGAAGCTTTCGCCGCGCTCAACTTGGACAAGGGTTCCGCTCGCGTCGTTATGTCAAGATCGTTACCGTTGGAGGATGAAACGGCTAGATTGCACTTCCAAGCGGTGGCGCACTCGTGCTCTTCATACGCGAAGATTCGTCGCGCGGCGTTACGGGAGCGCGTCGGCATGGATCCACAGAAGCGCGTTAAACCTCACCAGAGCTGGAAGGATTGCGTGAAGATGTTTCCATTGAAATCACCGGCAGAGTTGGCGCACTTAGCGATGAATCCGATGCAGCAACAGCAGATGCAGCATCAGCAGCAACAACAACAACAACAACAAATGCAGCACCAACAGATGCAGATGCAACAGCAGCCAGGGATGCAATATCCCACTGGCGTCATCCAACCTCCGCAACACCAGATGCAAGGTCAAATGCAAATGGCTGGTAACGGTGTTCCCATGCAAGCTCAGCAGCAGCCGCACATGCAACAGGTGCCGCCGCACGTCCAACAGCAACAGCTGGCTCGCGCGGCTTCGAAAACGGAAGCCGTAGCCGCTGTTGCCGCTCAGCAAATCTCACCCTCTCAGGTGCCGCAACTTCATAGAATGGGAAGTTACCAGCCGCAAGCCGGCAAAGGCCAAGCGGCGATGAGCGTTGGTGGTATGGTTGGATCTTCTCCGGCACGACCGAGAGGAGGAAGTGCTGCCCCGGCTGCCGCTGGTGTTGCAAACGCCGCTGCCGCCGCCGCCGCTGCCGCTGCTACTCCTACGAATAATTCATCGCCTTTAGGAACGGGAGAGAAGCAAGCGAAGCAAGGATTAGCGCCTGGAATTCACGCCTTGACGCCGAAAAGTGCCGAAAAAGAGGAGAAGAAATCGAAAGAGCAAGTGATCGCGGAGAAAACGATGATGACTAGAACGGGCAGAGCAACTAAGAAAGTGAAGAAGTGATTTTTTCGACGTCAACAACGCCAAGACAATAACAAGAAGAAACGTAAAACGTGCTCCATCTATAATACTAAGCAAAAATAAGAACAGAAACATAGCAGACAGATTCTAAGAAACTAAATACCTTATAAATTAATAACACGTGCGTAAAAAACTGATATGCGTTAAATTAATGTCCCCCTTTGGCAATCGCTTCTTGCGTTCTCTCGAGCAACGGTTCAAGTTCTAATTCCAACACCGAAACCGGATTCACGATATCGAACTCCTTCAAAACGTCTGGGTGGACGATCCCAAACACGCCAATCTCTTTCCCGTCTCGAACAATCGTCGCTTGCCTTCCCGGGAAAAACGTCGGCTCGTTTCTCGTTTGTATCAACTCGTAGCCGGCGTTTCCCGGCCCGGGCTCAAACGACCCCGCCGCTCCAGTCACTTGCATGACTCTATCTAACACCCCATGGATTGATTCTAAACCAGACGTTTGCGCGGAGTGTAAAGCTAATAATCTTCTCGAGTTTCTCGCCCCGACGTCGGCGTTCTCGTCGATGACGACGACATCACCAACCTCGAAGAGTTTCACCGGCAACGGCGCGTCCTTGTTCGCCCCCAACGCTTTCAAAACGCCCGGCAACAACGAACTCCTCGCCACTTGCACGTCGATCGAGGAAGGATTCGCGACAATTGCGGCACAGTTTCCGTTATCTTCTCTTCGCACGTTTTTAAAGTTATCGTCGTGCGAACACAAAATCCACGTCAACACCTCGGAAAAGCCCATTCTCGCGATTTCCTCTCTCACCAAATCGCTAAAATGATTAATAGGTTGACCTTTCCCTATCGTCGACGCTTTCGGAATGGTTTGTTTAATGTTGTTGTATCCGTACGCAATCGCCACGTCTTCGGCGATATCGCACGCGTGCAACACGTCCGATCTCGTCGGTGGAATTTCCACTCGTAAAGTCTTCTCCGCGGTGACTTTCGACGCCAACTGCATTTTACACAATAACGCCGCCATCTCTTTCGTTTCAATTTCGGTTCCAATTCGTTTGTTCACGTAATCTACGTCCACGTCTACGAATCGCGTCATAAAATCCGGATAACTCCTTTCGTTACCCATAAAATCCACCACGTCTACAGGTTCCACTTGAAACGGTTTCGCGCAGTGCTCGGAAAACATCGTCACCACCGTGTTCAATACAATCTTCGCCTTGTGCAAATCCGTCGCCGTGCACTCGATGAACACGTCTTTCGTCTCCAACGAGATCGCGCTCACCGACCCGTTAATCAACGGCGGCAAAGACAGCACCGTTCCGTTCTTATCTTTCAACACCGGCGCGACCGCGCTCGACTCGATCAATGGCACGTACGCTTTCAATTTTTGGTCGTTCTTTTTATAGTGTTCCAACAACTCATCCGCTCGAAACGATTTCGTTTGCTTCAGCGGCACGAACTCAATCTCCTCTTTCGGTTTCGCGTCGTACGTAAACGGCCCTTCAATCTTGGCCAAATCGTGCGTCCCGATGGCGACTAAACTTCGTCTTCGGCATATATTTTGGTGCAATTTATCTTGCAGATCGATGAACGAATTATACCTCTCTTTCGTAAACGTGACGTTCCTTAACACCGCGCAGACAATAAACGGTCGCACTAAACTCACCGTTTTATTCACTTTCACTCGCAACCTCTCCTGCCCGTTCTCGGGTTCGACCGTTCGAAACACCGGCGTCGATCGTTGCCCGCGAAAGATGTTCAACGCTCTCGCTATGCCTTCCAAGCAGAGCAAATCGTATCTGTTCGCCGGGATGTCGATTTTATAAATAACCGCGTCGTTCTCTTCTTCTTCTTTACCACCACCGTCTCCTCCCTCTTTGGTATCTTTCACTCCTAAAAACTTGCTCGACATCTCCCGTTCCGTGGTCACTTCGTCCAACTCGATGCCGAAATCGAAACACAACTCGTCAAACTCTTCCTCGGTGAACGTTTTCCCGAGCTTTTGGAACAAATCGTCTCTTTTTAAGTTCACCGTCGGCATGATGACGATGATAAAAAAGTAACGCGATAAAAACAACGACAAAGAGTACGGTGTGTTCACCGAATGTGTGCGTGTGTGTGTGTGTTGTGAGGATACAAAACGCGGAAAGAAAGCTCTGTTAAATAAAGCGTGAGTGACCCTTTTTTTTATGAAGACGGTTTTTTGTCTGTTTTTTGGAAAGAAATTGAACTGAAAAAAAAGAGTCCTTTTGTCCTTTTGATGCAAAATGAAATAATAATAATAATACACAACAACGTCTACTTTAGTCGTTTCGATGAGATCCTGTTTATGACTATATGACGTGAATAATGGGCCCGTCGATCATGATTTTCCCCTGTCGCTGCAAGAGATCTAAAAACTGGACGCACTCTTCGTTGGAAAACTCTCGACACTCGTCCGCGCGGAGAAGGCGAGCGGCTTCGACTTGCTCTTGGACTCTGTTTTCAATCATGAAACGACCGAGGAATTTAGAGAAGAGTTGGCATCGTTGGCGGTCGTATTTAGGTTTTTTCATCACGTCTTCTTCTTCTTCTTCTTCTTCAGAGGAGGAGTTATCATCTTCCTCGTCGTTGTCGCCGTCGGACTCCTCCGAGGAGGACGAACAGCCTTGTATTTTTGTAGCGTCGCGAACTTGCGCAGTCGTGGCGAGCGGGCCATTGCCGCGGGTGATTTCAGGAATTTCCTCGGAGTCCGACTCGTCGTCATCATCATCGTCGTCATCGCTCGAAGAAGACTCGTCTTCATCCGAGGAGGAAAACTCCATGTCCGCGTCTAACTTATCTCGATACTTCTCGCCGCACCCGTCTAAAATTTCTCTCAAATAAATCAAATACGGTCGCATGGTATTTCCAATCACTTTCATGTCTCTTAAATCCTTCAGCACCTCTCTCAACTCTTTCGCTGGACAGGCTATCATCATCACCGATATCGCTATTCTCACGTGAAAACAATCGATTATTTTCTGTCTCATTAAATTCACCAAATTTGCCAACTGTTGCTCGGCGAACTGTTTCCACTCCTCCAACTCCTCCGGCAACGGCTCCGCATTTGGTTCCATTTCTTTCGGTTTCTGGTCGTACTTGAGCTCTTTCGGAGGATTTGGTTTCCGTTTCCCGAAGTGGAGCTCTAACACCGACATCTTCCTTTGTTCTTCTTCACCGTTAGTATTACCAACACTCGTCGTTGTCGTCGTCGTCGTCGCCTCTTTGCTCGCCTCCCGCGCGGCTCTCTCCTCGTTCGCCTTCTCCTCTTCCACGTCCGGTTTTTCTTCCTTATCGATACCGACAGGTGAAATCCGCTCGCTCTTCTCGCCTTTCACATCTGTCCCTAAAATCGCTTCTTCATCGTCGTCATCGTCCTCTTCTGTCTCTTTCAACGTTGTTCTTTCTCGCGCGGTAGGCGCTGCTCTCGTCGGCGGCGTGTTCTTATCCTCATCCTCGCCGTATGCGTCTCCCTCTTCGCTTCCTTTGCTTCTCTTCTTCTCTTCCTCTTCCTCTTCCCTGTCTCCTCCTTCTTCGGAAGAAAAATTCTTTCGCTTAAAGGGAGCGGCAAAGGCGTTCTTCGCTTCCTTCTGTGTCTCCTCTTTTCCCTCGCTCGAAGAAATCAAAGGAATATTATTGAATTCCGACAGCGTTTTTTGTTGTTGTTTCATCTGAGAGAGAGAGAGAGCGAGCGAGTGAGTATGAAAGAGAATAAAAGGAATGACGATGAGGATGATGCTGCGGAAGAGCGAATTTCGCTCTTCTTTTGCAGCGCGCGCGTAATAAAGTAAACCTCTAGAGAACCGAGATTTTGGGGGAAACGAGCGCAGAGATTTTGAAATCCAAAACGATGATGCGAAAGACACTACTATTTAAACGCGTTTCGCGAAAAAGAGACGCTTTCGCTTTTCGTCGTCGTCTGAATCGTCGTCCTACCTGATGATGATGATGATGATATTGGTCGTCTTTTTCTTTTTCTTCTTCAAACCCGTTAAAGATGTTGTTTCTGTTGAGTGATCGATCCATCTCAAGTGTCTCGTTCTGAAGGAAAAGAAGTGCTTCGAAAAAGTAGACAAATTCATCAAAATCCGAGGAAAATACTCAAAATGTTCAAGTGTTTATGCGAGCGCTCTCAATACATTCCTATGTAAATAAATAGTGTTGGTCGTAGCATCAAGTGCGATTTACAACGGCGATGGGCGATTTCGGCGAAGCGTCTTTTTCGTCGTCGTTTACGTCGTCGCCGTCCTTTTTTGCAGTTGTTTTCCCGTCGGTAGGGGCAGGGATGAGTGTCGCAGTCGTTTCTTTCGACCCGACGCCTCCTCCTCGACCCCAGTTGGCGAAGAGACTGGAAGGGGAAGGAATCGATGGTAACTGGACGTTGGCGAATACCAACGAGGAGGAGGAGGCGGTGGAGTGAGAAGGAGGAGGGGTTGACGTGGGTGAGGTTGCCGCGCTGTTGCTGCTTTCTTTTTTGTGCTCTTTTTGTCGCTCTTCCAACTTTAAGTGCATTTTTGATTTCTCGCTTTGCATCAAACCGCACTTTTTGAGCTCCTCGGCGACGCTTTTCTTGTTCGAAGATTGGAGACATAAGACTAAAGCTTTGCGAGCGACGGCGCGGATGCGTTTTTCTTGGTCGTATTTCGCGAACAAGTCGTCCAACTCTTTCGAGTTCCCAGTCCAGACGGATTTGGTGAAACCCAAATTTCGACAATCGGCGTCGGCGAGAAGCGACGGAAGGTTGAACGCCAACGCTTTCTTCATCGCGGGACCGCCAAAAGCGGCGGCAAGTTTGTACGATGGAATTTGCGGGACCAACTTTGCGGCGTACGAGTTTGGATCTAAACTCTTATCGATCAAGTCAGAGTCGTCGTCGCTTTTGGCAACCGCCGCGGCGACCGAGGAAGAAATTGAGGACACGTAGGACCAGACCGCCTCCTTCGCCTTTTGCGCGTTCTCTTGAGCCGCTCTGGCAGCTTCTTGCGCAGATTCGGCTGCCCTCGTGGCGGCATCGTGTGCGGATTGCGCCGCTCTGGCCGCCGCTTCTTGCGCTTTCACTTTCGCGGCCTCCGCCGTTTGCTTTGCAGACTCGGCGGTTTGGGAGAATTTCTCCGAAGCCGCGTCGCAGTACTCCTTCGCCTTAATCCCCGCCTCTGATTCCGCGAGCGATTTCGCCGAAAGCGTCGTTGTCCCCGTCGCCGAAGCGTTACCACCATCGATTTCTAGTTTCTCCTTGTGGTTGAATCTGTCCGGTAAGAACGTTTTACACGCCGCCTCGGCGACGTAGAACGTCATCGACGAGTTTACAATTTGCGTCAAATCCGCCTGCGTGAACAATAAATATCTCGGTCCGCAAATCAAAGCAGAGATGTCTCTGACGACGTACTCGTAAAAAGCGTTTCGGAAGAAACCTTTGCTCATCTGCAAAGCCTGTTTTCTCGTGATTAACCCGTCGTCCAAAGCTCGATTGAGCGATTTGCGCGTCAGTTTCTTCGCTTTTCGTTCCGCTTTCGCCACCGTTCGGTCGGCGATGGTAAACGCGTCCTTGATGGCATTTTCGGCATTTTGACGGAGCTCAGATGTGGACGTTTCAATCGCGCTCAACGCGGCGTTGACTCGTTCCGTGAAGGACGCTAATAATTTACTGCTGCTGCTGCTGCTGCTTGCTTTCGTTTCTTCTTCTCCTTTTTCATGTTTTGTTTCATCTTCTTTCGTTTTTGGAACCGGAAGCGGTATCTCCTTCTTCTTCTTCTCCTTCTTCTCCTTCTTCTCCTCCGCGGATTCCTCTTCTTTTTCCTTTTCTACCTTGACAGAGGCGCGACGAACTTCGTCGTCGTCACCGCTTTCATCGCTCGCGTCATCGTCGTTGTCCTCGTCGTCGTCGTCATTTTCTTGTCTCTCCAAATCATTTTCTTCAAAAGATGCGTTCAGAACGGCCAATCCATCCGCCCCTGCGCCGAGCGCCAACGTCGTGGCGATTGTTTCCATGTTCATATATTCGCGTCCTCCGACGATGGCGAAGCACAGAGCGATGCGAAATCGGTTGGATAAATGCACCGGGTGTGCCATCAACGGACCGGGAATGGCCCAAGCGAGGATAAACGCGGCTGGATATTGCGCCACGGCGTATTTGGATACGAAATAGTGAAGCTGGTTGCGCGTAATCATCTTGTCAGACGAGGACGCGTAATTCTTATCGAACTTCGCCGCCATCGCGGGTGCGCCGCTGATGACGCCAGCACCCATGCCTTCAATGGCGCGATCGAAGCACGCAGAGACTGTTTTCAACGCAACTCTCGAGTGACTATCGATGACTTTCTTGGAAATGTCATCGTCTTTAGCCGCCACCGCAGAATCTACGGCGGTACCGTCTTTGGCCGAGGCAGCATTTTCATCATCCACTCGCTTCGTCGACGCCTTTAACTCCTCTTTCTTCTTTTCTTCTTTTTCTTCTTCTTCTTCTTCTTCATCTTCTCTATCTTCTTTTTTACTCTTTTTCTTTTCGAACGGAATAAAATACGCATCTTTCAGCGCGGCGAAGAAATGCACCGTCTCTCTCTCTCGTTGAAACTCGCTTCGTAGCGACTTCCCTCTTTCCTCTCTCCAATCGTCGATCCATTCCACGAGACGGTCTGGAATATCCACGTACGTCGCGCTCGATTTGTTCGATTTGTTTTTGTTGTAATCCTCGGAAAGCGCGTGCACGAACGAGCTTTGGCAAAACGTCACGTTCTCTGGCGGCACGTCGATTAACTCGCACCAGTCTCTTTTCTCGACGTAGTCGTCGCCGCAGTGCGTGACGACTAAAAACACGTTGTCTTCACCGATTCGTTTGGATAATTGTCGGATAGAGATGGCGAACGGATGTAACTCTTTCAACGACGTTTCCAGATCTGGTTTCACGATACCACCTTCGAAAAGTTCTTCTTTTTTTATGGTACTCTTAGTCTTTTCGTTGTCTTCTTCATATTCTTCTTCGTCGTCGTCGCTTCCAAACGATACGCTTGGAACAGATCCTTCTTTCTCTCGAAAGTCCACGACAACGATAACCGCATCCATAGACGACGATGCGACGACGCCTTCGGACGTTTCCAGCACGCGCACTTCGCACGGCGCTTCGTCCTCCTCCTCCTCCTCCTCTTCAGCGCTCAACCCAACCGCCTTCCTCACCGCTCTCTCCACCTCTTCCTCGATCGCGTCGTCGTCGTTATCCACCATCCCAGTCGTTGTCGTCGTATCGATTTTAAATCGTTGCACATACACGCTTGGTTTTTTTTCCGCCTTTGCCAAAAAGATGGGATTCTCGACGCGTTCGAGTGTCGCGGTTTTCGTTTCGCACTCTGGCAACACCTCTCGCGCGAGCGTGTGCACCGCGCGAAAGTCTTCTAAAAATCTCACAAGCGCGTCTTTTTTCTTCTTTCCCTTCTTCTTCTCGCGCGCGTCCAGGGCGTCCAGAATTTCCCACGCGCCGTTCCTCGTCAGCATTTCTTCTCCGGTTGGTTTTTGCCTTCGCGCTCTCATCCTCGTCATCGTCGTCGTCGTCGTTCTTTTCTCAACGTCCTCGATGCGATGCACGTTGTCTTCCATCATCATCGTCATCGTTTCCCCGTCTCTTTTCTTCTCTTCGTGCATCTCATTCTTTTTAGTATTATTATACAACGCGCTCACCGCTGCCGCTGCCAGCATTATTTCATGTGTATCGCTTTTCGCGTGTGTGCGCGTGTAATAATACTTAATAATACTACTACTACTAATAATAGTACTCTATTCGTGCAATGAATGAATGAATGAGAATATCGAATCTCTCGCGCGGCTCTTTTTCTGTCGTTTATTTTTGCTCGTTCATTACTCTTGAAAGAAGCCAAATTTCACCACTTTTCGAAGAAAAAGTCTCTCGAACGATTTTTAAGTTTCACCACAAATGGCAAAAATATAAAAGTTCGTTAGAAAAAAAAAATCACACGAATAATAGATGAGAGAGTAAATGTCGCAGCAGCAACAACAGGAGCAGCAACAGGAGGAGGAAGAAGAAGAGGACGACGACTTTGAGGACGAGAGAGTGCTCTTGGTTGATTTTCGAGAGGAAGAGGAAGAGGAGAAGAGCGATAAAAGAAGAGTGGATGAAGTGGTCGTTTTTGGGAAGAGCTCTTCTTCTTCTTCTTCTTGTAACGATGATGATGATGATGATGATGATGATGATAACATCAAAACGCACCGTTGGCGAGGCAAGTCTCCTTTGCGCGATAAATCCTCCCTGAAACATTTCATGGAGATTTTATTGCGCTGGATAAAAGAAGAAGGAGAAGTTGAGCGTCGTCCTCGAAGTAAAAAAATTGTACTTTTGGCGGGAGGTGATGGATGTTCTGGAGTCAAACTCTTGCGAGTGTTTCAACTGTGTTTAAGTTTACTGCGACGACGACGACGTCGAAAACAACATCTTCAAAAAACGACGACGACGATCGCGATGATTATCGAACACGAGAAGTTAGTTCCGGTGATGAAAACGAACGGAAACAGACAGGACTGGTTGAGAGTGAGGAATACTCATAGCGGCGACGGTTTTGACGCGTTTGAATGGGGATGCGGTATCGCAAGCGAGAAAGTAGGATGGCGAGCAGAGGTGAAACGGTTGGCGAAAACGTTCGCGGAAAACAGTGGGATGACGTTTCAAGAAGATGAAACCGCGTTGACGATGGTATCTTCTTCGTCGTCTCACTTTTTTCGAGCGGCAGACGACGAGGAAGACGAGGAGGAGGAGGACACTCGAGATTACTTTCCATCCGTGCACTTACGAGTCAGAGAGCAGCTCTTGGAAGTTTCGAACGATATCTCGAACCTTTTTCGCGATAACCGAGAGAAGTATAGAAGCGACGACGATGGTAATTCTTTCGTCGTTGTCGAATCGACGAGAGAACGCTACGATGATTTCAAAAGATGGCACTACGTGACTTCTCTTCCAACTCTTCACGGCGTGTATTTAGAAGTCGTCGGTAAAGCAGACGACGACAAGGATGACGACGAAAGAAATCTGATTGGATACGCGAGCTTTCACACGGAGCAAGCGCCGCCGCAGTTTGAAAACGTCGTCGATAATCTGAATGCCTCAAAAGTGCAACGATTTTGCGTCGTGAATCGGTTAGTTGTGAACCCAAAGTTCCGCGGGAAAGGCGTCAAAGAACTCTTGTTGAGAGCCGGGTGCGATTTGTACCACGCGAAAGGTATCCCGTGTCGAATAACTACATCGGCGTATACTGCAAAAGTGAGTTTGGACGCGTGCAAACTGCTCGCGTTCGAAAGGTTTAAATCGAGAAAAGATACCGGGAAAGAGCGATCGAGCGGCAAACGCAAAATTGTTGTGAACGTTCCAACATCCACTCAAAAATGCAAAGGAGCAGACGACGACAACGACGAGAAGAAGGAGAGGGAAGTCAAGAGAGACGTTCTGAGAACGTTAAACGCACTCACGCCGGACTCGTGCGCAAAGCTCACGCCAAAGCTTCGAGAAACCTTCGACGCGCTTTCTGAAAACGACCTAACGTACGTCTCTGGGTATGTAATATCTTTAGCGAGACTCGCGCCTCAGCTTCGGAAGCTTTTGGCGGATGCTGTTTTAGGCACTCGACTTGAAAATCTCGTTCGCAAAGACGCGCAAAAAGAAATCGAAAAACTTTCCACCTCTTCTTCTTTTCATCTCAGCGAAGAAGAAGTCTCGGCGCGAGTGCGATTTTTGAACGCGTTCGTGAGCGAAATGAATTCCGAGAAGAATGCTGCTCGCTATTTGGGCGCCAAAGATTCTGCTTTAGCTATGACCAGGCAAGACGTGTTTACCGCGGCGAAAAGAGACATGAGCGCTTTACGCATTGTCGAGGAAGATTCGAATATATTCGCAGAGGTAAAACGAGGTCAACGCTCGGGATGGAGTTACATCTATATCGGCAATCCCGTCACGCGAAGAATTGACGGGAAAAACTTTACATTCGACGGCGAAACGAATAGATTTATTTCTAGTAGTAATATGTTAGAATGCAACTAAAACTTAGCATGCGCGCACTCTGGCATCTCACCGCGCTAAACCTGCTTCTAGATCAAACAGCATAATTGCTCCGCTTTCCACGTTTGCGATTTTTATCTTGACATTCTTCGAGCGTTTCCACAAGAGTTCCGCTTCTTCGCCATGCGGCGGTCTCTCGGAACATACCGCGATTCGAAAGTCCGGTTCGCCCGGGCCTGATTTCTTGAAATTTCCATTCGGTCGCCACACGTCAAAGGTTGGCCATTTACCCCCACCTTCGCGCATTTTCATCAATTCTTGCTTTTCTTTCTCGCGTCGAAGCTTTTCTTTCTCCTTTTCTCGCTTTCTTCTTTCCTCTAGCTTGACCTTTTGCGTTTGAGCGTACGAAGCGTGGATTTCCGGACCTAACCACGGGTGGTGTTTTGAACCGGACCAATGAAACCACCGGCGAGTGCCCGGATGATGAACAATCTCTACCGCTTCGTCGTCGTCTATTTCTACTTTTTCTTCCATCGCTGCGTCTGCGTCTCTTTCCTTGCTCTCAGCGATTACGGTATGATTGTCGAGTTCCATTTTACCGTCGTCGTCGTCGTCGTCGTCGTCGTCGTTGTTGTTGTTGTTGTTGTTGTTGTCAACCCCTTTAAACACCCACTCCCCTTCCCCAGCCATTATCCGATGAACGTACGTCTCATTTTCTCTCTTCTTCCTCGCGTTCGCTTTTACTCGCTCAGGCACAACCCACGGCGCCCCGAATCTTCTCGCCACGTACCCAATCCTACACAACTGCGCGTACGTCACGTACGTCTCCATCGACACCCCGCACTCCTCCAACATCTCGTGTATGCTTTTCACCGACGCCGGTTCTAAACCTTTACCTCGAGCTTGCCAAAACAAACACACCCGTTCCGTTTCCACTAAGAACGCGACTTCCTCGGGGAACAAATACACCGCCCCTCCACCGTTATCTGCGGACGATGCAATCGTCGTCGTCGTCACCGTCGCCGCATTCGCCCCCGTCTCTTTTGTCGCCCCGCTCGACGCCGCCGCGGAATACCCAAACTTGGACAAAGACTTCCCTTTCTGTTTCACCACTTTCGCCAGTTTCAACTTCTCGTCCCATATTGCTACCGCGATGTTATTCGTCGACGCTTTCCGTTCTCTCGACCACGCGGAGACGAGCAGATCGAACTGTTCCTTGGACTGTTCGGTCGTTTTCACTCTCAGCTCTTCTCTCGTGGGTAACTTCGCGTCTGGTTTCTCGCGTTCGAGAAGTTCGGAATATTTCGTCGCTTTGGCGCCGCCTCTTTTGAATAAATGCGAAGAGGAGGACGACGCGGTATTCGTGGTAGTAGTCGTCGTGAAGTCGATGGTATCGAACCTTCTTTTCTTTTCAGCAGTCGTCGCACTCGCATTCGGAATAAAAGCATCGTCGCTCGTCATCTCTCTCTCTCCTCTCTCTCTCTCTTTACGCGTCTTTAATAACAGAACAACAACAACAAAAATAAAAACAACAGTCTCATTCCAATGCTATTAAAGCGCGTTTGTTTTTAGACATAATAATAATAAGAGAGAGAGAGAGAGAGAGAGAGAGATTTAATAACGCTTTTTGTGCAGTCTTTGACTTTTCCCCGGAAACCGTCAGATAAAAGGTGTGGAAAAAGAAGCAGAGATGTCTTCTTCTTCGTCCGAACGCGGTGGTGTCCATCACGTTCGGACGCGCTCGTCGGATTCGTCCACGCCATCGCCGACGTCGTCATCTAAAAATAGCACCATTTTCAGTCATAGTAATAATAGTAAAGAACAACAACAACAACAACAACAACAAAACAACGGGGAGACCATTCTCATCATCAACAAAGCCGGAACGAATACGAATTCGAGAGGCCAGATGCGAAAGTCCGCGTCCATGCTCCAGTTCAGCGAACACGCGATCAACCAAGTGCAAGGGTTGAGCAAAAGAGGGCTGGAGTTACCGGTCACGCCGAGGTTACAGAGGAGACGATACAGGTACGTTTACGACTTGATGGTATTCTTTTTATTCTCGCGTGGAAAAAGATATCCGTTTGTGGATATAATGGAAGGATTATGAACGCGCTTTACTAACTCTTCTCTCTGCTCTCTTTCAATCACGCGACGCACAAAACACACGTTAGGGGGATATTCTGCATGAGCTTCATCCTCAGCGTGCTCTTTTATCTCTACTTATCCGCGATCGTTGCCGCACACAATAAGCACAGGAAAGTCCTTCCTTACATTGGGAGCGAGACGAAGCATATTTACAAGGAAGGCGAGGGGTTCTTTTCGCGCGTGATGTTTGGGAAGAAAAAAAGGCGAGGGACGAATGGTGGTGGCAATGGGAGTGGTGGTGATGGTGATGGGATCGATCGCGTTTCGTCGTCGTCTTCTCATCCTCACCACGCTCGTCATCACGACGAGCACGATCGAGAGGATATGGAGTTGGAGTTAGAGAACGAGGATTCAAACGTAGCGAGGATGTTTTATCATCATTAGTTTATATAGAGCGAGAACGTAATAATAATAATAATAATGAAATAATAATGCGAACTTTACTTTGTGGTAGTGTATGCTCTCTTGCGTAGTGTGTGTGTGTGTGTGTGTGTGTGTGTGTGTGTGTGTTCATTACATTGTCTGTTAGATTTGTGTTTTTCTTCTCTTTCTTTCTCGTGTATGTATATACGCGTTCAACGCGCGCTTCTCTCGTTCGTCGATGCGCGTT